>BNJV01001393.1_pt1 | contig 38471 bp, 39 predicted proteins | sample 8540591 | NCBI WGS metagenome assembly BNJV01 (sample SAMD00202457, study PRJDB9452) | human saliva metagenome | host: Homo sapiens
GCGCGCCGCGCAAACGCGTCGCACTCCCGAGGACACAGTGTTTTACAGCCCCTCAGCAAGGCGGTGGTACGCCTGATTCCAGCGCACACCCGAGGCGAAGTCGCGCCGCGTCGTCGACTCGTCGATGACGACGAGTTCCATGTGCGCCAGCGCCGCGAAGTTCTCCCACACCTCAGGCTCAATCTGCGTCGACATGCACGTGTGGTGCGCCCCGCCAGCCGTCAGCCACGCCTCGACGGAGGTGTAGAAGTCAGGTTCGGGAATCCACATCGCGCGGGCGACCGGGAGCCCCGGCATCGGCTGGGGAGGCTCAATGACGTTGACAATGTTCGCGGTGAGGCGGAAGCGGTCGCGCATGTCGGACATGGCGACGACGACGCCGCGTCCCGGGGCCGCATCGAAGACCATGCGGACGGGATCCTCGCGGTCTCCGATACCCAAGGGGTGAATCTCGATGCGCGGACGGGCGTTCGTGAGCGAGGGGCACACCTCGAGCATGTGAGCACCCAGGATCATCTCGGCACCCTCGACGAGGTTGTAGGTGTAGTCCTCCATGAGCGAGGCACCGCCGGGCAGCCCCTCCCCCATCACCTTCGCAGCGCGCACGAGGACCGCGGTCTTCCAGTCCCCCTCTGCGCTAAAGCCGTAGCCGGCCTCGGTCAGGCGCTGCACGGCCAAGCCGGGGAGCTGGCGGAGCCCTCCGAGGTCTTCGAAGTTGGTCGTGAAAGCCTTCGCTCCGCGCTCTTCGAGGAAGGTCCGCAGCGCGATCTCCTCGCGCGCGGCGTAGCGCAGCGATTCCGCGCGATCCCCACCCGGGGCGAGCTCGGGGGCAACGTCGTAGCGCTCGCAGTATTCGGCCACGAGGCCGTCGATGGCCTCCTCGTCCACGGCATCAACGACGGCGACGAGGTCGTTGACCGACCACGTGTTGACCGAGACGCCGAGGCGACGCTCAGCCTCGGTCTTATCCCCCTCCGTGACGGCCACGTTGCGCATGTTGTCGCCGAAGCGCACGACGCGCAGCTCGTTAGTCGCCGCGAAGCCGCCGGCTGCGCGCACCCAGTTGGCGACGCGGCGACGCGTATTCTCCTGCGAGGCATGCCCAACCACGGTGGCGCAGGCCAGGCCCAGGCGCGTGAGGATGTAGGCGTATTCGCGGTCCCCGTGCGCCGCCTGGTTCAGGTTCATGAAGTCCATGTCGATGCGCTCCCACGGGATCTCGACATTGGCCTGGGTCGCCAGGTGCAGCAGGGGCTTACGCAGGACTTCGAGGCCCCGGATCCACATCTTCGCGGGGCTGAAGGTGTGCATCCAGGAGATGACGCCGAGGACGCGGTCGTCCGCGCTGGCCTCGAGCATCGCCCGCTTGATGGAGTCGGAATCCTTCAGGACGGGCTTCCACACGATCGGCGCGGGCAGCAGGTCAGATTCGTTGAGCAGGCGCACAACCTCGCGGGACTGCTCGGCGACTTGCGCCAGCGTTTCCTCTCCGTACAGGTCCTGGCTGCCGGTGACGAACCAGACCTCGCGGCCCTCGTAGAAACTGGTCACGGTGAAATCTCCTTTGATGTCAGTGCTGTCCGTAGACGTTTTGGTAGCGGTCGTAGAGAGAGTCGATGTGATGCTGCTCGATGGGAACGAGAGGACCGCCCGCACGCGCGACGTGCACGGTCTTGGCGACCTCCTCGACCATGACGGCGGCCTTGACGGCGGCGCGCGCATCGCGCCCGACCGTGAAGGGGCCGTGGTTGCGCATGAGGACCGCCGGCGAGCGCGATTCGCGCAGGGTGTCCACAATGCCTCGCCCGATGGAATCATCACCGATAAGGGCAAAAGGACCGACGGGGACGGGGCCTCCGAACTCGTCGCCCATCATGGTCAGAACGCAGGGGATCTCTTCGCCGCGCGCGGCCCATGCGGTCGCGTAGGTGGAGTGCGTGTGCACGACGCCGCCCACCTCGCTCATATGACGGTAGACGTAGGCGTGCGCGGCGGTGTCCGAGGAGGGAGTGCCCTCCCCCAGCACGAGGTTTCCGTCGAGGTCGCACACGACCATCGCCTCGGGGGTCAGGTCGTCGTAGGACACACCCGAGGGCTTGATGACGAGGAGGTCCTGGCTGCCGTCCTCAGCCGCGCCGCGCACGCGCTGGGAGACGTTACCTGCCGTCCAGACGACGAGGCCCCAGCGGGGCAGCTCGGCGTGCAGGGTGGCCACATATTCACGCACGCGCTCGATCTCGCGCGCAAACTCGGGGGTCCATGTGTCGGGATTGCGGTGTTCCATTCATACTCCTCAATGAGTACCGATGAGCGATTGGGTTAACGTTAACATTCACCCACACGCGATGGCAAGCACGAGGACGAAAAAGAGCCCTTAGCGAGCGCACACCCCGTCGAACCGCGCACGACGAGGCGGGTTGGACGCACGTACGTGTCCACCGATTCCCCATCGAGCGCATGACTGACCGCCTCAAGCGCACAGCGCCCAAGGTCCGCGAAATCCTGGCGCACCGTCGTCAGCCCCGGCCCCGCGTAGGCGGCCATCGGCACATCGTCGAAACCCGTGACCGACACGTCGCCCGGAACGCTCACCCCGGCCTCGGAGAAGGCACGCAGGAGACCCACCGCGACCTCGTCGTTCCGCGCACATGACGGCGTCCGGAAGGCCGTCCTCGACGAGGCTCTGCCCGGCGACGTACCCCCAGCGCGCCTCCCACGAGCCGACGAGCGGCTCGCGCTTCGACAGGCCCGCCTCATCCATCGCCTCGCGCCACCCAGCCACGCGTTCGCGCGCCTCGAACCACTCCTGCGGCCCTGCCACGCAGGCAATGTCCCTGTGCCCCAGCCACATGAGGTGCTCCGCGAGCGCTCGCGCACCCCCGCGCTGATCCGCGTGAACGACGGACACCCCGCGACCGAACGCGCGCCCACCCGAGACCGCGACCACCGGCATGGACGTACCCTGGGAGGCCACGGCCTCGGCGAGAGAATCCACCGGCGCAATGACGACGATCGCCTCGGCCGCCAGGGAGGAGAAGTGATCGGAGGCACTGGCCACGTCGTCCGCACCAAAACGATCGAGGGCCACGACCGACGTGAAAAGCCCGGCTTCGCGGGCGGCAACCTCCAAGGCAACCAGCATCGAGGAAGGACCGAAGTGGGCCGAGGTCGTGGTCACGACGCCGATAATGCCCGAGCGGGCGGTCACCAGCGCACGGGCCACGGAGTTCGGGCGGTATCCCAGCTGGTCAATCGCGGCCTGCACGCGCTCACGCGTCCGAGGCGACACCCGCCCCTTGCCGTTCACCACGCGAGACACCGTCTGATGCGAGACCCCAACCACCTCGGCCACGTCCGCCATCGACGGAGGACGACCATTGCGCGTCATACCGGCCTCCCTCCCGCATGCGTCCCACCGTCTTCACATCGTAAACGACAAGCACCCGTAGCATATAACTCGCCACACTTTTTAAATAACTCGTAAAACACCCATCTCGATCACAGAGAATGGAGGGGTCCCTTCAACAGTTGGATAAAGGTCCAGGAGACACAAATGGCATCAAGCCCCTCGTCCGCTCCCCACCCCGTCGATCAAGTCCCTCCCTTTGGGAAACTCACCATTCTGGGCATTCAGCACGTCCTCGCGTTTTACGCGGGCGCCGTGGTCGTCCCGCTCGTCATTGCTTCCGGCCTCGGGCTCGACAACCACACGCTGGTCCACCTCATTAACGCAGACCTGCTTACCTGCGGCATCGCCACCATCATCCAGTCGGCCGGCATCGGCCGCTTCATCGGCGTGAAGCTCCCGCTCATCCAGGGCGTCACCTTCACTGCCGTCTCCCCCCTCATTGCGATCGGCGCGGCGGCCACACCCCCCGGCGCCGACCCGAAGACCGGCCTGGCCACCATGTACGGCTCCATCATTGCCGTCGGCCTTCTCGTCTTCCTGGCCGCCCCTTCTTCGCCAAGCTTCTGCGTTTCTTCCCTCCGATCGTCACGGGCACGCTCCTGACCGTCATGGGCACGACGCTCCTGTCCGTCTCCGCCGGAGACATCGTCGCTTGGGCCGATCAGGCCACCGGTGACGCAGCGAAGGCGACCGCAACATTCGAGGCACTCGGCTTCGCTTTTGGAACGATCGCGATCATCGTCATCATCCAGCGCCTCTTCAAGGGCTTCATGGGCACCCTGTCCGTCCTGCTTGCCTTGCTCATCATGACTGCCGTCGCCTTTGCCCTGGGCAAGACCGATTTCTCGGGCGTGGGAGAGGCCAGTTGGTTGGGTATCACCACGCCCTTCTACTTCGGCATCCCGAAGTTCTCGCTCACCGCGCTCCTTGCCATGATCATCGTCATGGCGGTCACCGCCGTGGAGACCACGGGCGACGTCTTCGCCACCGGCGAGGTCGTGGGCAAGCGCATCGCCCCGCGCGACATCGCCAACGCCCTGCGCGCCGATGGCCTGTCCACCCTGCTGGGCGGTGTCCTCAACTCCTTCCCGTACACCTGCTTCGCGCAGAACGTCGGCCTCGTGCGCCTCACCCGCGTGAAGTCCCGCTGGGTCGTCACCGCGGCGGGTGTCTTCATGATCTTCCTGGGCCTGCTGCCCAAGGCGGCGGCCATCGTCGCAGCCATCCCGCAGCCTGTCATCGGCGGCGCCTCCCTGGCGATGTTCGCCAACGTCGCCGTCGTCGGCATCCAGACCCTGGCGAAGGTTGACCTGCGCGACAACCGCAACGCCGTCATCGTCTCCACGTCGATCGGCCTGGCCCTCCTCGTAACCCTCAAGCCCGGCATCGTGAGTGTCATGCCCTCCTGGCTGCAGATCATCTTCGGCTCCGGCGTGACCATCGGCTCGCTGACGGCGATCATCCTCAACATCTTGTTCTTCCACATCGGACGCCAGGCCTCGCCGGACGTGGCCGTGGTGGACGGCAAGAAAGGTCAACCTGGACGACATCAACGCGATGGATCGCGACCAGTTCGTCGCGACCTTCTCCTCGATGTTCTCCTCGCACACGTGGCCGGTCGAGCGTGCCTGGGAGTCCCGTCCCTTCGCCTCCGTGTCCGAGCTGCGTTCCTCCTTCGAGGACGCGGTCCTGGCGGCCAGCCCCGAGGAGGCCGAGGAGCTCATCGTGTCCTACACGGACGTCGTCTCCCTGATCCTCGATGGCGCGGGCGACGAGCAGGCCAGCTCGGATACCTCGTCCCTGTCGGTGGGCGACGTGACCCCCGAGGAGGCCGAGGAGCTGCGCGCCCTGGCTGCCGCCTACCATGAGAAGTTTGGTCGCCCGCTGGTCATCTGCGTGGACAACGTGGTGGATCGCAAGCACCTGCTGTCCTCGGGCTGGCGCCGCGTCGAGCACTCCCCCGCCCGCGAGGCTCGCTTCGCACTCGGCGAGGTCATCGACATCGCCGACCTGCGCTTCGATCAGCTGGTCGCCGACGCGAACCCCATGCGCGCTGCGTGGGACGCTGGTTTTGAGCGCCTCTGAGTAGCAGCGTCTCGCAACGACGAGGCCGGGGCGCGGCGAGTTCTCACTCGAGAGAGCTTGCCACGCCCCTTTGTGTTGCAAGACGCGCACGCCACGAAGCAAAGCGATCGGGGCCCGTACGCATAGGTGAGGACAGCAACAGTTCAGGCAGCGACAACGCTGATGACCTCCGTCGCACACACGTTGGCTAGAGTCACTGCGCGCACGCCACGAGTCGACCACGGCCTCGTGCGTTTCTCCTGGCAGCTGGGCCCCACAGGTGGTCGCACCAACCCGTCTATACGTAGCTGGGCCCTTGAGGTGGCAGCGTGGGCAGGGCGCCCACACTGCCACCTGTGGGGTTAACGTGCGCATCACAGGGCCCACGCTGCCACCTCTGGGCCGATTACCACCGCGTCCGAACCGAGCAAGCGGGCGCAGATACGCCGAGGGGCCGACCTCGTGGTCGGCCCCTCGGCGTATCCCATCAACACAGTGCAAGTTGTCCCAGAAGGCTCCTCAATAATGTCTCGCCGGCATTGCTCGGGCCCGGCCCGTGCCGTATTCCCTTGTGATGACACCTACTGTAGGAGCCCAACCTTGCGACAACGGCAAGGTGAGCTGAGAAAATCCTGGGATTTTAACCCCGCAGATAATTGACTGATCACGAGTGTGCGCCCCCGGTTACCCGGAGGTGCACACTGCGATACGCATGTCAGCGCGTTGCGTCAGGCCTCAGCCGTTCCACTGTCCGGACTCGTTGAAGTAGTACCACTTCCAGCCGATCCAGTGACCGCCGGTGTACATCGCGCCCGAGTCGGTGCTCAGGTAGTACCAGGAACCACCATCCATCAGCCAACCCGTGGCCATCGCGCCACTGGACCTCAGGTAGTACCAGGTCGAGCCATCCTTGAGCCAGCCGGTGGCCATCGCACCACTGGACCTCAGGTAATACCACGTCGAGCCATCAAGCAGCCAACCGGTCGCCATCGCACCACTGGGCGTCAGGTAATACCACGTCGAGCCATCCTTGACCCAACCGGTCGCCATCGCACCACTGGGCGTCAGGTAATACCAGGTAGAGCCATCAAGCAGCCAACCGGTCACCATACGACCCGTCACCGGATCCAGGTAATACCACGAGGAGCCATCCCTCACCCAGCCACTCGCCTGAGCACCCGAAGCATCGTGATAGAACCAGGCACCATCCTCGCTCACCCAGCCGGTACGCATGTACCCATCCGCACCGAAACGGTAGGTGGAGTTGCCGATCCGCACCGCCTGGCCGGCAGGGTAGGAACCATCCGCGTAGCGATACCACCAGCCGACCGAATCGCTGAGCCACGCACCGCCTTGCGGGGCAGGAGCAGGCGTCGGCGTCGGATCCGGAGTGGGCGCGGGCGTCGGGTCCGGGGTCGGCGCAGGCGTTGGACCCGGAGTGGGCGCAGGCGTCGGATCCGGAGTGGGCGCAGGCGTCGGGTCCGGGGTCGGCGCAGGCGTTGGACCCGGAGTGGGTGCAGGCGTCGGATCCGGAGTGGGCGCAGGCGTCGGATCCGGGGTCGGCGCGGGCGTCGGATCCGGAGTGGGCGCAGGCGTCGGATCCGGAGTGGGCGCAGGCGTCGGATCCGGAGTGGGCGCGGGGGTCGGGTCGGGCGTGGGAACTGGAGTACCGATTATCGCCAGGTTCGTCGAAGTCACCAGGTACGAGGCATCGCGCGCGTCGACTCGCAGGTGGATATCTTCACTGGAAGGCGTGACCGTGATGCCCATTGAGGCGGAGTCCGCCCCATCATCCTGCGGCATGTCGCTCCAATCCTGAAGGACAGACTCATGACCGTCTGCACCGATCTGCACGACACGCACCTGTCGTCCGCTCGGAACACCGCCCGCCACGGTAGCTGTCACGGTCGCAGGCGCACCCGACGGTGGCTTCATGGTGTAGTTTGCCCCTGCCTCGGCAACGCCTGAACCGGACAGCGTCAGTGACGCAGGAGCGAAGGAGTGCAACTGCGACACGTCGTAACCCGCAGCTACCATTGAGTCCTTCGCGACCGTCCATGCCTGGGAGCCTTCGGTTCCCGCCACATAGACGTGCGTGTCGACTCGGAAATCCTGGTTCTCGGAGCGAGGAAGGCCAAAAGTCGTAAGAGTCGACGGGAGGATGACGAAGCGTGGCATGACATGCGAATAGGAAATACTCGTCATTCCCTCACCGAAGAAAGCGCTCTCTCCACGGTTGCCACCTGCAGTCCCGGCGTACTCAAACAACCCATTGACACCGCCTCGTACGACGAGGCGAGGAGTTTGTCGCTCTTGCCAAGAGTATGTCTTCATTTCCTTGATCTGCGTCCCAAACACAAGGGTTTCCACCCCCCACATCATCAAAGCCGTTGGCGACCTGTAGAGAGTCGGGAATGACAATGTTATTCAACTTGGTGCAGCCCGCAAACGCTCTGTCTCTGATGGTTGTCAACCCATCGGGCAAATCGATGCTCGTCAGAAACTCGTTTCCCATCATGCCCCCCGTACCGATGGAAAGCAGTGTGGAAGGCAGAGTGATAGAGGAGAGATGCGTGTACGAAAGGGCGAAATCGTCTATTACCTGGGTTCCCTCCAAAACCGCATAGGAGCCACCGATATCCATGCGTCCCGGGAAAAGAACTAAGTGCGTGTGGTCCTTCGTGTAGAGGACACCGTTGACAGTCTCGTAGTTCGGATTATCCGCATCCACCTCCACGTGGGACAGGCACCCGAATGTTATAGGATCATCGCTCAGCGAACCCATTTCAACTTTGGGCCCAACATGAAGGGACTTCAGCAACCACATGCCGCTAAGCGCGTGCTGTTCAAGCTGCTCGACCGAGCGCGGCAGAACGAGGGCCTCAACCCTCGTATAACTGAATGCTTCGTGCTCGATGCGCGTCAGCTGGGACGGATGTTGATCGTCATCCTGGAACGTGATCGTTCTCAGTTCGGAACCGCTGAATGCGTGGGATCCCAACACCTGAACGCTAGCGGGAACCCAGACGTGTTCAACGTACGTGTTCTCGAAGGCATTCCTGCCGATCACGGTCACGCCGTCAGGGATCGCAATATCCGTCGCCTCACCCGTATACTTAGTGAGGACGCCGTCCTGAATCACATAGTCATCTGTCGAAGAGGGACGCACGTCAACCACGGCCGAGGCGACTTTGACCTCACCCGCTGGAGTCGTCACGGTAGCCGTCAACGTCGCGCTCGCTGGCCCACGCGTGGCATGTACCGTGGCGGTCGGCCGATCCGAATCGGTAGTCAGCGTCCCCACCGAGGAAGAGTCAAGTGCCCAAGACACGTGACTCCCTTGAAGTGAAGGAGCTAAAAGCGCGTTGACGAGCAGTTGCCGTCCACCTGCGACCGTCAACGTGGATTCTGGCAGCTCGATCCCAGTCTCCTCGGACACGGAACGGACCTGGACGCGAACAGTATCCGTTACATTATGAGCCCACTTGTAGCTCGCGCTCACCTGCGCATCGCCCGGGGTAAGGGCGGTGATGACACCGTTCGGATCCACAGTCGCCACAGATTCGTTCGTAGACTCCCAGGTGAGATTGTCGGAATCCTCACGTAGGTTCTTATAATTGACAGGCTCGACGGCGATGCTCTGCCCCGGGGCCAGTGCCGTACTGTGTGGCTGTAGTTGCAAAAGACGGATCGGTCTCCGGATCGAATGGGATCTTGCATCCCCCCGCTGAGCGGTAACCGACCGGATCGACGACCTCAGTAGCGGCACCATTGGCCGCTGGGACACCGACAATGGTAAAAGCTAGGGCACCGGCCGCGGCGAGCGCCAGCGCCTTCAATGTTCGTTGGGACATCGTTATCTCCCCTTGGGTTACACGTGGGTCAAGGATGGGTGTGAGCCGCGACTACGCGACCACCCTCTCACAATAGGACATCAAAGACTCCTCCGTAAGCCTTTTGGTTATTTTCACGGATATTGCCCCGCGCCCCCGGACACTGTGTCCGGGGGCGCGGGGCAGATCAGCCATCTCAGTCGCTGACTAAGCGATCAGCTGACCATTATCAGCAAAGTGGTACCAAGTACCCCAGATGCGCAGCCAACCAGTTGCCATCGCACCGGAGGGGCGATTCAGGTAGTACCAGTGTCCACCCTCCTTCAGCCAACCCGTGGCCATCGCGCCACTACCGGGTCTCAGGTAATACCACGCGCTACCATCCTTGACCCAGCCGACCATCATCGCTCCCGTATCGGGGTTCATGTAGTACCACGAGCTACCGACCTGCACCCAGCCCTTGACCATCGCGCCACTGCCAGGGGACAGGTAATACCAGGCAGAACCATCGTTGACCCAACCGGTCATCATCATCCCACTGGGACGCATAAAGTACCAGGACTCACCGTCCTTCACCCAGCCGATCGCCATCGCACCACTACCGGGCATCAGGTAATACCAGGAGCCACCATCCTGCACCCAGCCGCTCACCTGAGCACCCGAAGCGTCGTGGTAGAACCACGCACCGCTCTCACTCACCCAACCAGTACGCATGTAACCACGCGCATCAAAGCGATACATCGAGTCACCAATCCGCACCGTCTGGCCAGCCGGATAGGAACCATCCGCATACCGGTACCACCAGCCGACAGAGTCGCTCACCCACTGACCACTCAGCGGCGTGGGCTCGGGAGCAGGCGTCGGGTCCGGTTCGTGGGTTTCCCCGAACAGCAGAACGGCGGAACTGACCCGGTACGAAGCATCACGCGCGTCGACGCGCAGGCGAACGCCCACACTGGCAGGAGCCACAGTCACGTTCATCGATGCGGTGTCCATCCCGTCACTCTCCGGCATGTCACTCCAGTCCTGCAGGACAGACTCCCGGCCCTCTGCGTTGATCTGCACAACACGCACCTGGCGTCCCTTCGGTACGCCTCCCGATACAGAAACAGACACGGTGGCGGGTATTCCCGCCTGCGCGTCCACCTTGAATCCGTCACGCACTGCGACGACGCCAACGCCGGACAGCGATACCGCCGGAGACGTGTAGGGATGCAGGTTCTCGCGAGCAATTCCTCCCTCCTGCATTGCGTCACTGACGCTCGCCCACAACTCCGATCCTTCAGGAGCTGCAAGATAGACCTCGGTATCTGTCTCCCACTGGAAGTAGTGAGGGCGAACAATCTGGAAGTGTGTGACGCTCGAAGGCAGGACCACGACGCGCGGCACCGTACCACGGAAAGAGACGCTCGCCACTCCTTCCCCAAAGAAAATACTCTCCCCGTACTCAGGATTCCAATTACTATCGAAGTCAAAAGTTGCGTTTACGCCTCCACGCACGATGACATGAGCCGGCATGTTAGCCCACGTATTTGAGAGTCGAAACTCTCGCACCTGCGAACCGTACTCGATGGAGACGAGCCCCGAGCCGGCAGCTGTGTCAACAACTTCTACAGAATCGGGGATGGCGAGGTCGACCAGGTGCGTACATCCCTTGAACGCGTTCGCACCAATAGTCGTCAGGCCGTCAGGAAGGACGACTCGAGTCAGCGCCGCAACATCTTCGAATGCTTGTGGACCGATCTCATTGGTCCCTGCAGGAACCACAAACTCTGTCGCAGAACTCGCTGGGGGCACGAAGACCAACGATTGTCCAGCCTCTCCCTTTTTGTAAAGGCCGCCACCATCGATGAAGTAGTGGGAGCTACCTGGGCTGAGAGTAACCGAAGCAAGCTGCGGATCCCACTCAAAGGCAGAACGCTCAACAGAAACAAGGGCTGCCCCGAGGTGAATAGACGCCAATGCTCTGTTGCGCGAGAACGCATCCCGACCGATGGTCTCCACCGAATCCGGTAGCACCACGGAGGACAGACCAACGATTTCGAATGCGCCCTCACCGATCTCAGTGAGCCTGTTGAGATCCTGACGGAAATTAACCTCAGTAAGATTACTATCGAACGTGAACGCCCGCGCATCGATACTCCGAGTGCCTCCCTAGATCAACAGTCTGAAGATTACCCATATATGCGAATGATGACTCGCCTACGCTCTCACATCCGTCAGGGAGGCTCACAGATGTCAGCCTGCTTCCGTAGAATGCATGGCTGCCGACCGTACGAAGCGAACTCGGAAAAGCGACTGAGGTAATCTGTGCGCCCGCAAAGGCCCCCGCACCGATGGACTCGGTCCCCTCCAACACCTCGTATGTGCCGGCATACTCCTTTTCCCGCGGGAACAGGACCAGACGCCTGGGATTCCGTGAATACAAAACGCCGTCGACACTCTCGTAATTGACGTTGGCTGGATCGACGTCAATATGGGTCAGCGTCATAGCATCGATACTCGCCCCCTCCAACTGCCCAGCCGCAATGTTGGGGCCAAATGAGGCAGTTTTCATCGGCGCGCCGTCAAACAACCCCTGGCCGAGCAATACAACTGATCGAGGTAGCTCGATTCTCTCCAGTTTCGTGTAGCCAAATGCCGAGGGCCCAAGAGTCGTTAGCTGCGAAGGGGAGGCCTCATCATCCTGAAAAGCGATCGCCTTCAGCCCTGACGCGAAAAAGGCCTTCTCGCCTATAGTTCGAACGCTCGCGGGAACCCAGACGTTCTCCACTTCCGTTCTGGAGAACACGCTCGGAGCGATCTCGGTGACACCATCAGGGATTGCAAAGTCCACCGCCTCACCGTTATAGGCGGTCAGCACACCCTTCTCATCGACAACGAAGTCTGCTGCACTGGCCTGATTCACCACCACCGGGATAGACACTTCTTTTGTTTGTCCAGCACCCGTCGCAACGCGAGCCGTCAGCTTCCCAGTTCCGCCCACATTCGCTGCATGCAACGTCACAGCGGGACCATTGTCGACGGTAACAAGTTCCCCCAGAGAGGAGGGTTCGACCGACCACGTCACCGAGTCTTCCTGTAACGACGGGGCGACAAGAGCATTCACGAGAGCACTGCGTCCAGCTGCAAGCGACACCGATGTCTCGGAGAGCTCGATGCCGACCTCCTCAGACACAGAACGAACATGGACGTGGGCGGTGGCGGAAGCAATGGCGTCATCCAGGTGGGAGACAGTAATCTCCGCCTCACCAACGCCCACAGCCGTCACACGACCGGCGTCGTCGACGGTTGCCACTGATTTGTTGGAACTCTTCCACACAGCCGCGCCGTCCTCGAAAACATACGGGCCCACAGCCGCGTAGAAAGGGAGGCTCTGCCCTGGCGCCATCGTGGCGCTGCTAGGCCACACCCTGGTGGGACGATCCGCGCCTTCAGTCACATGTGCTGACTGGAGACTATCGAGGGAGTTCAGGGCAGTTGATTGCGCCGCGTACGCTGACTGCACGCCGACGATGGTCAGAGCCAGGGCACTGGCTAGCGAGAGCGCCAGCGCTTTGATTATTCGTTGGGATTTCATTGTCTCCCCTTGCGTTGCACGTGGGTAAGGGATCAGTGTGAGCCGCAACTCCGCGGCTACCTCTCAACGATACCCCTCCAGAGGTTATCCCGTAACGCTTTGCTGATTTTTCTCGCATTTTCTCTACCACTTCTAACTCGGGGCACGCAAACCCCTACGCAAATCTCTGCCGCTTATTCTCGTTACAGGTGGACACCTACACACACTCGACCGACGCTTCAGGCATACATTGATGCGATTATTCAGGTGTTTGACAGGGCTACTATCCTGCCCGGTGTGAGCGCAGACACCTCACGCATATTGTCCACAGATAGAGGCCCGCGCCCCCGGAGAAACTGACCGGGGGCGCGGGCCGATGAGGTCAGGCGTGAGCCTGGAGGCAGGCGCTTAGCTGATCAACTGGCCATTGTCGGCGAAGTGGTACCAGGTACCCCAAATCTTCAGCCACCCCTGTAGCCATCGCGCCACTACCGGACTGCAGGTAATACCAGTGACCACCTTCCTGAAGCCAGCCCGTATGCATCGCACCATCAGCCGGGCTCAGGTAGTACCAGGTGGACCCCACCTGCACCCACCCCGTCACCATCACGCCGCTGTCAGGACTCAGGTAGTACCAACGCGCACCAGAAAACACCCAACCCGTCGTCTGAGCACCCGATGAGGAGTGGTAATACCAGGCACCCTGGTCCTTCACCCACCCGGTGCGCATGTACCCCGACGCATCAAAACGATACGTGGAACCATCAATCACAACAGCCGCATCAGCCGGATACGAACCATCCTCGTAGCGGTACCACCAGCCACGACCATCCCACTTCCACACGCCAGCCTTCGGCGTAGGAGCGGGCGCGGGCGCATATTCTCCGAGCTCAGTGCCTCGCAAGACGTCAGCTCATGAGGCGTCCCGAATCAGCGAAGTTGTACCACTTCCAACCGATCCAGTGGCCACCCGTGTACATCGCGCCCGAGTCAGTGCCCAGGTAGTACCAGGAACCACCATCCATCAGCCAACCCGTGGCCATCGCGCCACTGGACCTCAGGTAGTACCAGGTCGAGCCATCCTTGAGCCAGCCGGTGGCCATCGCACCACTGGACCTCAGGTAGTACCAGGTCGAGCCATCCTTGAGCCAGCCGGTGGCCATCGCACCGCTAGACATCAGGTAATACCACGTCGAGCCATCCTTGACCCAACCGGTCGCCATCGCACCACTGGACCTCAGGTAGTACCACGTCGAACCATCAAGCAACCAACCCGTGACCATCCGACCCGACGCCGGATCCAGGTAATACCACGTCGAACCATCCTTGACCCAGCCGCTCGCCTGAGCACCCGAAGCGTCGTGATAGAACCACGCGCCATCCTCGCTCACCCAACCAGTACGCATGTAACCACGCGCATCAAAGCGATACATCGAGTCACCAATCCGCACCTTCTGGCCAGCCGGATAGGAACCATCCGCATACCGGTACCACCAACCGATAGAATCACTCACCCACTGACCACTCAGCGGCGTGGGCGTCGGCTCAGGAGCGAACATCGGGTCGGTCGCCATGCGCTGACACACAAGGGCAGCAACACCAGCGACTTGAGCCGACGCCTCGCCGGTGCCCGGCATCCGTCGATAGTCCTTGCCGGGGATAGCAGCGTTGACGTTCCCTCCAGGCGCGGCGATCTCAGGCTTCAGGCTCATGTCAGGGCCTGGACCCCACGAGAAGGAACTCCACGGCGTGAGGCCGTCTATCCCCTGCAGCGCGGAGCCTCCAACGGCAGCCACGGCGAGCACGGAGGAATATGCGGCGGGTGCACCAACATCACCCAGGTCACGCACGCCCGTGCGCCACTCAGCCCTGCCGCTGTCTCCTGCTGGGGCATCGACCGTGATTCCCGCGCTGGAAAGCCTGGCAAAGACGTCGTCGTACAGTGCCTCCGCGTCACCACCGAGGTCGCGATTCGCCATGAAGGCCACACAAACCGTGTCGGGCTTTATGACCATCGCGTCGTCCAGAGCAGCCAACATGTCACTGTCACGCACAGTCCGAGTGCTATTGGACAGGACCTTGGCGAGAATGAGCTGCGCATCGGGCGCACCGCCGCGATAGGTCACCCCGTTGGCAGCCGCGAGCGCCGCCATGCGAGTGCCATGAGCATGCACCGTATAGTCTTGCGGACCATAGCCATCGCCGATGTATGGGTTCGTGTCACGGTCCGCATAGTCGTAGACGAAAGGAATCTTGTCACTGATCCACGCGCCGCCTTGACCAGCATCCAGCTGGGACGTGAGAGACGCCATCTCGGCCTGCGGCAGACGCAGCGCAGCGGTGTCCATCGTCCCGGCGAAGGCCTCGTGCGAGGTATCGAAACTCGCGTCAATGACTTCGATGACGCGCCCTCCCGTCCCCGACCAGCTACCTGGTCGGAACGAGTTTCCTTCGCTGGATCGGCAACCGCCGCGCCGCCGTCCCCCTGACATTTCGGGATAGAAGACCGGCTCACGCTGCCCGTCGATGAACGCGTCCTTGACCCCTGCACGCTCTTGATGGCCCCGCGGGCAGACGCGGGAGCGGTGATCGCAAAGCCATCAAGGGCGTGGTGGTAATCCCGCACATCCCCAATGGTGCCGCCCGGGGACGCCTGGCTGACGGAGCGCGCGATGCGCTGCTTGATGTCCTTGTAAGCGCGCGATGCGCTGCTTGATGTCCTTGTATGCGCTCGCTCGGTCGTCGCCGACGCTCCCTGCCGCAAGCTGAACGATGATGGTGGTCGCCTCATCCGCCTCGGCCACGCCGGGCGTAGAAGTCTCGGTACTGTCCGTATCGGCCGCAAACGAGGGAGCCATGCTCATGGTAGTGATAGCGAGGGCGCCGGTCATGACTAACGCCAGCGCCTATAAACGCCGATGACGCATCTACAACTCACTTCCTTAACATCTGGTTCAAGGGAAGTGCACGAGCGCAGCTACCCTGCTTTCAAAGTAAGCTCTGACTGTCCGTCGTAGCGTAGTTTGTCGCTAATTTCTCACATTATCCACCAATAGGCCCGCACGCCTATCTGCCGCATGCCGCACCACATTGTCGAGTCCCGCGCCGCAATGACGGAGCCTTGCCCGACCACCTCATCGAGCCACCCTCAAGAACTCACAGCAAGTTTGACCAATATACAAAATAGTGCCTGTCGGAGGATGAGAAAGCCGTATCACTAACAGTCCGAGGCTTATGCAGCCGAAACGTCGTTGACACTTCTCGCTCGCGGTGGCTGAGCATAGGAACAACCCGCCATGGACGCTTTGTGCGCCCCTGGCGGGTTGTCAGTCGCGCGCGTCGTGGCACGCGGACGCGGGTCAGAGAATGACCGCGGTGCCCGTCGCGATGGCGGCGAGCATGCCGTTGTTGGTGCCGGCGGTGAAGTAGTCAACCTTCACGCCGACGACCGCGCTGGCGCCCATGGCCTGGGCGCGGGCACACATTTCGTTGACGGCGGTCGCGGAGGCACCGCCGATCTCTTCCTCGTACTGGGAGGCGCGGCCACCGAACATGTTGGACAGGTTCGCACTGAAGTCCTTGAACATGTTGACGCCGGAGATCGCCTCGCCGGAGACCATGCCGATGTACTGCTTGACGGGCGCACCCTCAACGGTCGGGGTCGTCACAACGAGCATCATTCACTCCTTCATAGGGGGCTAACGTGGCAACACTACCCGCGATCCCGCGCGGTGGCTAGTAGGTGCTTATCAGCTGATTGAACTCAGCCGCTCCGCACGCCCACTTCTGCACCGAAGCGAGCCCCTTCGAGCCCCACACACAGGTTAGAACCGATGCCAGACGCCCTCTCCTTCCTAAAGATAATCTCGAAGCCAGTCAGGCATGGACGGATCATCAACAGACCACGACTCAACCACCGTTTCGCTTTCTTCCCAATTACTCTCATCACCATCGAAGAACTTATGCCTGTTGCACTTGTATTTCGTCACCGTCCCTCCCTCCAGGCGATACTCATTCCAGAAGTAGTTCTGCTTGCCATGACCTTTCCACTCGCTCGTCGTGTAGATCGTCGACATATTTTTGATTCCTTCCAAGTAGACACACCTGCCAATTTCCTTGCTATATCAAGCAACATGGACAGACATGTATTCAGAACACCGAAACGCAGCCTTGAATAGAATCCCAGCCACAGGACCGACACGGGAAGCTAGGCGACCGCCTAACCAATCACTCTATTTGGGCCACATTGCGCCAAACGGCGGCACAGGTCAACAATGCCACAGGAAAATCAGTTACGCAACAACTCTCACCAAGTCAGGCAGCCAACGAAAGGGGCCAGCAAGTACATAGCCACTCAGGTATTTCTGAAAGAGCGGATGTTAATATCCGATTGTCAGCTCAGTTTACGGACGCATTGGCGCACCCGGCGTTTTCTGTGGGGCGACGCCATGAAGATGCACGCCTACGGTCCTTGCGGGCAGGACTGCCCCACCGCCCTCATCATTCACCCGATGCTGTCCTCGGCCTCGAGCATGAGGGCCGCGCTCTGTGATCGCATGGGTCCCGGACTGCGTTTCCTCGTGCCGGACCTGTCGGCCCACGGGGACGAGGCCTCGGCCCCCTACGTGTCGGCGGCGGCCGAGGCGGCGTCGATCCACGAGTGGCTGACCTCCCACGGCTTGTCTCGTCTGTCCCTGGGTTTTGGGGCGTCGCTCGGCGGTGTCATCCTGTTCGAGCTACTGCGGTTCCCAGACCTCTCATTCGATCAACTGTTCATCGAGGGCGTGAGCTTCTACTCGGGCGGCCCCGTGGCCCGAGTCGGCGGGGCCATTCTCAGCCGCGTGATGGTCGCGAAGCACCGGAAGGCCGTGCGCGCCCCCGAGGCCGGGGCCCGCAAGCTTGCGCACCTCTACGGCGAGCAGAGAGCACGCGCGATGGCCTCGAGCTTCGCCGCGATGAGCGACGACAGCATCCGCGCGATCGTGCGCGACTGCTCTCGGGTCAGGCTGCCGCCCCTCTCCCCTGACATTCAGCGGCGCTGCACCTTCGCCCTATGGGGAGAAGGACTCCGACCTGCGGCTCGCGCGCCGCGCGATCCCGCGACTCTACCCGGAGGCCGAGCTGCGCATCTGGCCGGGCTCGGGGCACTGCGAGCACATGAGCCACGACTCGGTCGCCTACGGGGCGATGCTGCGGAACGCCGCCCTGGGCTCGGCATCTACTGATCGTTCGTGAAGGAGGCGATCACGCAGGGAATTCGACCTCGCACGACGCGGTAGGTGACACCAGTGCAGCCCATACGATCAAAGAACGCCCGGTAGGACACCGGGTCGAAGTGCTCCTGGAAGTGCACGCCGAATCGGGAGATCACCCTCAGGAACATGGTGTGCGCCCGCTTCTTGGGAATCACGTAGGTGGGCACGATGATCGTGCCGCCCGGCTTCACGACCCGCTTGAGCTCCTTGAGCGCGTCGCCCGGTTCAGGCAGCAAGTGGATGACGTTGCCCGCCACGACGGCGTCGAACGAGTCGTTCGCGTAGCGCAAGTCCGTGATATCCGCCTGCTCGACGGTGACGTTCGAGTGTTTCGCGAGCTTCTTGCGTGCTTGCTTGAGCATCCCCTCGGAATAGTCGGTCGCGACCACACGCGCGCATGCGGGGGCGATGGCGGCGCTAATCGCGCCCGTTCCGCACGCACATTCGAGCACGGTGTCACCGGGGCGAATCAACCGGGCAACCGCACCGCCCGTCCCGTCGTACACCCTCCTGTTGAGCGTGTTGACGGCGAGGTCGTAGAGCGGGGCAACTCGATCCCAGAACAATGCTGAACACCTCCGTATTCCCATGCATCGCACGAGGCCGACGCTGCCTCGCGCTGCTGGACATGATACGCCTGCGTGGGAGATGCCGGGGCGGAAAGGGGTTCTGCGCACAGGAACAGAACCACGAAGGCGCACGCGGATAGGATATGCGGATCCGGATAGGTTAATAAGCTATCCGGATGTTCGTCACCTATCCGCGTAGGCGAGTGCGCCACGCCCCCTTGCATGCGCCCCAGCCACACAGCAAGCCGCTTCGCCAGGTTCAGCGAAGGACTACCCGCTGTGCGCACCTACGCCCGCCGGGCTCGGCGCGCATGGATGAAGGCACCGACACTATGAGCCCCGAAGCCGAGCAGGCTGTAACCCACCCCGTAGATGAGGGCACTGTCGTTGAGGAACAGGTACATCGGCGCCAGGAAACACACGAAAGGTGCGAGCAGCCACAGGAGGCTGAAGCCCTCCTTCACGCCGTCCCAGGCCCCAAAGGCCATCGCCAGGATCGGCAGGATCGCAAGCAGGATCAGGAACACGAGGCTCTTCACGATCTCCATCGAGTCCGAGACGCGCGAGACACTAAACCACGCCGCCAGCACCAGCAGGTAGATGCCGAACAGCACGGCGATACGAATCCACGTTGATTTTGTTGCCCACCTCATGACTCGATGATAGCAGTGTTCTGCGAGGAATAATCCGTTTTGACAGGGCAGTAATGTTGGCCCCGAGAAGGGCACACGGAACCCAGCGTCGCGGCGCGCGCGACGCTACCAGAGGGGCGACACCTACTTGCAGAAGCTGCCGAAGAAACCGCGCTTCTTCTCGGCGGCCGCGTACTCCTCGTCGGAATGGTCCTTATCGCACCACTGATCCGGGGGAACCTGTTCCTTGACCGAGTCGATGTGCTTGCCGCAGCCCTTCCAGGTGGTCTTTCCGCACACCTCGCAGGTGGTGGGTCGACACATGATTGTCTCCTTCGTTGTTGCGCCGCGAATTCGTCAGCGGAGCCGCGCCATGGTGTTGTGACGTTGCGCCCTCAGTCTGGCCGCGCTGTCGCATCAAGCCAATCTGAGGAACAGTTGCTCGAGTTCTTCAGGCGTGATGGTCTCGGTTGTGACTAGAAATTCTACTACTTCAGACTCCGATGCGGGCTCGTTTTCGAGGCCGGAATCCTCAGGCTTAGCCCTCCCCCGTGACCAGGACGGCCTCGGCCCGATCGCCGAGCCACGCGCGCAGCGTCTGGATGCCACCCGACAGCATAGTGACGTTGAAGCCCGCGTGGCGCACGATGCGGTAGCCGATCCAGGAGCGTACGCCCGCGGCGCACATGACGACGAAGGGCTGGTCGCCAACGTTGTCATCGACCCAGGCGCGGACCTCATCGAGGCGGTCGCGCAGCTGGGTGTGGGGGATGTTGAGGGAGTTCGGCATGTGCCCGGCCGCGTACTCGCCGGGCGTGCGTACGTCCAGGACCGGCATGTCCTCACTGAGGGCGTCGGGGCCGGTGAGGACGAGTTCGCCGGTCATCACGTTGTGTGCGACCATGCCGGTCTGGTTGACGGGGTCTTTGGCTTGGCCGTAGGGCGGCGCGTAGGCGAGGTCCAGGTCAATGAGGTCAGTGGCGCTCAGGCCGGCCCGCATGGCGGTCGCGATGACGTCGATGCGGCGGTCCACGCCGTCGGCGCCCACGGCTTGCGCGCCCAGGATCTGCCCGCCGGCGCCCACGTGCATGAGGATGTGGATCGGCTTGGCGCCGGGGAAATAGCCCGCGTGCTGGTTGGCGTGCGTGTGCACCGTGAAGTACTGCGTGCCCGAGGCATCGAGGGCCTGGCGGTTAGCGCCGGTCATGGCGGCGGTGAGGCTCCCGATCCGGACGATCGCGGTGCCCTGGGGGCTCGGGATGGGGCGCGCGGTGGCCTCGCCGTGTTCGGCGTCGGCGATCGCGTCGGCGACGAGGCGTCCCCCGCGGTTCGCGGGTCCGGCCAGGGCGACGGGGCGGTCGTGGTCTCGGCCGATAGTGCCGTCACCGACCGCGTAGACGTCGTCGGCGCTGGTTCGCCCGCGGGCGTCGACGAGGATGTAGCCGCGGCTGGTCTCGATGCCTGCGGCTTCTGCGAAGGCGGTGTCGGGGCGAACTCCGGTCGACAAGACGATGACGTCGGCGCTCAGCACGGTGCCGTCGGAGAGCGTCACTGCGTCATGGTCGTCGCCGTGCGTGATGGACTGGGCGGCAACGCCTGCATGGACACTCACACCGAGGCCGCGCAGTTCCTGCGTGACCAGCGTGGCCATCTCGACTTCGAGGGGCGGCAGGACGTGCTCGGCGTACTCCACGAGGTGGGTCTCGAAGCCTCGCTGAGCGAGCGCTTCGGTGGCCTCGATGCCGATGAACCCAGCGCCGAGGACAACGGCTCGCGTTCCCGAGGCCTCGCGCAGGGCGAGCGCATCGTCGACCGTGCGCAGCGTGTGCACGCGCGGGGAGTCGAGGCCGTCGATCGGGGGCCGACTGGCAACTGCCCCGGGGAAAGGATCAGGTGGTCGTAGGTGAGCGTGTAGGCCTCGCCGGTCTCCGTGTCGGTAACCTGGACGCTGTGGGCACCCGGGTCGATCGCGGTGACCTCGGAGTTGATGCGCACGTCGAGGTTGAGGGCCGCTTTGAGGGTGTGCGGGGTGTGGAGGAGGAGCTTGGCGGAATCTTCGATCTCGCCGCCGACGTAGTACGGAAGCCCGCAGTTCGCGAAGGACACGTACGTGCTGCGCTCCAGCACGATGATCTCGGCGCCCTCGTCGCGCCTGCGCAGGCGGGCCGCCGCGCTCATGCCACCCGCGACTCCTCCGACGACAACTACTCGCATGTGCGGCTCACTTTCTGGCTCGATGACTGATCTTCTTCGACTGTTTCGACCATACCCCTGGGGGCATCTCAACTCAACAGAGGTCTGCACGCTTGTCCAACCTAGCCCAAAGCAAGCACAGCACGGCAGATATGTTGTCTGTTCGTCATACATTCCAATGCGGCGAATTACGAAAAGTCCCCACATCGAGACAAACAAGGAGCGAGGCCCACTTCCGGGCCTTCTGACGGTTGATTATTTCACAACTAGCCCAGGGGGATTCCTCGCTCCAATGACGAGCGTATCAAATCTCCTCGTACATGACACGAGAACAGCGACGAGACAGCATGAGCAGCCTGCGTGAAGTTTAAACCGTCAGCCAGAGCCCGCGCATACTCCCGATGCCGCGCCTGACACGCCTCCCGACGGGAGGGGTACTCAACCCCTGAAAAACACGACCAACACCGGCCACAACGAACCCCTTCACCGGGATCCGTTGCAACCACCTCTAGAACCTAGAGGGCGCGTGAAGGCGCTTAGCGGTTGCCCTTCGCTCGGTTGTGCGTAATACAGAGCATTTCACAGTTGGACTCGTCGGTGGCACCGCCCTTGGACCATGCCGTCACATGGTCGGCATCCATCTCCTTGAGCGTGTAGACCTTCGTCTTGTTCAGGTTGTTACCCACGGCGCACAGAGGACAGTTCGACACGCCGTGCGCCTCGGCGTAGGCCTTCTGGCGCTCAAACACGACTTTGCGGGTGCGGTCGTCGAACATGCGGATCTGGAGCAGCTCGGGGTGCTGCTCACCGCCGAGGACGTACTCGTAGATACCCCTGGCATTGTGCACGGCGCCGTCGACTCGCAGAGCGTCCACGCGCGCGTTAATCGCGCTCGCGCTGTAAGGCTGAGCATGGAACCGCTCGTATAGGTCGCCCCACTCAAGGCCGCGCATCTCCTTGTCGGGGGCGCGGTCAAAGACGGTAGCAACCCAGTCGATCACAGAGGTGAAGTGAGCGATGAGCTCAGTAGCATTCTCATCACGACGATGGGCGGCCATGTATGCGCTCGGGCTGATGAGCCCCTGAGCAGCAGCGATCCACTTGAGTGCCACGGCGAGGATCTCCTGACGACGGGCGTCACCCTTGACGTAGGCAGACCACTTCTGCTGGCGCGTGTCGGCGGTGTTCGAGAACACAGCCTTGGCGGCGGTCACGAACGGTCCGGAGTACACAGCGTTGAGCAGCTCCTGCTCGTTGAGCGGGACGCCGGAGATGTTGATGGTCTGAAACCACTCTTTGATCTCGGCCTCAGTACCCTCGCACACGTACACGAGCAGACGGGTCTCACGGATGAGTTCTTGCTTCTCGTCGGGTAGCGACGAGAACGACTGCTCACGACCGTCCACCTTGATAGCGAACTTGCCAGTGACGAAGCGCCCGATGGACGTGATGCGCTGCTGTCCGTCAAGAACTTCGAGCTGGCCAGAGTCCGTACGGTTGAAATAGATCAGCCCGAGGGGGTAACCCGCGAGGATCGACTCGATAACGGCAACGTCCTTCTTGCCGTCACCGTAAATGTAGTGACGCTGATACTCCGGCTGGATGGTCAGAGCGCCGTCGAGACCGTACAGACCCTTACCCTCGGCCTCGTTGTAGACGAAGCCCTTGGTGATGTCGGCGATGGTGTAGTCGGTGATGAGTTCGGTCTTCATAGCTCAGGCCTTCTGCTCTTTGTGGAGATTACGAATGAAAATCCGCTTATAGGCGGTCTGGGCAACACCGCCAGTTACGATGTACGCGTTCTGAACGCGCCAGGTTCGGTTCGCTCGTTTGTACTTATCCTCGTCTTCAGCGCACGGAGGAGTGAAAAAGTCATATGTGACGGATAGGTCAAGGTCCCCATCACGTCCCAGCAGCTCGAACTGGTCGGGGTTGTACTTGTCCAAGAACGTGATTGGCACGCCCATCACGCCTGCGCAGTAGTCGAGCTCGTCAAGCGCGTATCCGTATTGCTCGGTCATGATTCGTTCGAGACGTTCTTTGCGCGAATGAGGATCCGAAAGTACGGAGTTACTCTCTCTCTCTCATGTATACGAGATCTTTGCCATCATCACCGTGGCGGAAACGGATAATCTCAAACTGCTCAGGGTTGTACTTGTCCAAGAACGTGATAGGCACGCCCATAGCTTCTGTATAGTCACTGGGGATAGCATCGACAAACGGCACTTCGATCGCGTCATAGTTGTCGTAGGTCACATAGCCGTTTTCAATGAGCTGCTTGTGCTTCGAGTATCGCAGGTTCTCGGCCATAGTCATGAGCTGGAGAGGCTCGTGACGGCGTCCGTGCTCGATATTGGTAAACCAGCACGAGTTGCCCAGACGAGTGTAGTCGTAGTTCTCGTCGGCGGGGTACCCGAGCCGCTCAGCCTTCGCAGCGTCGGCGGGCTTGATGTCCGACCCCTTGGGGACACCGAAGACCATATCGGTTGCGTTCGCGGTGGCTCCTTTCCAGAGCCTGTTGCTCTGGATGAGCGGGAAAATCTCCTTGTAAGTGATCGCGTTGTTGTTGCCGATCACAGAGAACCGAACACCGCCTTCAACGAGCCACCCGACGAACTCACGGAACAGGGAGAACGGCGGGTTGGTGACCACGATGTCGGCCTCGTCGCGCAGAGCGGTGACCTCGGCAGAGCGGAAGTCGCCATCGCCCTCGAGATAAGACCACTTGAGGTCGTCAATATTGACGCGACCATCACCATTGAGGTCTGCGGGCTCCAGGACGAACATGCGGCCACGTTCCATCGACTTCTCGGCATCGTACTGTGGGTCGTCAAGCTCGAAGAGCGTCGGGGCATAGAACTCCCCGCCCGCGTTCGAGTTCGGCGCATACGAGGTCGAGATGAGCTTCTTCAGGCCGTACTCCTCGAAGTGGAGGGCGAAGAACTTAGCGAAGTTCGACCACTCCGGGTCATCGCACGGCAGCAGGACGGTCTTGTCCCGGAAGACGTCGGGGTCGAACTCCAGATAGGCGTTCATCTCCTGTTCGATGTCTCGCCACTGTGTGTAGAACTCATCATTCTTAGCCGCCTTAGCGCGACCGAGGCTACTGTTGCCCGCCATACCGCCTACCCTACTCACCGTCCATTATCGCTCGTTTCCAGACACGACGCTCGGGAACAGAGCCGCAGACCTGGGGTAGCCCGGCAGAGTGTTCCACAAAGGACGTCCACTGGCGCGAGTGTACTAAAATGGGTCAACTAATGGAAGCGGACACGGCGACACCACGGGGTGGAAGGAAAAATGACACCCCAGTCACCACATGGTAGCCATAGCCTGTTCTCAGAAGGACCGGAAGATGAAGACCTCGCCATCAGACGCGTCGACAACCGTGTAGTCAAACTTGAGATCATGGGTCCACGTCTCCCAGTTGAAGTAGCGCTGCGCCTCCTCAGACCATCCGTCACAATTAAGCTGATATCCTCTCACGACGCTGGATCCCTTTCAGGGATATAAGAACGCCATTGATGACCAGCTCCAAGACGCCACCAGCGTGGTCGATGCCTTTCACATCGTCAAACTCGTCGGCGGCACTCTCGATGAGGTGCGCCGCCGCGTCCAGCAAGACACGACCGGTCACCGCGGGCGCAAGGGGGATCCCCTCTACCAAATCCGGCTTCTCCTGCGCGCCTCGCATGATCGGCTCACGAAGCGTCAACAAGAACGACTCCGTAAGGCCTTCACGGCAGATGAGGCACACAATTAGTGTCGACGTCGCCTACCACTGCGCCCAGCACGTGCGAGACGTCTTCCACCAAGCCACACCCACCCTAGGCCGACGCCTGGCCGCTCATCTCATCGAGCGCTACCAACGTGTCCCATCCCCGAAATCGCTCGCCTGGGCCGGACCCTACGCAAGTGGAAGGACGCCTTCTTGGCCTACTTCGACACCGGCGGAGCCAGCAACGGCCCCACCGAAGCCATCAACGGACAATATCGAACGAGACAGACGCACCACCAGAGGCTACCCCAACCCCACCAACTACCAACTCCGAATACTCCTCATCACAGGAGGCCTCGACGCCTCCACCCACACCCAACTCTGAAGAGCCACAAAAGAGCCTCAACGACCTCAGAAATGACTGGAATGTCAAATTAATTTAAGACCTAGGAACTTCTAGCACCAAGACAACGGTAAACGATCAATCAATCGCTGCGAGCGGCTTAGGCGCACTCTCTTCCTCAGGCCATCACCACTGGACACCCGGGTGCTTACATAAATATTTGCAACCCCCTTCTGCAGCTCTTTTTGGCAACGCATCAACATCAAGAGTCCATTCAACATGTTGAGAAGGCTCCATACGCTGACGCCCCGACGGCCCACAAAACTTGAACCGAGGATCCTCAACAATGAAATTACCTCTTCTATTTTGATTCACAACTGGCGGCTCAATCTCAGAGGCTACTCGACCTTGATTCTCGACGCGCACCACTAGCGTATGTCTCGATCCCGAAGAACCAGCAGTACGATCATGCCAGATGGTTAGGGATCGGATTAGGGCCACTTTCTCGATGAATTTGCATGGTCACCCGCTGGCTTTGCCGCGCAAGTCTCAAACTAATGAAGATGGAAAAAAGAGCTACCGCCGCCGCCAAAAGGCTTCCAACCGCAGCTACAGCTGCCCATTGACTTGCCGTCAAACCCCAAACTACTTCACTCATAGACCAATTGTTCTACAAAAGAATGATACCTGCAAGCAAAACTACGCATAGTACCTCTCATCAGCAAACACGACGCCAGCGACTACACCCAAAGCCCAAAACAACAGAATCCTTGAGCAAAATAGATAGGCAGCGGATCGAATTCAACGTAAGAGCGATTTTAGATGCGGACGTCACACCCCTAGGCAGACTCCGTGCAATATCCTCCTACATAATGGTCGACACTAGCTCGCACCATGCGGAGGAATCGGATGCTTCCATCGGCGTCGTACACCATCAGGCTGCATCCACGTGACAACAATAGAAACATTCGGATCACTCCCCATATGCCGACTGTACATAAACACGACTGAGGACTTTGCATCAACGATATCTGCCGATGGAGGATCGAAGATTTCACCATCAGAATCTATGCCAACCTGTAGGTCAGATAGCGGCGCATTCCCCGTATTTACGAGCTCAAAACGGTCTCCTTTCTGCCACCTTACCTTCCAGGGGGGGCGCTGAGTTGGCCTCTTCGACAGCATTTGCAAGCTGCTGGACTCCAGCGGCAGTCTGTTCAACAGCTTTAAGACGCCTCCGCGCTTCATCGCGCGCAAACTCCGAAGCCTCCTTCGCTCGCTTCGAAAGAGTTGATCGCCACCAGGAGATACCGGCTCCTATGACCGTAATAACTGCGCAGATTGCACTTATCCAACTGGGCATATCCATTTCCATCTCCACCTCGGGATTAGTATTGCTGACATCACTCGTCGCCCCTCCACCTTACTCATCAAGCTTCATACGCGGGCGCTTTTCAGCGTCACAATCTGTTCGCGTCAAAGCAATCGCGAGAGAACTTTAATTGCGGGATATACACATGTCAGATTGAAGCCAATATAACCTGCTATATTCAGCGAGCCTCACTGCAGCCGCATACCACTCCAACAGTCACCACTCGCGGGAGAACTACCACATTCAGCCAAAAAGGTCACGCCTCGGTGTGTGTCACGCACCGAGGCGTGCCCCGATTTACCGCAGAATCATGCGGTTTTTTGTGGTGGAGCTCAGGGGGAACGTGTCGAACTCGTAGCGGCACGGGAGCATCTCCTTTTGGTCGCCCGCGCCGGCGGGGCCGAAAACCACCCACCAAATCCATGAGTGCGTTCAGTAGATCCCGGTACGCCGCCACTGCCTCACGCGTCATCGTAAGAATCTGTGCCATGCATACCTCCAGACATGCTCGCCGTGCGGTATCATCATCAGGCCCCCACGACCCATGTCGGACCCGCTAGCGGATAGACGAGAAACGAAGCGCCCTGCCCGCCCATCCCCACAACCGGCGTCGGCTTCGAGTTCGCGCGCAACTCGTCGACCGCCGCCTACAGAGTGGCGGGCAGCTTAGCAAGTTTCGTCGTTCTCAACTCTGATTCCGTTCTTTCAGGGCCTTGCGCATCGCGCGGCGAATCATGCTGTGGGACTGCGGGTTCTTCAGTAGTTCTTGATAGGTCGAGCCGTCTCTATCCGTCCGCAGCCAGTTCAGGCACGCCTGCGTTGCGGCCTGGAGATCCTCGCTGCTCGCCTCGTCGCACCACTCTTCGATCAGGTCCGCTTCTTCGTAGAAGGCAACGGTTTGCTCATGGAAGGTATGGGTTGGCACCACGACTCGGGAGCTGTAGTGCACCCATCGCTGAAGAAGGATGTTCACCCCGAACGGCGATAGGGAGGCAATCCGCGAGGTCAGCAGAGCGGGGGCCACCGTGTAGAGGTTGTCGAAGTTGGCTGCCTGATGCTGGCTCTGGCTCACAATATCGGGACGGAGGCCAGGCAGCGGCATCAGGTTGAAGTGGCCTCCCACCCAGCTCTGCTCGCCCAGTTCCTTGCGATTCGCCACCTCGGCAACAAGTACTTTCCAGGCGAGATCGACGCCGTTTGTGCGCATCGAACACGGGTGCTGAAGGACCAAAACGGAGCGCGCCTTAATCTTGCCGGTCGATCCGGGCAATTCCACGCCAGTGAACACATCACCGGTGAAGATAGGGCGAGTCGCCGCGACCTCATCGCCACGCGCACGATAGAGGGCGCCCCAGTCGGGGACACCCTCTACGTACGGGGATTCCAAGTCGTGCCTCAAGATCAGCCCTTCATGCGAATCGAGCAGTTGCCGTCGCTCGCCTCGAAGAGTTCGAAGTCTGACCGGTACTTTTCGCGCCAATCGGGGTCGAACTCCGATAGCAGTGCTTCGGGATCTACGTGACCGCTCGCAAATTCGAAGACGAGATCCGCACGATGGGCCGCATAGAGCATGATCGGTGTGACGGGGGCAGACGAGGAGAGCGGCATCTCGAACCAGGAGGCGATCTCGTCAACCATGTAGTGGTTCGTGACCAAGTCGCAGGCCGCAAGGAGGCTTGCAATCCGAATGCGGCTGTCACCCGAGGCCTTTGCTCCCTTTCGCCATTTCTGCACGGCCGGCACACTCACGCCGATCATCCGTGCAATGTCGCGCCAGGCGAACCCGAGATCAGCAAGCTCCGTGAGCATTGACGTCACGCTGCCCTTACCGCGCTCAGCTGCCGCCGTACGCCACTCATCCTCGTGGGTGCGCTTGTGGAGGTTATCTACGTCGTCGTGAAGCGCACGGGCTACGCTTCGGATTCCGCCAACTTCCGTCGTCAGGCGGGGAGGCGTAAGTCTCGTCTCCGTCAGGTTCCGAGTAAACGTGGAGTCACCCGCAGTAGCGCGCGATCCCAGCGCCGACTCAACCGCGGCGTTACGCACCACGGTGTCAGCCATTCCGCAACACTTCCTCTCGTAGCCGATCCGTGATCACACTCTCAAATACCCCACGCACTGGTTCATGCAGTGCGTCTGCCTGACGCAGGATGAGCTCTACGTCGAACTCGGGCACCTCGTCGGCAGCTTGCCAAAAACTGTCGATGTCCAACTTGAACAGTGGCCCCGGAGGTGGCAACGGACGGCGTAGGTCGGGAGTCGATTGCACCGCGTAGCCGCTCTGCGCGCCGTACCTCAACACCACCGCATGATCGCTGCTGCCGGAGAAGACGAAGACGCCTTCGTTCACAGCCGGCGCAAGCCCCAAGTCCGCCCCAATATGAGCAGGACCAAGTAGCGAGGCATCCACCCACTGATTCCAGACGGGCGCGCTGCCACCGTTCTCAGCGGGAACCCTGATCTCGTCGATGTACCGGAGCCCGATACGCTCAACTCCGGCCGGGGTCGCAATGGCCAAGCGGGCCTGAAGCACGATGTCGAGCAACGCACGCATCCTGTCGAAACTACCATAGTCAGTGGTCTCGATAACCAGGCTGGCTGGCTGGATGGAGAGTGCCGTCCGTTTGTCGCGACTCGTCCACCGCGGGAAGTTGTTGATGACCTGCTGCTGTGTCGGTGGGCCGTCCGGCCCTGCCTGTACGGTGAAGGAAACCTCGCTCATCTCGCTCGGTAGTGGCAGCAAGTGCTTGATTCGCGCGGATGCTTCCGCGATCTGCTTGCGGTCGAGCGGTTCGCACGGCGGGTATCGCACCTCGATCGCCATCAGGACGATAGGTGCACTCGGGTAAATCTCTCGCTCCCTCACACTCTCATCCTACCAAGACGCGAACCACAACGACAACCAAAAGTGAAATTTGGTGACGTCATGACTCTACTCCAGTGGCGGCGGTGCAGGATCAGGCCCGGGCATCAGTTGCGCATTGTGCCTGTGCTTGCTGGTCGGCATTGCCGCGGACGCAGGGGCGGTGCTCGTAAGGCACTACTCGCCCCACGAACGGTCCGCCATGAGTTTGGCTGACATCTGATCTGTGGCCCCTGGGGATCACTGGAAGGATGTTGTCATACCCGCTGCTTATTCGAAAGAGTTCCGTGCTGATGTGGTCGCGGTCGCTCGGAAGGGTGAAATTCCGATCGCTCAGGTCACCAAAGACTTCGGGATCACCGAGTCCTGCCTGTGCCTCTGGCTCGCCCAAGACGATGTCGAAGCCGGCATAAAGCCCGGTGTCACGCATGCTGAGAGCGAGGAGCTGAAGAAGGCCAAATGCCGCGGCAGACCCACGGGACGCGGATCGACGTGGAGGGTTGAGCGCCTACAGCGACGCGAGCAGCTTCACGGACAAGACAGTCATTCGCAGGGCACAATCCGCCAATCAGCCGCCTGACTACGCCTGAAACGACTGGATAAACGGCGCGAACAGAGTGATGTATAGAAGCAACGAATAACACCGGTATTGATACAAAAGGAAGAAAGAATGGAGATACGCAAACTACCCCCACACCCCGCACCCACCAAACGACTGCAAGTGGCAGCCTACGTGCGTGTCTCACGCGAGAGTGAACGTCTCTCTCATTCTTTTTCCGCGCAAGTGTCCTACTACAACCAGTTGATTAGCTCCACACCTGGCTGGGAATACGCAGGGGTATATAGCGACTACGCCACATCAGGCACAAGCACCACCAAGCGCGATGAATTCAAAGACATGATTACTACCGCACTGGGTGGTGGTATTGACATCATCCTCACGAAATCGATCTCCCGCTTCGCCCGCAACACCGCGGATTTATTGGAAACGGGCTCTTCGCATTTGAGGGTGTAGGTGTTGTGGGCAGGGGTTGGGCGTGTCGTGGCCGGGTAGGGGTCGAGGTCTTCCGATGATGGAGATTGCTACACCGTCCATCTGAAAGACCTCGACATGCCCAATACTACCTTTGATCGCCCTGACCTGAGCGCGTTCACGCGCCTGGATGACCTGGGGTTGGAGGTGACGGGTCAGCGCATTGAGGCAGACCATGCAGTGTTGGCGTGCCGTATTAGTGGTGAGGACCGGTGGTGTCGACGCTGCGGGTGCCAGGGCGTTTCTCGTGACACGGTGGTCAGGCGCTTGGCGCACGAGCCCTGCGGGTGGCGCCCCACGATCTTGCACGTGAGCGTGCGCCGCTACCGGTGCGAGACGTGTGCTCACGTGTGGCGCCAACACATGAGTCAAGCGGCCGATCCGCGCGCCAGCTCTCGCGCGCAGCGGTGCGCTGGGCGCTCACTGGGCTGGTCGTTCATCATGTGACGGTGGCGCGTATCTCCCAGGCCCTTGGCGTGTCCTGGAATACCGCCAACACCGCTGTCCTGGGTGAAGGGGCGCGTCTGCTGATCAATGATCCAACTCGGTTCGATGGCGTGCGTGTCATTGGGGTGGATGAACACGTGGCGCCACACCCCCTACGGCGACAAATACGTCACCGTCATCTTGGACTTGACGCCCATCCGAGAACGCCGCGGCCCCTCCCGGCTCCTGGACATGGTCCCAGGCCGCTCCAAGCAGGTCTTCAAAACCTGGCTGGCCTCCCGCCCTGCCACGTGGCGTGAGCGCATCGAGATCGTCGCGATGGATGGATTCACCGGGTTCAAAAGCGCAGCCACTGAAGAACTCCCCGGCGCGAGAGCGGTCATGGACCCCTTCCACGTCGTGCACCTGGCCGGTGATGCTCTCGATGAGTGCCGCAGACGCATCCAGCAAGAACTCCACCACCGGCGCGGGCGTGCCACCGACCCCCTATACAAGGCCCGCAGGGTGCTGCACACCAGATCTTGCCTGCTCACGCCACGCCAGCAGCACCAACTACTCAACCTGTTTTCCGGTGAGGAGCACATCGCGCTCGAGGTCACTTGGAGCGCCTACCAGAACATCATCGACGCCTACCGTGATCCCAACAAAATCCGCGGTAAGGCCCTGATGGAAGCCGAAATCAACACCCTGACCTCCACGCGTGTACCGAGGGGTCTGACCGAGCTCATCACGCTGGGCAGAACGCTCAAACGCCGAGCCGGGGACATCCTCGCCTACTTCGACCACCCCCACACCTCCAATGGTCCTACCGAAGCCATCAACGGCCGCCTCGAACACCTACGCGGATCCGCACTCGGATTCCGAAACCTCACCCACTACATCACCCGAGCACTCCTCGAAACCGGAGGATTCAGACCCCAACTACACCCCCAATTATGAAGAGCCGGCTAACAGAACGTCAGAAATGTCTGCTATGGAAATCGCCGGAAGAGAACTGATTTTATCAAACGCGCGAGAGTCAAAATTTGTTGCCTGAATCGACAGCCCATATACCATTTTCTGCAATGGTGTTTTTAAATACAGTGGAGAATATCCGGCGGGGATTTCTCTGCCCTATCTCAATGGCTTGAAGAATGCCAGGCGCGGCACCGTTAGCGAAGAAGCTCGCGCTGTAGTCCTCGCAAGCTTGTGCCATCCCGACCGCGTTCTCAGCCATCGCAATAGGGCTATAGCCTACCAGCCCATCGAACCCAAGACCTGGAATATGCAACACACCGGTTGGTGTGAGCCGGATACGTTCCCACTTCCCACATGGTTCGTCTGAGGACGTCTGGTACTAGTAATAGAGGCATCCGTTTCGTTTCTGCCAACGTTCATCCGGTTGGACATCAAGGGATATAGCCCAATCACCTCGTCACGGCCATTGCGCAGCACTTGGGCGTAGGCGTTTCCCCACAACAACAAATGCGTCATGAGGGTTTCGCGGAACACGAAGCTAGTCATTTCAGGGTTCAGTTCATCATGCAACAGTCTATACAGATGATGGTCGGTGGCTTTCATCTTCGACCCGTCTTTCTCTGTGCGGTAGACGTGCAACGGTAGGCACGCGACAGCCTCAGCCAAAATCCGCACACAGCTATAGACCGCTGTCATCTGCATCGCAGAGCGTTCAGTTACCTCCCGCCCAGAGGTAGTGGGGCCGAACAAGAAACTGTAGGTACTTGAAAGCTTATAATCCTCAGCTTTACGTTCGGTATTACCGCGAAGCTAATCTAGAAAACTCATAAATAGGCACAGTAGTGTCCCGCATAGTGGTGTAACCGTGTGGTGGTCGGCTCGTTTGATATGGGTGCGGTCACCGTGTGATCCTTCGAGAAAGCTCTTCTACTTCTGACTCGAAATGATTTGGAGGCACAACGATGACCGCTCCTCATATTATCGACCCTGCTGGCCTGCTTGGCGAGGCGTTGTCCCAGGCGTCCCCGGATTTGATGCGTTCCCTGCTCCAGCACGTGATTAACGCGTTGTTATCAGCGGACGCTGATGCGGTGTGCGGGGCCCAGTGGGGCCAACAAGATCCGCAGCGTCAGGCCAGGCGCAATGGGTATCGCTACCGGCCCCTGGACACCAGGGTCGGCACCATTGACGTGGCGATCCCCAAGCTGCGCTCAGGAACCTACTTCCCAGAATGGTTGCTGCAACGCCGTAAACGCTCCGAAAGCGCCTTGATCACAGTGGTCGCCCACTGCTACCTGGCAGGAGTATCCACGCGCCGCATGGACAAGCTCGTCAAAACCCTGGGGATCACAGGATTGTCCAAGTCCCAGGTCTCACGTATGGCAGCCGACCTGGACGAACACGTGGATGAGTTCCGTCATCGCCCCTCCACGATGCCGGGCCTTTCACGTTCGTCGCTGCTGACGCACTGACCATGAAGGTGCGCGAAGGAGGACGCGTCGTCTCGTGCGCGGTCCTGGTTGCCACCGGAGTCAACAATGACGGACACCGCGAAGTACTGGGGGTGCGCGTATCCACCAGCGAAACCGCTCCAGCCTGGAAGGAGTTCTTCGCTGACCTGGTCGCCCGAGGCCTGAGCGGCGTGCGCCTGGTCACCAGCGACGCCCATCTGGGCCTCGTTGAGGCCATCGCAGCGAACCTGCCTGGAGCCGCCTGGCAACGATGCCGCACCCACTACGCCGCGAATCTCATGTCGGTCACCCCCAAAGCGCTATGGCCCGCTGTCAAAGCAATGCTGCACTCGGTGCAGCCAGCCCGACGCCGCATCGGTCAACGCTCAATACGACCGGCTCTTGGACTACGTCCACGACAAGCTCCCCGCCGTGTGTGATCACCTCGATCAAGCCAGGGCAGACGTCCTCGCGTTCGCGTCCTTCCCCACCGGGGTATGGACCCAGATCTGGTCCAACAACCCCAACGAACGCCTCAACCGCGAAATCCGCCGACGCACCGACACCGTAGGAATCTTCCCCAACCGCCAAGCCATCATCCGCCTAGTCGGAGCCGTCCTCGCCGAACAAAACGACGAATGGGCCGAAGGCCGACGCTACCTCAGCCTCGACATCCTCACCAAATCACGACTCACACCCCAACCCACCCAACAGGAGGACACCCCACTCCAACTCAGCGCATAACCCAACCCAAAGGACACAAAACGATTACACCACTCCACAGGACTTGACCATAGGCACTCCTATGTTAGAATAGGGAGGTGGAGAATTTGACGGAACAGGAGTTCATTCAAGCCTGGGAATCAGGCTGCCTTGTTTATCCCGCCACCCCAAAGGCACACGATCAGCGGTGGTTCCTTCGTACTGCTGAGAATTGCGAGAACCATTCCAAGATTCTGTTTGTTGGAATCAATCCTTCTACCGCAACCAGATTCGCGGCAGCATCTAAGGTTCAAGGCGGAGACCCGACGACCGCGGCGATCTTGAAACGTTTCCCAGTTGATGACCGCCAGCGCCCCATCAATGCCCGGTGGATGAGCATTATCAACCTCATCCCGCTAGTTGGTCAGGGCTGCCAGTTACCCGACTGGAATTCTTGTCGGGGGAGAATGAGATCCTCTCCTCCTTGAAAATCACCATCACCGTAATGAAATTGATCGTGCCTGAGGCAGACCATATCATTCTCATGTGGGGCAATCCGAAGGATAGCAAATTCCCTTGGAAACGCGACATCATTCCTATCGTCCAAGAGCTGATTAGGACGTTCAAGAAGCCAAACGCGGCGGTTAAAGCCGTTTATTCGGAGAACGCTCCTTATTATCCAACTCACCCAGCATATGGCAGGTGGAACGGTCACGAATTCTGTGACGCGCTACACCTTCTAGAGCACGAGTAGTCTCCAGGAGTGCACACGCTTGAATCTTTGAGGCGGCAATCAAAATAGAGCCGTTTCGATGAGGTCTTTACCGGCTCTTCAGAGTTGGGTGTGGGTGGAGGCGTCTAGGCCTCCTGCGATGAGGAGTATTCGGAGTTGGTGGTTGGTGGGGTTGCGGTAGCTTCTGGCGGTGCGTCTGCCTAGTTCGATAATGTCCGTTGATGGCTTCGGTGGGGCCGTTGCTGGCTCCGCCTGTGTCGAAGTAGGCCAAGAAGGCGTCCTTCCACTTGCGTAGTGGTTCGCCGTTGTGATCCACCACAACGCGGGCTGTCTCTCGCGTCCTTCCACTTGCGTAGTGGTTCGCCCCTAGGCGAGCGATTTCGGGGATGGGACACGTTGGTAGGCGCTGGATGAGGTGCGTGGCCAGGCGTTGGCCTTGGGTGGGTGTGTCTTGGTGGAAGGCGTCTCGGACTTGCTGGGCGCAGTGGTAGGCGACTTCGACACTGATGTGTGCCTCATCTGCCGTGAAGGCTGCGCGGAGGCGTTCTTGTTGATGCTTCGTGAGCCGATCACGCGAGGCGCGTAGGAGAAGCCGGATTTGATAGAGGGGATCACCCTTGCGCCCGCGGTGACTGGTCGTGTCTTGCTGGACGCGGCGGCGTACCTCACCTGGGGCATCACCGGCGAGTTTGACGATATGGAAGGCATCGAGGACGCTGGTGGTGTCTTGGAGTTGATCGTCGATGGTGTTCTTGCTGTCCCTGGAAGGGATCCAGTGTCGCGATCTGGATACCGGAGCGGAAGTCTTCGCCGCGCTCGGCCAGTCAGTTCTCATGCACGGTGACAGATCTGCCTGGGACCAGGTCCAACGAGCGGGCCGTGGGATGATCCTTCCCGCGTGTCAGGTCCACGATGCCGGTGAGTTCACGTGGGGCCCGGCGGCGTCGGTCTTGGTGGTGTCATACGTGCTCATCGACCCCCAATACTGCACGCCTGCGAAACGGGCGGGGTCATCAGATGCGGCTTGCAGGCACGGCTTGATGTGGGACCACGCGGTATTCCACGTGGTTGCCAGTTGTCGAACCGATCCTGCAATGGTGGCTCCTTCGAAGCGCAACTGTCGGATCGCCCAGCGGATCGCCCGGGCGCCCAAACGTGCCCGGGGTGCGCACATCCGCTCGTCATGTTCCAGGAATGTCACCGTCTGGCAGGTGGTTTCGCGGCATATCCATCGGCGTTTAAACCATCGGATCCGCACCGGGACCCCGGCCCAGGGCGCGTCGATGACCTCCAGCACCACGCGACCGTGGCCGTGTATGATTCAGCCCACATCCCGGGCAGGCAGCACAGCGATCGCAGGACTCTATGTCGAGCACCAGACCACACTCACGCCGAGCGACAGCAACCAGATGGAAGCCCTCCAAACCGACGAGCAGATCACACCGATCACAACGATCAAGCGACACAGGCCAGCAGTAGCAGGTAGGGTGAGACACCGCCCGAGGTCCTTGAAGACAGCGGGGGCAGAAGTCCGCTCATCATCAAGGACCTCGACCTCTACCCGCAACCCCCGACCAACACCCGGTCACCCACACTCAACTCTGAAGAGCCCGTTTATTCATAGTTCTTCTTTTTCCTTCCAATTTCTATGGAATAAGGATGATCTCTCTCTCGCTCTCATATGTGCACAGGTTGTGAGTTGGGGCGGGGTGAGGGTACGCGTGAGGCTTGCTCGGTAGACTTGCCTGGTATGAGCACCTGTGATCTTGAGGAGACGGCACGGTGAAGCTGCATTCCGAATACAACGACAACCAGATGGTCGTTGCCTATTACAGGTATTCATCCTCCTCGCAGAACGAGGCGAGCATCGAGCAGCAGCGTGAGATGGTGCAGCGTTGGGCGAAGTCACAGGGTCTCGTCGTAGTCAATGAGTACGAAGACGCGGCGAAGACCGGCACCAACGCAGACAGGCCGGGCTATCAGTTGATGCTCCGCGAGCTGCCCAAGATCAAGCCTGCCTACGTCGCGGTATGGAAGAACGACCGCCTTGCTCGCGACCGCGTCGAGCTGCTCCTCGTCAAGCAGGCGATCCGCTTCGTAGGAGCGCGTGTTCACTACATCGAGGGGATCTCCCCCACAGACTCGCCCGATTCTGTGCTCATGGAGGGGGGTCGCAGATGCGTTCGCCGAGTACTATTCACTCCAGCTCTCAGCTAACATCCGACGAGGTCAGCGCTATAACGCCGAGCGAGCACTCTCCAACGGTCACAAGATCTTCGGTTTCACTGTGGACCAGGACAAGCGCTACATCCCGGATCCGGAGACGGCTCCCATCGTCGCGCAGATCTTCCACGATTACGCCTCGGGCGTGTCCATGCAGAAAATCTGCGACCAGCTGAACGCCCAGGGAATCCGTACAACGCGCGGATACAGGTTCACGCCGAAGAATCTCAACAAGATGCTCAAGAATCGCGCCTACATTGGTGAGTACGCCTATGGCGGGTATATCCATGAGGACGGGATGCCTCGCCTCGTTGATGACCTCACGTTTAATGAAGTCCAACGCCGGTTCGCGATCAACAAGCGTCGTGGGGCGAAGACCAAAGCGGAGCTCGCTGCTCAAGGCGAGAACGCACCCGACTACTGGCTCACAGGCAGGGCGTACTGCCTCACCTGTGGCGGGCCGATGGAGGGTGTCTCGGGCACCTCGAAGACCGGCAGGACGCATCGGTATTACTACTGCCTCAATCAGCGTAAAAAGAAGTGCTCAGCCAAGACCGTTCGCAAGGACGAAATCGAGGTACGGATTGAGGAGATCGTCACCTCTTTCCTCGCAGATCCTGAGATGCTGGCCTCGCTTGCTGTTGATCTAGCCGATCATTACCAGAAGACCCATGGGCGTGGAGATGACATCCTCAAGGCATTGGAAGCTCGGCGCGCAGACGTGGAAAGGAAGCTCGCCAACTTCGTCAAGGCTATCTCCCAAGGCATCTTCAACGAGACCACCGCCGAAGCCATGCGTTCCCTGGAAGAGCAAAAAGCGTGAGCTTGACGCAGCGATCCAGGCCGAGCATGTGAAGGCCACCCTTTACGAGGACGAGGCGAGCATCGGCGCGTTCTACAAGCGCTTCGCTGAGGCCACCATTGACACACCCGAGACCCGCGACCAGCTCTTCGAGTACTTCGTGGATAAGGTATTCATCGGGCGCGAGCAGATCATCATCGCGTCCTATTTCCATGACAGCGCAGCGCCCATCGAGTTCGAGGACCCAGAAGAAGCGCTCACCAGCGGACACAGAGCGGGGGAAGTGCGAACCTACGCTCGAAAGCGAGAGTTC
>BNJV01001018.1_pt1 | contig 38431 bp, 48 predicted proteins | sample 8540591 | NCBI WGS metagenome assembly BNJV01 (sample SAMD00202457, study PRJDB9452) | human saliva metagenome | host: Homo sapiens
GACAAGAAGACAGTAGAAGAAAAAAACAAATTCTATTAACAAAAAAATTTCAAATCATGGATATAAATTAATTGGTGATATTTCAACACACCAGCAGACACAATTATTAAATCAAATTATAGATGCAAAACGAAAAAAATGATAAAGCTAAAGCAGAAAGCCTTTTGAAAGAATATAACAAATGGGATGAAAATGGCGTTTATAGATTACTTTTGCATTCGGGATTTGGTGCTTTTATTGCAAAGACATCTGGTAATGGAGGTTTTAATGGTTTCAATGCTGCAAGTGCTAATATCCTTTTAAATAATACTAAGAATAAAGATTTAGGGAAGATATTTAGTTTAGTAATAGGAAAAGCCGTTGGAAATGATGTTGGAGTAGCGGTTTCTTCAATTGCAAGAGAGAAGAATTGGTTGGAGCATGAGGATAGGCAAAATCTTAATAATGATTTTGCAGTTTTAATCGCGAATGTCGATAATTTATCTGAGCCTGAAAAATTACATCAACTTAGAAAAAAGGCTGCTTATTATTATGCATTGATGCGATATGAGAGAGATTATCATGAATATTATTTTACTGCAGATAATGAGGTACATCCTACAGATGGAGGAATTCATTTAGATCAACCATATTATACAACCGAATCATATGAAAAGTTTGTTAACAATTTATTTGCTATATGATGGGGGATAATCAAGCTAATATTGATTATTATAGTGATTTATCAGATAAGTATTATAATGAATTTGTTAGTAATAATAAATATCTTAAAGATTTTGAAGCCAAAGGATATATGATTATTGAACATAATAGTGGTTGGCAGAAAGAAGATGGGCAGTATTATGACCAGCTATTAAATGGTAATCGTGTACTTAATGGAACTTATAGAGGTAAAGTTCTTGAGTTACAAGGATATCCTACAGTTTTGGGAGATGATGGTTCTACTTTTTATACTTTGGATGAGGATGGAACACCTTGGTATAATCCTAATCCATCTGAAAGCTCTAGAAATAGAATAGTGTGGCAGGGTTATCAAGCTTCGGATGGACAATTAATCCAATATCATGCGGATAAAACTATAACACGTACAGGGGATTTTTTAGGCAATCAATTTCTTAAAGCCGGATATAAACCTCAATGGGTGGAGTCTGGTGATTATTGGATTGCTAATGGATGGTATATTAATTTAAATGATGAATCTAGAAAGTTAATAAGTGAATCTTTAAGTGGTGGTGTTGGAGAAAATAATACGATTGCAATGAATACATTAAAGTGGACAACTAGTAAAGTTGGAAGAGATTTAGGTATTTTATCTGATAGAGAAGAAAGTGCCTCTTTATTTTTTATTAATACAGTGGCCCGAAAAGGAAATAGTAGTAATAGTGTAATTTATACTAATGGTGTCGGTGTAGACGTTAACTTATCTAATCTTTTAACAAAAATAGGAGTGAAAGCACCTAAGATAATTTATAACAATACTCCAAATGAATATAAATTGGGTACTAGTGTGGGAGCTTATGCTAGTAAAGTTATTCCTAATAATAGTGATATAGATTTAGAAAGAATGCATTTTAAAACTGAGCATACTAATTTTTTATGGGGAGGTAAATCTCCACAGTTTCAAACTATAAATGATGTTGATTATGCTTTAGGTGAAGACAAGATTGATATAAATAGTAATACGTTACATGCACTAGCACCACGTATGACTCCGGGGAAGATTAAATCTAAGCATCGTAGTAAGACACATTCCATGCCTGTTGAGATTTCTTTTGGGTTATCAAAATCTGTAGAAGAGTATGGGCCGTTAAATCCTGACCAGTTAGCTTTAGTTAAAAAAGTATATGGAGGACTACCTTATGAAAGTCAACGTGCTGCTGCATTTCAAGATAGTCATCCTGATTTTAATGGAGAAAAGTGGATTAATTTAGGCAATAATTTAGAATATTATGTTGCAGTAGATAAAGATGGTCGATATAAAATTCTTCTTAATGAAGGCTGGCATCCAATAACAAAAGAAGCTTTACAAAGTGCATATAGACGGAAGGAATGAGTTGTATGTGGTCAATAATTGTAAATGAATGGGAGTTATTTAAGTTTAACATATATAACTTATTATACAATTGGAGGCTTGATAGACAATCATATTTATTTTTCAATATTATTCACATATATAGCATTAATAGGATTACCAGGTCTTATTATCGAATTCTATAATATATTTGATGAATTATTGATATTTTTGGTTTGGGTGGATTCATTTTGCTTTTTTTACTATAGTTATAGCTATTATATCCTTTCAGAGATCTATTGATTTTTGGAAAATTGTGGGTTTATTTCTTAGCTTGGAGTTTTGTTTTTTTATATTTTTCTTTTTATAATCCGATTAATTTTACTAATTCAATATTTAGGGTCACAAGAGATTTAAATTATATTAGTATTAAATCACAAATTAATTTATGGGTTCCGTTTTTTTGATATTTTTTTACTTCTTGGTATATTCCCTAGTGAGAATAAAAAAAGTAAATATGGGCTACCAAATGGCATTATTAAGACTAATTGGGGATATATAAATTACCCTTTTTTTAGATAATTGGAATAAATTTTTGGTCTGAATTTTCTTTATATAAAGTGGGACCTATAATTTCTGAGAGTTTATCTATACGAGTATTTAATATATCTAAACGGATTAGTCGTGGTGAATTAATTTATTATTATATAAGTTATCAAATAATTATATTAATTTTTTTGTATTAATTCATATGATATTGATAGAGGTACTCCCTGATATACTTATCATGGATTATCTATTAAATTTGTTAATTTATTTGGTTTATATATGGATTTCTATATATATGATTCAAGTTTTCTCTATGCGATTACATGATTCCGGTAGTAGTGCACTTTGGTTGTTTGGATTGTTAATACCTTATATTAATATTTACGTTGCTTATTTATTATTGGGGAAAGGGTCTTGGCATTTTGTTAGTGATGAGATTGAATGATTAGGTTTATTATGGTGTATGTTTTAGTTATGATTTTAACTGTGAAAATATACTGAGAGGATAAGGCACTGTCAATAATTTTATCTAAATATCTACAGAGAGTGGAATTAGTTGAGAACCCTTAGTGCGCAGCTTATTAAATGGCTCACCGAGGGTGGACTGAACAGATTAGAAGGGCCGGCTTGTCATGGACGGTGGGCAATGGCAAGTCTCAGTATTCTTCAACGTCACACGAGCGTTAATCATGAGGGATATGTTAGTATCCTGCGAAAGGGAATGCATTGCATTCAAATAAGGTGGTACTGCGATTTATAGAGCGCTATAAAATATTGTAATGATAGAACTATAGACTCGTCCTTGACGTCAATTGTCATGGGCGAGTTTTTGGTTTGTTGTCTTTAGACTGGTTCGCGACGTAGTTGTGAATCATAAAATCACCTGCTATGTGGGTACGGAAACGAAAGCTATACAAATTTTATGGGGAAAAGTGTACTCATGATGTTCGATAAGCACGCACACTATTGGAAAAGCTCTAAAGTTACAAATGGAAAAGTAGGCTATATTGCAACTGCTGGTAATGCAATAAGTATGATGACAAGAAATGCTGATAATAGCAAATTTAGTATGCGTGATCAAGCTATTAGAGAATATTTAAATATTGGTTATGCCGTAGGAACTTATTTGCGTTTAAAACGCGTACCTGCACCTGTTAGTGCAGGGGTTACAGGTTTGAAGATTTTAAAGTTCGTGTGGCACAATATGGGACTAGAGAAAATGTATATGGTAGGATGAAACAGACTGATGAGTTATCTGTGTTTGAATTGTATTATATAATTGCTTTAGATGGTGGAGTATATAATCGAAGTAGAGCTGGCGATGAATTGGTCGATCCATCTGTATTGAGTACTGACCCCATTTCTGGAGTTGTTGTACAAAATCCTGAAAAAGGACATCAATTGGAAGGATAGGAAGTCTTAATTAATTCGGATTTGAGATGGACTAATATTGATGAACCTATGGGAAAAGTACATGTAGGGGCTGCAGGTTGGCTTGCAAATAACACATCTTCATGGGATAATCCTAGTGTAAATAATCCTGCAGTAGTTGAAGAAATACCAAGGGTTATAGATGATTGGCCAGAAGAATCCACCGGTAAAATTTATAGAGTTTATAGTAATAGCTCAGAACCAGTATTTACAGGTGAATATCAAGGCAATAGGAATTTAATGTCAGGTGCTACTGCTGTTTATAATCCAGATCATAAAGCTTGGTATGCTGGTGGGTATGTTATTTATCAAAATGATAAAATTGATGCTATAATAAGACGGCAACAGAGAGAGCATGAGTATCAAATTGCTATAGATAAATTTAATAGTCCTAATACTGCTATTGGTTTAATGGGGGATGCAGTTTCTTATACTGGTGAGTATGCAGGATATAAAGGCGCTGGAAATGCAGTAACTATTGGTCAAACTGTTCCTAAATTAATTCAAATCAAGATAAATATGATACTATTGGTGGAAAGATTTTTTACCAGTACTTTCTTAGCATTATTTATCTTATCTGTATTAGTAGGTGTATTAGTTTTTATATTTATGGGATATACTTCTAGATTTATTTCTTGATTTAGATATTTCTAACTAAATTAATTATTAATTATATATTCCTAGAGATTGACATTCTTCCCTCTGTATTGCTACAATATTGTGTATAATATATGCGATGAAGCAGAGTAGTAAACCTCTCTAGCGAGTGAGGATGGTGTAAGCTCACATTTGGTTGAAGGCGCTGTAGAGCATTGGCAGGAACGCAGAGCTCTGTTAGTAAAGGCCAACATAGAAAAAAAGAGGGCGCAAGCCAAATAGGGTGGAACCGCGGGTATACTCGTCCCTGTAACGTTTTTCGTTACAGGGACTTTTTTGTTTGTAACGAAATGGTTGATTTTATGTCGGTTGTGTAAAGTGGAGGCAGCAATGACATTTCAAGAGATTATACTAAATCTACAAAAGTTTTGGAGTGAACAAGGTTGTATCGTTCAAAATCCATATGACATCGAAAAGGGTGCAGGTACAATGAACCCTGCTACATTCTTGCATGCAATTGGTCCTGAACCATGGGCTGTATGTTATGTAGAACCTTCTCGTCGTCCAGCAGATGGTCGTTATGGTGATAACCCTAATCGTTTGTTCCAACATCATCAATTCCAAGTTATCGTGAAACCATCTCCAGATAACATCCAAGAATTGTACTTACAATCCTTGGCAACACTTGGTATTCACGCTGAAGATCACGATATCCGTTTCGTAGAAGATAACTGGGAATCTCCAACATTGGGCGCTTGGGGCCTTGGTTGGGAAGTATGGCTCGATGGCATGGAAGTAACTCAATTCACATATTTCCAACAAGTTGGTTCCATCGACTGTAACCAGTTTCCGTAGAAATTACATACGGCTTAGAACGTTTAGCTATGTACATTCAAGGCGTAGAAAACGTATATGACCTTAAATGGAATGAAAACGTTACATACGGTGACGTTTGGCATGCCAACGAAGTTGAACAATCCGTATATAACTTTGAATTAGCAGATACAGATATGCTTTTCAAATTGTTTGATATGTACGAAGCAGAAGCAAAACGCGTTTGCGGCGCAGGTTATGTATTACCAGCTTATGATTATGTATTGAAATGTTCCCACACATTCAACTTGCTTGATTCCCGTGGTGCTATTTCCATCAGCGAACGTACTGCTTTCATCGGCCGCGTACGTGCATTAGCTCGTATTTGTGCACAACAATACCTCGCTAAACGCGAAGAATTAGGATTCCCACTTTTGAAAGGAGATAAATAAGATGGCAAAGGATTTATTATTTGAAATCGGTGCAGAAGAAATTCCTGCCGGCTTTATGCCAAATATCTTAGGTCAATTGAAAACATTGGCTGAAACAAAATTAAATGATGCCCATCTTCCTTTTGAAAGCATCGCTACATACGGCACACCACGTCGTTTGGCTCTTATCGTGAAAGGTCTTGCTGACACATCTGCTGAAATCAGCGAACGTCATAAAGGTCCTTCTGCATCCATCGCATATGATGCTGATGGCAATCCTACAAAGCTGCTATCGGTTTTGCTCGTGGTAAAGGTCTTGATGTAGCAGATCTCGTTGTAGAAGACGGCTATATTTATGCTGAAACTAAAACGGCAGGCGTACCTGCGAAAGATATCGTAACAGACATGTTGCCACAATTGATTACAGGTCTTAACTTCCCTAAATCCATGCATTGGGGCAATTTAGATGCTAAGTTCGTACGTCCTGTACGTTGGCTTGTAGCATTACTTGATGAAGAAGTAATTCCTGTAGAATTTGCTACTGTAAAATCTGGTAATGTAACACGTGGTCATCGTTTCTTAGGTGCTGATGAAATTACTATTAAAAATGCAGCATCCTATGTAGACACATTAAAAGAAAATTTTGTTATGGTTGATCAAGATGCGCGTCGTGAATTGATCTCCAAACAATTACATGACATTGCGGCTTCTAAAAATGCATCCATTGTTTGGGATGATGATTTGTTAGAAGAAATCAACTATCTTGTTGAATGGCCTACAGCATTGTGTGGTGGCTTTGAAGAATCTTACTTGGCACTTCCAGATGCAGCTATCATTACACCAATGAAAGACCATCAACGTTACTTCCCATTGGTTGACCAAGACGGCAAATTATTGCCAATGTTCTTAACAGTGCGTAACGGTTCCGATCATTCCATCGAAGTAGTGCAAGCTGGTAATGAACGCGTATTGCGTGCTCGTTTAGATGATGCGAAATTTTTCTTTAACGAAGACCGCAAGAAACCTCTTATCGACCGTCAAGATGGTTTGACAAAAATCGTGTTCCAAGAAGGTCTTGGCAACTTAGCTGACAAAACAGAACGTTTGTTAACATTAGGCCGTGTGTTCAGTGAAGAATGTGAATTACACGAAGATGCACGTGTCGTATTGGAACGTGCTACTGAACTTGCTAAAACTGACCTCACAACAGGTATGGTTACAGAATTTACTGAATTACAAGGCGTAATGGGTAAAGAATACGCGTTACTCGACGGTGAATCCCCAGAAGTAGCAGAAGCTATTTTTGAACAATATTTACCACGTTTTGCTGGTGACGTATTGCCTCAAACAGAAGCAGGTAAAGTGTTGTCCATTATCGACAAAATCGATAACATCGTTGCAACTTTTAGCCGTGGCTTAATTCCTACGGGCTCTCAAGACCCATATGCATTGCGCCGTCAAACAATTGGTATCTTGAACATTTTGCTCAATAGCGAATGGAATATTTCCTTGCGCCCAATCATCGTAGAATCCATGAATCTTCTTAATGTACCTGCAGAGAAACAAGATGAATTGCTTGGCCAAGTAGAAGAATTCATTACATTGCGTTTGAAAAATATCTTCCTTGACCGTGAAGTACCTCATCATGTAATCGATTTGTTGTTATCTAACAATGAATTGTCCGTTGCTGATGCTGAAGGTCTTGTGAAAGCTCTCTTGGCTAACCGCATTGATGAAAATGTTGAATTAGTACAAGCTTTCACACGTATGTATAATCTTGTGAAAGATGTAACATATACCGGTGTTGATGAAAGTCTATTAAAAGAAGATGCAGAACGCGCCTTGTATGAAGCGGCTACGAAAGCATCCGAAGCAAGTATCGATGCATGGGATAATAACGACTATGACGCTGTTGTGGCAGTACCTGCTACATTGGTTCCTACTATCAATACATTCTTTGAAGATGTTATGGTCATGGACAAAGATGAAGCTATTAAAGCGAACCGTTTACAACTTGTTCGTTTAGCATATAGCGTAATGGCTATTATCGGTGATATTAGTGCATTAAAATAACATATAGTTTATATAGTTAGATAATTACATTTGTTTTAACTATGTGAATCTAAGGAAAGGCAACTGCGGTTGCCTTTTCTTTATGCAGGATTTTTGGCATCTATGTCGAATACATAAAGTATACAAAGTTGTAAGGAGATGTCATTATGATTACCAATGTTGAATTATTCAATGCCCTCCGTAATGTGACGGCTAAGCGTGAAGGTTCACGTTATAGAATACTTATGGAACTATATACTATAGGCAAGGGAACGAGTCAACGCGTATTAGTAGATAGTTTACAGATTCGTCCAGCTACCGTATCAGAGCAACTGGATGTACTTATACAATTAGGGTTTGTAGAAAAGACCATCGATACGATGGATAAAAGGACAACTGTTGTAACACTAACCGATGCGGGGAAAGAAGAAGCACATAGTTTAGTCGAACATAGAGAACGGCAGTTAGCCCATCGGTTTAGACGATTATCGTCAGAGGATCGACAAGATCTATATGACTTATTGGGCCGTATTGATTAAGAAAAATATTTGCATATATTTGCGGTGAAATAGGTATATAAATCTATACAAGATATAGTGTGTAACCTCTTGCATTGTACATTGACTTGTGATAATATATTACTGTTAATTTGAGACAGTCCGCTGCCTATAAGGTGTAGGTATTGAATGTCTGCAAACAGGAGGAAACAATGAACATTATTAACGTACTCGAACAAGAACAACTTCGTACAGACATCCCTACTTTCCGTGCTGGTGATACAGTACGCGTACACGTAAAGTAGTGGAAGGTAGCCGTGAACGTATCCAAGTATTCGAAGGCTTGGTAATTAAACGTCAAAACGGTGGCGTACGTGAAACTTTCACAGTTCGTCGTATTGCATCCGGTGTAGGTGTAGAACGTACATTCCCACTTCACAGCCCACGCTTAGCTAAAATCGAAGTTATGCGCCGTGGTGTTGTTCGTCGTGCTAAATTGTACTACTTACGTAACCTTACTGGTAAAGCTGCTCGTATTCGCGAAAAACGCTAATGTTCTTAAAAGGCTGCCGTTGGCAGCCTTTTATTTTTGCTAAAATATAGATATACATATATTCATATAAGATATATAGAAAGGAGACATTATGGCAGATTCACCTATCGTACATTGGTTCCCTGGACATATGGCGAAAGCTACGCGCATGATAACGGAGTACATCAAAAAGGTAGACGTTGTTATCGAGTTATTAGATGCGCGTATTCCTCGTTCTAGTGCGAACCCAGTCATCTTAGAGCTAGTTGGTCAAAAACCGCATATTGTACTGTTAAATAAGGTAGATTTAGCAGATCCAAAGGCAACGAAGGAATGGACAGAATTCTTTACGAAACAAGGGATAACTGTATTAGCTATCGATTCCAAATCTGGTAAGGGGAATAAGAAATTAGTATCTACCGTAGAACGTCTCAGTAAACCTATCATTGATCGATGGGTAGCAAAGGGGATTCGTAGTCGCTCCATACGTACTATCATTTTAGGGATTCCTAATGTAGGGAAATCTACATTGATTAATTCCTTGGCTGGCTCTGCAGCAACTCGGACGGCTAACAAGGCGGGGCACACGCGAGGTCAACAATGGGTTAAAATCGGTAAGAATATGGAATTGCTCGATACGCCAGGCGTATTATGGCCTAAATTAGAGGACCAACGGGCTACCGCACGTCTTGCTATGACAGGTGCTATCTCTGATGATGTATACGATTTAGAGCACGTAATTAAGCAATTGTTAAACCATCTATTGACGAATATACCTAATATCTTGGTTGAGCGTTATAAATTAAAAGAAGAAGAGATGGCCGATGTGGATACAATTCTCGAAAGCATTGGCCGTCGTCGAGGATGTCTTGTCAGTGGTGGTGTTGTGGACCTTGATAAGGCGCGCCGCATTATTTTGCAAGACTATCGCAATACAAAGCTTGGTACAATTACACTAGACCAAGTTGATGAAGAGCCGTATTATCCAGAAGATGATGAGGAAACACATAATGGATAAGGATACATTCGCTAAGTTAAAGGTAGCTGATATAAAAGCCCTTTTTGAAACAGAACAAGCTTTGGAAATTTTACCATTAGCACAAGAGGATACTCGTAGCTCCGTTCAAAAATTGGCGGTCTCTTATATTAAACGTCAAGAAAAAGAGCTAAAAGAACAACAACGCTTGATGGGCATGTACGACTATGAAGGCATGTTCTACGATGAAGGGCTATATCATGTGGCTGGCGTCGATGAGGTCGGGCGCGGTCCCATTGCAGGCCCTGTTACGGTAGCTGCGGTCATTTTACCGCCTATGACGTTAATTCCAGGCCTTAATGATTCTAAAAAGCTAACCGAAGAAAAACGTGAAGCATTGTATGACATCATTATGGATGAAGCCGTAGCGGTCAGCTGTATCTCTTACGGTCCCGAAAAAATTGATGAGCTCAATATTTATGAGGCTACACGTCAAGCGATGTACGAGGCTATTCGTACCCTCGATGTACCTGCAGAGGCAGTTGTAGCGGATGCGATGAAATTACCTGATTTAACAATACCTGTTGAATCCATCATCAAGGGCGATAGCAAAAGTGCAAATATTGCAGCGGCATCTATCATTGCGAAGGTTACACGAGATCGATATATGAAAAGTCTCGATGAAGAATATCCTGGCTATGGTTTTGGTATACACAAGGGATATTATACAGAACTTCACAAAGAAGCTGTGGAGCAACAAGGTGTGACACCATTGCATAGAAAGAGCTTTGAACCGATTAAGTCCATTGTAGGATGGCATCGAGAAGAAAAATAAATAGATAGAATACTCTATTGTGAAATAAAAATGAAAAATCTATGAAAAAGGGGTTCCTATTGGTCACCTAGGTGACTATTAGGAACCTCTTTTCTATTTACATCCATGGTCAGACCGTCTTATGTTGTATATATAAGTATTCGAAAGCATCTATATACATAAGGAGGTAACCATGAATACGATGAATTGTGATCAAAATTGTAATTTATTAGATGCAAAAGCTCTTGGTAATTGGGGAGAAGATATTGCTCGACAGTATATTGAGCAACAAGGATTAAAAATCGTGACCACTAATTACAAAACAAAGGTAGGAGAAATCGATATTATCGCTAAAAATGGGCTGACCTATCACTTTATTGAAATAAAGGCGCGCCGTGGTGTTACACATGGATTGCCACGGGAGGCCGTTTCAAAACGTAAACAAAAGCATATTAAACAAGCGGCCATGTATTTTATACGAGATTTGCGTGCACAAAACCGCAAATGGAAGGAACTATCCTTTGATGTAGTCGAGGTATATGTACATGAGGATCTTAAGGCTACTATACACTATATGCCTCAGTGTTTCATGTAGGAGGTACATTATGTATGCAAAGGTCTACGGTGCTACCATAGATGGTTTAGATGGCGTTGTCGTAACCGTCGAGGTCGATATATCCCAAGGTCTACCTGTCTTTGATATCGTAGGACTCCCCAATCAAGCCGTAAAAGAATCGAGGGAACGCGTACGGGCAGCCATTAAAAATAGTGGTTTTGATTTTCCTATGCGTCGCATCGTCGTTAATCTGGGGCCTGCAGAGGTCAGAAAAAGTAGTTCCGGATTAGACTTACCCATAGCCATAGGTGTATTAGCCGCATCAGGTCAAATCAGATTACGCAAACCTAAACTAACAAAATTATTACAATCAACTCTATTTATTGGTGAATTATCCTTAGATGGCAGTCTAAAAAAGACACAAGGTATTCTTAGTATGGCTATGAAAGCACTTACTGATAAGCTTCTTACAATCTTTACCAGTAGAGATAATGTATCATTACTGCACAATATAGAAGCAATTACATCCTATGGTGCTCATACATTAGAGGAGATTGTAAAACTAGTAATACGACCGGATGAATATTGTATAGATACTGTTGATGAGGATTGTGATGACGCGGTCAACAGCCTCATTGATTACAAGGATGTACAAGGACAAGAACTAGGGAAACGAGCCATGGTTATTTCTGCTACCGGTGTTCACCATGTGATGATGATAGGTCCTCCAGGAGCAGGAAAAACGATGCTAGCCGAACGATTACCGACCATTTTGCCGCCTCTAAGCTGGGAGGAACGGCTCGAAACGACACGCATTCATGATGTGGCAGGGTTACTTGAAAAAAATACACTGATTTATAGACGACCCTTTAGATGCCCTCATCATACAGCGACCTTGGCGAGTATCATAGGGGGCGGTAGTAATGCAAAACCGGGAGAAATTACATTAGCCCATAATGGGGTGTTATTTATTGATGAAGCACCTGAGTTTCCGCGCTATGTACTAGATGCGCTACGTCAACCATTAGAGTCCCATATGATTACTGTAAATCGATTACAAAATAGTTATGACTATCCAGCTAATTTTATATGTTTAATCGCTGCTAATCCATGTCCTTGTGGCTATTATGGTGACCCTCATAAGGAATGTGTCTGTAGCTCTACAGAATTAGAGAAATACCAACATAAAATATCTGGACCTATATTGGATCGGCTTGATTTATTTATCCTCGTAGAAAGACCTAGTTTTAACGACATGTTACATATTGATTCTAATTCCATGAGCAGTGCAGATATGAAACAACTCGTAGAACAAGGGCGTCAGATGCAGTTCGAACGTTTCCGAGATAAACCCTTTAAGTCAAATGGTGCCATGCCACATGGCGCTATTCGGGAACTGTGTAATATACGCGATGATTGTTGGGGCTTGTTAGGAGACCTATACGAACGTTTCATTTTACGGGACGCAGCTTTGATCGGTTGCTAAAGGTGAGTCGAACCATTGCAGATTTGGATGGTTCCTTATACATAGAAAACGAACATATTTCAGAAGCGATGATGTATCGGCACATTCCATACCATGTGTCGAGGATAGGAGTTCATGATGGAGCAACAGTATGAAAGTAATTTTTACATTGCCGCCATGCAGAGTATTTCTTCACTAGGAGCGGCTACGATACGTGATTTAGTAAATAAATTTGGAGGGCCTTATGAGGCATGGTGTGCCTTGCAAAATCGTAAGAACTTAACAACAATACTAGGTATTCCGTCTACAAAATATAGGCAAATCGAGAAAGAAGCGACTGACGAACGATTACAGACTATTTATAAGGCTCTTAAGAACTGGCATATAGAATATATTACCTATCTTGATGTCCTATTTCCTGGGCATTTGCAAGAGATATATAATCCGCCAGCTGTCATTTTTGTAAGAGGAAATGTATCGCTGTTAGACGATGAAACAATGAAAATCGCCATGGTAGGGGCCCGAAAATGTTCCGATTATGGACGCAATGTGGCACTTCGGATAGGCAAGGAGCTAGCTGCGTATAATGTAGCTATCGTCAGTGGTGGTGCAAGGGGAATAGATAGTCATAGCCATGAAGGTGCTTTAGCGGCAAAGGGACAAGTGATCGTTGTTATGGGGTGCGGTTTAGATATTGTATATCCACCGGAGAATAAACGGTTGTTTGACGCTGTTCTTAAGAACAATGGACTATTACTGTCAGAGTATCCTCCCGGTACGCCGCCGTCAGGTGTCCATTTCCCGCAAGAAATCGCATCATTAGTGGGCTTTCACAAATCATTATCGTAGTCGAAGCCAAAGCGAGCAGTGGATCTTTGATAACAGCAGATATGGCCGCCAATGAAGGGCGTGAAATCTATGTGGTACCTGGTAGTATTTTGAGCAATGTAGCGGAGGGCAATCATTGGCTCATGCGCCAAGGGGCTAATATATTAACGAAAGCACAAGATATAATCGAGGATTATGAGTTAAAGCCCCGTGTAGTTGATACGCAAGGGTCCGATGTGTTAAGCTTTAAGGTGGAATGGGAGGTCGTGTTGAGTACAATTCCTACCGATCAATGTATTAGTGTAGGCGATTTAATCAAGAAAACACACATTCCATTACAACGATTACAAAGTATTTTATTAGACCTTGAAATGAAACATATGATTGAGAAGGTTCATTCTAAGGGCTATATTAACATAATCGGGAGTGATGTACTTGTCCATTAAACGATCTATCGTTATTGGGGAACCGAAAGAACCAAAACAAGAAACAAAAAAGAAAAAGACTACGATTAATAAAAAGGTAGCAAAAGAAGCGTTGACACCAGTTGGTATTGTACGCGACAAATCGATTGTTGCAACATCGATGCCGCCAGAGCAACGAAAACCTCGCGTATATAATCCGGATGGTAAAATCCTTGTCATCGTGGAATCACCGGCTAAATCTAAGACTATCGAGAAATTTTTAGGCCCTAATTATATTGTGAAAGCCAGTATGGGCCATCTTCGGGATTTGCCTAAATCTCAAATGGGTATCGACATTGATCATGACTTTACCCCACGATATAGTAATCTGGTAGCACGTAAAAAGGTGATTGACGATTTGGTGGCCCATGCCGATGAAAGTAGCGCCGTATTGCTCGCAACTGACCCGGACCGCGAAGGGGAAGCTATTTCCTGGCATTTAGCATACATTCTAAACGTAGATATCACATCTAATTGTCGTATTACTTTTAATGAAATTACGAAAACTGCTGTTGCAGAGGCCTTAGAGCATCCACGTACTGTGGATATGAACATGGTTGACGCACAGCAAGCACGTCGTGTACTAGACCGCATTGTAGGATATAAATTAAGCCCTCTATTATGGAAAAAGGTTTGCAAAGGTTTGAGCGCTGGTCGTGTTCAATCCGTAGCTGTACGTCTCATTTGTGAACGAGAACGTGAAATACAAGCTTTTGTACCTCAAGAATATTGGTCTATTGAAGGACAATTTAAGACGAAAACTAATGAAGAGTTTGCCGCTGAACTAACTCATGTAAAGGGCGACAAACTAGATATTACATGTGAAGCAGATGCAGTAGCAATCCAAAAGGCTATTGCGGACCATACGGCTACTGTTACATCTGTTAAGAAAAGTAAACGAAGCCGTAAACCAGCTCCGCCTTTCACCACATCTACATTACAACAAGATGGTGTTCGTAAGCTTAATTTTGGGGCTAAACGGACCATGATGATTGCTCAACATTTATATGAAGGTTTGGAAATCGGTTCTTATGGTCACGTAGGTTTAATTACCTATATGCGTACAGACTCTACACGTATATCCAAAGATATGCAAGAACAGGCACGAGACTATATTAAGAGAACCTATGGTGATGATTATTGCCCTGCTAAACCGAATGTATATGGTAAGAAGGAATCCGCTCAAGATGCGCATGAAGCCATTCGTCCTACATCTCTTGAATTGACACCTAAAATGGTAGAACCATTTGTAAATCGCGATGAACTAAAGTTATATACACTGATTTGGAATCGTTTTATGGCTAGCCAAATGGCACCACAACAAAATGAGTCCACTACCATTGAACTAGATATTGATGATACTTATACCTTTAAGGCAACTGGTTCTCGTGTGTTATTCCCTGGATTTAGTGCAGTCTATGAAGATAGTAAGAAAGAAGATACGCCACAATTACCAGCGTTGAAGAAATCTGATGTGGTGGAAACTGTACTTATCGACCCAGAACAACATTTTACGCAACCGCCTGCTAGATATTCTGAAGCAAGCCTTATCAAAACATTGGAAGAATTAGGCATTGGTCGCCCAAGTACATATGCGCCAATTATAGATACTATCGTTAGCCGTAACTATGTAGAAACAAATAATAAACAATTCATACCTACAGAACTCGGCTTTGTAGTAGTAGACTTTTTAGTGGACTATTTTGAAAAAATCATCAACACTGGGTTTACTGCAGAGCTTGAAGAGGAGCTCGATGCCATCGCTAATGGTAAGGATACGTATGTGAAGGTATTGACTGATTTTTACAATATATTTAAGCAAGAATTGGATGATGCTAGCGATGTAGACAAAATTCAAATCGCATCCATGGAAAGTGATGAAACCTGTGAGCTTTGTGGTCATCCTATGGTCTATAAATTCGGTCGCTATGGTAAATTCTTAGCATGTTCTAACTTCCCAGAATGCAAGAACACTAAACCGATTACGGTTGGTACCGGTGTTGCTTGTCCTAAATGCGGTGAAGGGGAAATCGTAGAACGAAAATCTAAGCGTGGTCGTATTTTCTATGGCTGTAATCGATATCCACAATGCGACTTTACGTTGTGGGATAAGCCAACTCATGAGTTCTGTGATACATGTGGTAGCATTATCGTTGAAAAAACGTATAAAAACGGTACGACGAAGAAATTCTGCTCCAATGAAACCTGTCCAACTAGACCGCCTAAGAAAACGAGAAAGAAAAAGTCTGATGAGTCAGTAAAGAAAGAAGAGGATACAAAGAGTGAGTGAACATAAAGTTACTGTTATAGGGGCTGGCTTAGCCGGTTCTGAAGCAGCCTGGCAACTTGCCAATCGTGGTGTTGCTGTCGATTTATATGAAATGCGTCCTGTAAAGAGTTCTCCAGCCCATCAAACGGATCAATTTGCTGAACTAGTTTGTAGCAATTCTTTGCGCGCTGGTAATATAGAGAATGCTGTTGGTCTACTAAAGGAAGAAATGCGTCGATTAGGCTCGTTAATTATGGAATGTGCAGATGCAACAGCTGTACCTGCTGGTGGTGCCTTAGCGGTTGACCGTCATCTCTTCAGTGCTATGGTAACTGATAAGATAAAAAGTCACCCTAATATTACAGTGCATCATGAAGAGGTGACATCTATCCCTACAGAAGGAACCGTTATCTTTGCTTCTGGTCCATTAACATCTGAAACACTAGGCGATGCCATTAGAGAATTAACCGGTAATACGGGTTTTTATTTCTATGATGCAGCGGCCCCTATTGTGACCGCAGAGTCTCTTAACTATGATAAGGTGTTTGCTGCGTCTCGCTACGATAAAGGCGATGCTGACTATCTTAATTGCCCTATGAATGAAGAAGAGTATAAACACTTCTGGCACGAATTGACCCATGCTGAGGCCGTACAGCCTAAGGATTTTGAAAAAGAAATCTATTTTGAAGGTTGTATGCCTGTGGAAATCATGGCATCTCGTGGAGAGGATACATTGCGTTATGGTCCATTGAAACCAGTAGGCTTAGTGGATAAGCGTACCAATGAAGAATCCTATGCGGTTGTGCAATTGCGTAAGGAAAACAAAGAGGGCACTATGTTTAACCTCGTAGGGTTCCAAACTCATTTAAAATGGGGCGAACAAAAACGTGTGTTTGGTTTAATTCCTGGCCTTGAAAATGCAGAATTTATTCGGTATGGTGTGATGCATCGTAATACGTATATCAATTCTCCAGAATTGCTCAATCATGCATTCCAATTACAGTCTGATCATCGATTATTCTTTGCTGGTCAAATGACAGGTGTAGAAGGGTATCTTGAATCAGCCGCATCAGGGCTTATGGTAGGGTTACAGGTAAAACGATATCTTGATGATAATGCATTTATCAACTTCCCTAAAACGACGGCTATCGGATCATTGAGCCACTATATATCTTCCTATGAAGGATCTAATTTCCAGCCTATGAATGTTAATTTGGCATTATGGAATCATGGCCTCAACGGATTCGTAAGAAAAAAGAAAAAAACGCTCTCATTGCCAATCGTGCATTAGAAGAACTTGACGCATTAAAGGCACAAGAACAACTGTAAATGATGCTTGTTGCTCATGGTCTATCGTTAGAATAATTGAATAGATATAAAAAATCCTTCATTCATGGATGTTGCGTATCCGTGAATGAAGGATTTTGTTATTTACGTTTCTTTTGTTTTTGTGGTGCTTCTGGTACTGTTTCCGCTACGGCTTGTTGCTTTTTATCTAGATAACCGAAGTAGATAAATAAACAGATACCTACAATCATAACAATGAGGCTCGTCATCTGTGCTGATTTAAGTCCCATCGTGAGGTTTACATAATCGCCGCGTAAGAATTCTAAGCAGAATCGCGCCTGCGGAATACAGGATAGCGTATAAAACGAACACTTGTCCTTTAGCATGTTTGAATGAGCTAAAGAGTAGTAAAATCACGAAGATTAGAATATCGATTTGGCCTTCCCAAATTTCAGCTGGCCATAATGGCTGATTACCGTAGGTGCGGAATGCAAGGGTACTTTCAGGATAGAGAATACCAAAATTTCCACCCGTAGGATGACCAAAGGCATCGCCGTTAAACAGGTTAGCCATACGCCCAACCGATTGAGCTAAAATGAGGGCTGGCGCAAAAATATCGGCAAAGGCCCAGAAATCGATATTATGTTTTCTTAGATACCAATAACCGGCTAATGTACCGAGTACGACGCCTCCTTGAATAGCCATGCCTCCTTGCCATACGAAGGGATTTCGAGGAGATGATTACCATAGTAATGCCAATCGAAGAAAAATACATCCCATAAGCGGGCGCCGATAAGACCTGCTATAGCAACTGTAATAGAGAAATCAACAATGTGCTCGTGCCATCCACGACCGTCTTTTTTGAGTAAGAAATAGGCTACAGAGGCACCGCTAATGATGGCTAGTGCTAACATGACACCGTAGGCCCTAATTGGAAAATCGCCTATGAAAAATAGATATTGATGCATATGAACTCCTTTATGAATAAACGTTCATGCTTTTATAAGCATAGAAATTATAAGTGTCGATATATGTATGATATAATATAGGAATTGTTATGTAAACAAAAGCTAGTCAGCATAAATTATAGGAGACATACATGTTACGTAAATTTGCTATGGTCACAACCTTGGCAGCTGCTGTATTATCTAGTATTTCTGGTAATACTGTACAGGCTGAAGTATTGGTGCCATTACAACAATATTTAAATACGACCAACCGTAATTATGAGGCCAATCAATATAAGACATCTTATACAATCTATGTACCACAGCTAGAACTGAATGGTACAACCATTATGATGAATCCTAAAGCCGTTGGAGAGCCCGTTAAATTACCGATTACCAAACGAGATGGTGCCGAGTATGTTGATGTAGAAAATGCAACACCGTTGATAGGCGTCACCTATACGAAGGATGGTGACCACGTTCAATTGACCGCTGCACCAGAGACGATGCAAGTATTGCAAAATAAACCTGTCCAAGGACCTCTATCTTGGGCCTTGATCCATGGCCTAACCAAGATGCACCGTATGCGAAAAAATTGAATGTCAGCGGAGATAACATCATCTCTCCAAGTTGGTTCAAATTGCATAGCCTTGGCTTAGAATCTAGTCCTAATATTAATGTGGACTATGTGAAAGCATACAAGGCCAACGGATATCATGTGTGGCCGCTTATTACAAATCGTTTTGATCCAGATTTTACGAGTGGTATCTTAGCCGATGAAGCAGTGTGGAAGAAATACGCTCAAAATCTCATTCAATACGCTTATATTTATGGATTTGATGGATATAATTTTGACTTTGAAAATGTAGACTATTCTGACCGTGATAAATTGACAAGATTCGTAGCATACTTAGCTGACGAATTACATAAGTATAATATTCAATCCTCTGTCGATGTAACAGGATATTCTAATAGTCCAAATTGGTCTCTTGTATATGACCGTAAGTCCTTCGCTAACAGTGTAGATTATGTCGTATTAATGGCTTATGACGAAACATGGGCCAAGAGTACTACAGCAGGACCGGTTGCAAGTTATCCTTGGGTACGCGATCATGCTGAGAAGATGTTGCAAGAGGTACCAAGTCATAAGCTTGTTCTTGGCATTCCATTCTACACTAGAATTTGGCATGAATCAGGCGGTGTGGCACGGGGTGAAACATTGGCCATTAAAAATGAATCATCTTATTTTACAAATCACGCATCGAATATTATTTGGGATGATACGTTAAAATCTTATTATGCAGCTATTCCAACAACTAGTGGTACCGATAAGATTTGGTTTGAAGATAATAAATCCTTAGGATATAAATTAAACCTAGTGAAAAGAATTACAATTGGCCGGCTTTTCTTTGCATGGCGTAAAGGCTTTGAAGATGATAATACGATTACAATGATTCAAGGCGTTGATTTAGGGTAAAGGTACACCTAACACAGCACCAGTTGTTGAAGCTCCTAAGCCTGTTGTTGAAAAAAACCATTAACAAAAAGCTGAACGTAAGGCTCTTGAAAAAAAGCGACTAAAGAAAAAGGCGAAAGGCAGAAGCTAAAGCGACTAAGGAGAAGGCAAAAGCAGAAGCTAAAAGGCGCAAAAAGAAAAGGCGAAAGCCGAAGCTAAAAGCATCTAAAGAACGTACAAAAAGCGAGATGCTAAGACTGTGAATGAAAAGCAAAAGGTTGATAATGATATAGTGTCTATCGTTCCCGCTGTTCAAGTAGTAAAAAAAGTAGATAAATTGACGGTTTATGGTACGAGTAGTACAATAATACTATTAATTAGAATCACAAACAGATTTGAGGAGGCACCTACATGAACGAAAAAAATATGTAGCCCAAGATATTGAGAAAAAAAGTGGCAAAAAGTACTGGGATGAGAACCATACTTTTTAAAACTGAATATGACGAAAGTAAAGAGAAATACTATGCATTAGAAATGTTTCCCATATCCATCTGGCAATTTGCATATGGGCCATGTGCGCAACTATTCCATCGGCGACGTAGTAGCGCGTTTTAAGAAAATGAATGGTTTTAACGTATTGCATCCAATGGGCTGGGATTCCTTTGGTATGCCTGCAGAAAATGCAGCTATTAAACATGGTATTGCACCTAAAACATGGACTCTTGATAATATTGAGAACATGAAAAAACAACAAAAAGCATTGGGCCTTTCCTATGATTGGGACCGTGAAGTTGCTACATGTAAAGAAGATTACTATAAATGGACACAATGGTTCTTCGAACAATTTTATAAAAAAGGGTTAGCTTATAAAAAAGAAGCAAAGGTTAACTGGTGTGAAACATGCCATACCGTATTAGCTAACGAACAAGTTATTGATGGTCTTTGCTGGCGTTGTGATAATCCTGTAGAGAAAAAAGATTTATCTCAATGGTTCCTCCGCATCACTGAATATGCAGATCGCTTGTTAGATGATCTCGATACACTCGATGGTTGGCCTCAACGCGTTAAATTGATGCAAAAGAATTGGATCGGTCGCTCTGAAGGTACAGAATTCTCTTTTGATGTGCCATCCATTAACGAACGTATTTCCGTATATACGACTCGTGTAGATACAATCTACGGTGTAAGTTACGTTGTATTGGCTCCTGAACATCCATATGTAGAACGTTTAATTGAAAATGCACCTAACAAAACTGATTTAGATGCTTTTATTACGCGTATGCGCAACATGAGCGATATCGACCGCACGTCTACAGAAGCACCTAAGGAAGGCATGTTTACCGGTTCCTATGCGGTAAATCCTATGTCTGGTGAACAAGTGCCTATTTGGATTGCTAACTATGTTCTTGTAGATTATGGTACTGGTGCCGTTATGGGTTCTCCTGCTCATGACGAACGGGACTGGGAATTTGCTCATAAATACGATTTGCCTATTAAACCTGTTGTGTCTCACAATGGTGAAAGCTACAATTTCGATACATGGGAAGAATCTGACCACGAAGATGGCGTGTTGATTAATTCTGGTGAATTTGATGGTCAAACATCTGAAGAGGCTCGTAAAAATATTACGGCTGCACTTCATGAACGCGGTATCGGTGAAGGTAAAACTAATTTCCGCCTTCGCGATTGGCTTATCTCTCGTCAACGTTATTGGGGCGTGCCAATTCCTGTTGTATATTGCGAAAAATGTGGTGAACAACTCGTACCAGAAGAAGAATTGCCTGTACGTCTTCCTGAAGATGTTAAATTTGAATCCGGTGCAGTATCCCCAATGGCAACATCCGAAGCTTTCATGAACGCTAAATGTCCTAAATGTGGTGGCCCTGCGCGTCGTGAAACAGATACTATGGATACATTCATCGATTCATCTTGGTACTTCTTGCGTTACACTGACGCATTGAACGATAAAGCACCATTCGATTCCAAAATTGCTAATTACTGGATGAACGTTGACCAATACATCGGTGGTATTGAACATGCTATCTTGCACTTGTTATACTCTCGTTTCTTTGTGAAAGTTATTCATGATTTAGGCCTCATCGAAGCTAACGAACCATTCCGTGGTCTTTTTGACACAAGGTATGGTACTTAAAAGAAAAGCGACAAGATGTCTAAATCTAAAAGGCAATGTGGTTTCTCCAGAAGAAATTATCAATAAGTACGGTGCTGATACAGCGCGCTTATTCATCTTGTTTTGCGACACCAGTTGACCGCGATCTTGATTGGAGTGACCAAGGTGTTGAAGGTTCCTATCGTTTCTTAGGTCGCGTATGGCGTATTGTTGATGCATATGATCAAGCGACAAAAAGAAAATCATACGGGTGACCTTACTAAAAGACGAAGTGGCATTACGTGCTGAATTACACCGTGTTATCAAAAAGGTTACAGAAGATTTAGATAATAACTTCAACTTTAATACGGCAATCAGTGCAATTATGGAACTTGTTAATGCTATGTATGCACACAAGGACAAAGCAGAATCCGTAAATGCTGATCTTGCTAATGAGTTAACACATAATCTCGTGTTGTTATTAGCTCCATTCGTACCACATATTACAGAAGAATTGTGGCATGAACTTGGCGAAACTGAATCCGTTCATACTATGAACTGGCCAACATACGAAGAATCTGCTCTTGAAAGTAGATGAAGTAGAAGTGGTTCTTCAAGTTAATGGTAAGGTTCGCGATAAATTAACTGTTTCTGTGAATATTACGAAAGAAGAATTGGAAGCATTGGCTAAAGAATCCAGCCGTGTTCAAGAGTTTACAGAAGGTAAACAAATCGTTAAGGTTATCTACGTACCAGGTAAACTTGTGAATATCGTTGTAAAAATAATATTTCTATATATGATTTGTTAATATAATGAAAGCCCCCAACTACATAAGTAGAAGGGGCTTTATTATCTAGAGAGGTTATTATGGCAAAACGTAGCGACTATATTTCTTGGGACGAATACTTTATGGGCGTTGCTATTTTTGGGTCGCGCAACGTTCCAAAAGATCCATAATACACAAGTGGGGGCCTGTATCGTCAGCAATGATAATAAGATTTTATCCATTGGTTATAATGGCATGCCCATTAAATTGTAGTGATGATGATTTTTACGTGGGAACGGGATACGGCGGATGATAACAAAATATTTTCTATACCGTTCATAGTGAATTAAATGCGATTCTAAACTATCGCGGTGGTTCTCTAGAAGGGTTCTAAGATTTATGTAACACTGTTCCCTTGTAATGAATGTGCTAAAGCTATCATTCAAAAGCGGCATAAAGGCCGTTATCTATCGAGATGATTTATACAAGGATACTAAAGAGGTTAAGGCTTCAAAACGTATGTTAAAGACGGCCGGTGTAGATATCATTGAATATCAATCGACGGGTAGCGTATTGGAAATAACACTATAATAGATAAAAAGAGGATGGCGTATCCTTCGAAAGCGACTTTGGCCCTGCGGAGGCCGAAGGCCGAGTCGAGACCCGGCCGGTGGAGCTTACGGAGGATGTACCATCCCTTTTATATGTTGTGTGTTATACCAATAGCGACCGTCGATCATGATATCTACTTGTTGGCCGTCTTTTGTAATGCCTCTAATATTCATGTTTTTCGTGACCAATCATAAAAGTCCACATGAGCGAGTGAGTGGTTGAGACCACGTTCTTTGAGTTCATCTTCAGATAGGCCGTCGCTATTTTTTTCAGACAAGTTGGATAGCGTGCACCGATTGCTAAATGGCGGGATGCATTTTTCATCAAACAATGTTTCATAGTAAATCATGTTAGATTGACTAATAGGGACTATAGTGGTCCACGAGGGCTACTTCACCAAGATATTGAGATCCTTTCGTCTGTTTCGATGAGTTCTTTTAAGAATATCTAACCCTTCTTCAGCTGTGTAATCAACAATTTTTACCGTTTTCAAAAAGTAAAGGAGAAGTTAGAAATAGGATTGCCTTGGTAGATAAGTGGTTTTTGTACTAACTACTTTTACCATTTACACCATTCCATTGAGGTGCACAGAACACCTCTTCTGTAGGAATATTGGCATTGAAATTTGATACCCTTCTTTAGAGAACTCTTCGCCACCTTGCCAAATATGGTCTTCTGGTAATTCGAGGAGTAAATCTGTGCCATTTTCACATGTATAACGTAATGCTTTTCAAATCAAGAGCGTTTAATGCTTCGCGACGATGGCGTAGCTTAGCCATGTGATGCGCATATGTATCTTTTGCCTCTACATCATTGAGACGACATAACTTTTAATAATGTAAGCCATGAGTTGATCAATTTTTTTCTTCATCAGATCCTTCATAACCAAGAAGTTCAGCCCAAAGCACTGTTGGTACAGCGACTACACACCATGTTACGGATGAGTTCATGATAGCTGTATGGTAGAAGGATAGGACCTTGTTGAGATTGCGTGAGTTTAGGCTAATGCGCTCTGTAGGGAATTCCTGCTAACGCCTTTGGATTGGCACTGATAAGTGATAAAAATGCGACTTTTTTTCCTCTACGTATTGCTCGTAATATACAGGAATCCATTTTAGCTGGTGTTTCTAGAACCGACGCATCAGCATGTAATAAGCGTTGTCGTGTAATGGGGTGTATGGCGCCAATTGATGATAACCTCTTTGGCACCCAATTGATAAGCTTCTTCCGTAACGATGACTGCAAAATCTTTATTGTCTACATCAACAGATACGATGAGTGTTTGCTTTTTCTTGTAAATTAACGCCAGACTGCAATAGTGTACGGGCGTATTTACGTAATAATTCTTGATTCATTATAGACTCCTTAACATAGTAATAGGACATACTGGGAAAGTATGTTCCTTTAATTCGATATAATTTTTGAAAAACTCCTGCTTATGTGACTAATAGAGTCACAGTAGGAGTTCTTTTGTTGTATATGGAAACTCTAATAGTAGGAGGTGACCATATGAAACAAACTGATTGTGTCACATAAGTGGATTATAATAATCCTGTGTGTTTTAGTAGGAATTTATTTCCTATGGCCTATTATAACAGAAGGAAGCACCATAATGCCAGATTCATCTGTATTAGCAGCTAATACGTCAGACGTGACTAGCACTGATCATTATAAAAGTAATTCTCTTTCATGCTAATGAATGGTGTAGTTCAACACTGGGAGAATCACAACAGGCGGATGGGACAGGATAGCATTGTATATATAACTGGTGCCATTCAATCGCCAGGGCTTTATAAGGTAGCATCTAGCTCGACCATTGGGGATGTCATAAAAGGGGCTGGTGGTGCACTACCATATGGTGATCTAGAGTCGATTAATCTAGCTGAATCTGTGCAAGGGGGACAACATATTCACGTCAAATTTAACTTTCACGGAAATCCTGAAGCATTGCTACGAAATCAAAAGATTAATATCAACACGGCTACCGTTAAAGAACTCGATTCACTGCCTGGAATTGGGCCAACCATGGCAAAACGGATTGAAGAGTATCGTCAAAGTAAGGGTGCTTTTACATCTATAGAGGATATCAAGCATGTCAAAGGTATCGGCGATGGATTATTTAAGAAGATACGCGATAAAATTACAGTCTAATCTACCTATCTATTTGACCTTAAATATGGTAATGACATACTCAGAGATAGCCCATTGTATACTAAGTGGTATCATACTAGGCATTTTATGTGCTTATAGCTCGCATTATGTATTGCTCGATACGAGTTGGTATTGTATGTTTGGTGCTGCTGTCTATCTACTATATACATTGATTAAAGCTGTGATTCGCTATAGGTTACAACCGTCTTTGTCAATTACATATATAGTTGTAACCTGCATCGTCTCATGTGCATTAGGTGGCATATCATTTTTACATGTAAACCATCAAATTAATCAGTATGTAGGGCACACTAAATTCTTTTTATCACAAGAAGGCGAATATGCACTACTCATTGATTCTCCGATAGATTTAAAAGTGATTGATGGGAAAGAATATAGATCGTTTAGTGCTATATTGTTAGGGTTAGTGCCACACAAGGATACGGCAAAAGGCGTGCATATTAAGGCCGATGGGCATATTAGAGTAACAATACAAGAAAATTCTACACATCTTCATATGGGGGATTCGATTATCGTTTATGGTACGCCTAAATCTCTCTATTTGACAGAAGAGCGAGGCACTATTGATAAGAGAAATAAGGCAATTCGTAATGAAGATATGGGTGCTATGTTTGATGGTACCTATAAGGTAGTGGACTTAGATTCTCTTAAACAGTATAAGATAGATTCTTATATCGGTTATTATCAACGGTGTCTTCACATAATTGATTCCATGCGTAGTACTGTTGAAGTATTGATGCAAAAGTATCTATCAGATACAACGAAATGGCTTGGAACTGCCTTAGTGCTAGGCGGCCACTATGGAGAATTAGGTCAAGATGTACTGCGTCAATTTGGCTACACTGGTATCATTCATATTTTATCTATATCGGGTTCCCATATTGCTCTGTTATTTTCTATCGTATATGGCATATGCAGATTAGGTCGTATCAGAAAACGATATGCTATGATAGGTGGTATTATAGTATCTATCTTTTATTGTATATTAGTTGGATTCAGTGCACCTGTTGTGCGTTCTACCATAATGGGGATTTGGCTTGCTTTAGCCTATGTAAAGGGTCGTATGTATACGGCGAAGCAAGGATTAGCAGTGACGGCTATACTGTTTTTACTATATGATCCGTTACTTATATTAGACGTGAGCTTTCAACTATCCTTTGGAGCTACCTATGGGCTCTTATTATTTGGCATGCCATTATATCGATGGATCACAGTATTGCCACCGATTGTGAAAGCTCCACTAGTACTCTGCATCAGTGCACAACTTTTATTGATACCGTTCCAGCTCTATTACTTTCACTATTTGAGTTTAGCAAGTCTTTTTGCAGCTATTATTATTACACCTTTACTTGATATAGCTATTGTTATGTTATTTGGTTGTACCATACTATCCTTACTTATACCAATAGGTATGGTTTGGAACGTAATCGACTGGATATTAACTATCTGTTTATATGTAAATGCGCATCTCGCTAACAGTTCTATATGTCTATGGTGGATAGGTACCATTTCTGCCACATTAGGGGTGTTATACTATGGATGTGTGGGATTACTATATATTAACCTAGTCTCATTAAAGCTTAAATTTAGAACTTTCACAAAAGGAATTGTACTTATGGGAATTGGAATAATTGCTATAGCTTATAGTGGCATCTTATATAGGAATGAAACGATTTTGCATATTATACCTATGAAACAGTCAAATGCATTCCTCATTGTTAAGCCTTATGAAAAAATAGCTATGGTATATATTGATACACCTGATGCTATTCCAATGAAAGCTAGTGAAATTCGCGTAAGAAATGGACTCCAAAGTTTTGGTATTCCATTAAAAAATGCTCATGTTCAACGATTTCAATCGACGGGCAAAAATACTGTTTTATACAAAAATGATATATCGTCTGTGATGGTCTATAATAGACAAAATGGTGAAAAAAAACTACAATTAAATGATATGAGGAACACTATTTTGATTACCTCTCAGTCGTATATGATGAATCAAATTGTAGCATTACATTTGAATCATCCCGTGCTTGTTAGCATGCCTCGAGGAGCGATGCGAGATATTGATCCCGATGCAGAATATGTTCATTTATGGGGGTATCAATATATTCCGGACTATCGATTATGAAAGGAGGACTGGCGATGAATCAAGTATATCTAATCTATGGTAATGAACCACAACTCATAGAAGAAGAGAAACAAAAGTTTTTCTTATCTCATAAAAACCTAGATGTGCGCGTGTTGCATGATGAAGCAGGTCCTTCTAAAATATCAGAACAATTGATGGAGGATTCTTTATTTGGCGATGCCAAGGTATTTTGTCTTATCAATCTACCTATCTTGAAAAAAGCAGGCCAAAAAGAGAGTCAAGAATGGGATGCACTGGCCGAGTTGCTGATGAATTATACCGGTGATAATCCAGTACTTATTATCTATCACGATATGGTAGATAAACGATTAAAACAAAATAAAAAGATATTAGAATCTATTCCTAATAAGGAATGTAAGCGATTAGAAGGTGACGATTTATTGATGTGGATTCGTCAGTATTGCACCTCTAATGGATATACGCTGACGCCTGATGGGCACGACTATCTATCTCATCTATTGGAGTTATGGCAAGATGTGCCAGTTGCCTTTATGCGCACCGAGTTTGATCGATATTTTCTGTTATTAGGGAATCATAAGAAAATCGATAGATCCTTTTTAATGGAACATAGTAGTAATTATGGGGCTAAAAATATCTTTACCTTTAAAGAAGCTCTATTAAAACAAGATGTGAATACCTTATTAGAATTATTTCCGTTTATGTTTAGCTATAAAAGAAATCGATCGCGCTATGGGCTATATCGAAGGACAATTGCGGCTCCAATTATTGGTAAGCGAATGTCGTCTGCAGGGTATGACAGCTAAACAGGTAGAAAAATTTTTTTGTAAAAGAAAATGGGGCCTCTTATAAAGCCGTACCCTATAAAACTGGCCTATGAAGCAAGTTCTCGTATTTCTATAAAGGCTTTAAAAGCACTCTTAAAAGGATTATATGAGGTTATATTAGATAGTCGCACAAGCAAAGGGGATATGTGGCGATTTAGGGATTTATGTTTGACCTATTGTGGGTATAAGGGATAAAAATGAAAGTACGTTATCGAGTAGTACCAAAACAGAATAGTAAACCTGCTTTCTATGTGAATTGTGATGATAAACAGGTAACCATACAAGCAGCAGATTCAGCGTTTAAAACATTAGTGTCATTACAAGAACGATTAGTCTGCTTGGTACAAAAGAAAAAAATATTTCCTTTGATACGATTCCTACCAATGCAACTACATCTTGCTGCTTTGCGTGGAAGGTAGATGACGATGATGAAGAATTTGCACCATACTACTATGCCGGTGGTTGTGGTGTAGGGTGAATTTATTGAAGATGTTGAAGCGCATCGTCAGAAATTAGAGGGAGAAAAACATGCCAGAGAGAGGAAAGTCCTTTGCTGGCAATAACGATGATGAAATAGATTATGCAGATGAGTTTGTGCCATTTATGGATGCTGTGGAATTGGACTATTTTTAATCCAGACCCCACATCGTATGAGTCTGTAACTACAAGAAATCCATCTGTATCTAGTAGCTCATCATCTACATCTTCAGTTAATAGTGGACATCAACACAAAGGGGGCAAGAAATATCCACAACGTGCTCCTAAGGATGCACCAACTGATGAGGGTATGATTTTTAGGGTCCCACGCATTGAGGGCACGACCTCCAGCATCATGGGCACTGTAGAAACACCAAGTGTTATTTTTTTGAAGGTGTGTTCGTTGGCCTTGATAAACGCGATACTAGGACTGGTAAAAAAGTATCGTAAATGGCAGTATCGTAGATGATACGAACAGTATGAAGTTTATCAAATTTACGAATAGTCCCAGAAGAAGGGATGCCTTATTAAAAGCAATTAAAGAAATTGCAAAAGGTGCGCGTTCAAGGTAGTGTCAACTTTGATGATCGATTTGATAAGGACTATATTTTATCTATACGTAGTATCGAAGCTATCGAAGAAGACAATACAAATGAACGGACAGAAGACAGACCAGATTCTCGTGTTGAGCTTCATCTCCATACTAAGATGAGTGATAAAGATGCACTCGTATCGATTAAGGATTTATTTAAAACTGTCAAAAAATGGGGCCATCCTGCGGTTGCTATTACGGACCATGGTGTTGTACAAGCCTTTCCTGAAGCACAAGCACTTGGTAAAGAACTTGGTGTTAAGGTTATTTATGGCGTTGAAGGATATCTCGTTGATGATGCGGATTTAGAAAAGGAATTATCCTTAGACGTTGTAAAACGAAAAGATGAAGCGCCTCGATATCACATTATTTTGTTAGCTCAAAACATGGTGGGCTTACGTAATCTGTATAAAATGATTTCCATATCCCATTTGGAATACTATAAACGGAGACCTCGTTTGCCTCGTTCTATCATTGAAGAGCATCGTGAAGGTATTCTTATAGGGTCTGCCTGTGAAGCAGGTGAATTGATGCAGGCTATTGTTAAAGGTTCCTCCAAAGAAGAGCTATTAACGATTGCATCATTCTATGATTACCTTGAAATTCAACCACATACCAACAATACATTCTTAATTCGCAAGGGTATCGTGCCAGATGAACAAGCTCTTATCGATATGAATAAGACTGTTATTGAATTGGGCGAAGCCCTCAATAAACGCGTATGTGCTACCTGTGACGTTCATTATTTAACGCCAGAAGAAAAGATTTATCGTGAGATTATGTTAACCGCTTGTGGGTTCCCTGATGCGGATGAACAACCGGATTTACATTTGCGTACTACTGATGAAATGTTAGCATCATTCCCATATTTGAGTGAAGAAAAGGCCTATGAGGTTGTTGTTGCGAATACACGGGCCATCAACGATAGTATTGAAGACATTAAACCAGTGCCAGATGGCACATATTCACCTAAAATCGAAGGGGCCGATGAAGCTTTCACAGAAATGTGTTATGTAAATGCGAAGAAGATTTATGGTGATCCATTGCCTCGTGTTGTACAGGAACGCCTAGATTATGAGCTCGATTGTATCATCAGCAATGGTTATGGCGTGTTGTACTATATCGCTCATAAGCTGGTAAAAAAATCACTAGATGATGGCTATCTAGTAGGTTCTCGTGGTTCTGTAGGATCGTCCTTTGCAGCGACCATGTCGGAGATTACAGAGGTTAATCCATTGCCACCGCATTATATTTGCCCTGAATGTAAGTGGTCGGAATTTATGAAAATGGTGAATACGCTGGTGGATTTGATTTACCGCGTCGTGATTGTCCTAATTGCGGTCATCCATTACAAACGAATGGCCATGATATTCCATTTGCTATCTTCCTTGGTTTCGAAGGCGATAAGGTTCCAGATATTGATTTGAACTTCTCTGGCGATTACCAAGCGAAGGCTCATAAGTACACAGAAGAACTGTTCGGCCGTGATAATGTATTTAAGGCCGGTACGATTGGTACCATTGCAGATAAGACTGCATTTGGGTATGTAAAGAAATATGCAGAGCTAAGAAATATTCAGGCTCGCAGTGGATTCCTCGAGCACCTCGCAAAAGGTTTTACAAATGTAAAAAATACAACAGGACAACATCCGGGTGGCATCATGGTTTGTCCTCGTGATATGGATGTGCACCATTTTACACCGATTCAGCATCCGGCCAATAAAAAAGAGAGTGGCGTATTAACGACTCACTTTGATTATCACTCTATTGAAGGGCGTATGACAAAACTCGATATTCTGGGCCATGATGATCCGACGATTATTCGTATGTTGGAGGATTTGACCGGTATTGATGCGAAGACGATTCCTTTTGATGATCCTAGAACGCTAAGCCTATTTTCTTCAACAGAGGGTATCGGATTGACGCCTGAACAATTGCAAGGGGACCAAGTAGCGAGCCTTGCCGTACCGGAATGTGGTACGAAATTTGTACGGGGCATGCTAGAAGATTCACGGCCGCAAACCTTCTCTGACCTTGTTCGTATTTCTGGTTTCTCCCACGGTACGAATGTATGGCTCGATAATGCACAGGAACTCATTAAAAATGGTACTTGTAAATTGAATGAAGCTATTTCTACTCGTGATGACGTAATGAACTTTTTAATTCATCGTGGCATGAATAAGAAAAATAGTTTCTTCGTCATGGAAAATGTTCGTAAAGGGAAGGGCATTGAAAAGAGAAATAAACAAGGCCAAGCTACTACGGAGTTTGAAAAAGAAATGCGAGAAAATAATATTCCTGAATGGTTTATTGAGTCTTGTAAAAAGATTTCCTATCTATTCCCACGTGCCCATGCCGTTGCTTACGTTATGATGGCCTTCCGTATTGCGTGGTTTAAGGTATATCATCCGTTGGCATTTTACGCGGCCTATTTTTCCATCCGTGCAAAAGCCTTTGATTTACGCATCATGACCGGTGATTTGAATACACAATTGAAAGAATTTAATCGTATCAAAGCTCTTGACCGTGGTGCCAGCCCTAAGGAAAAGGATTTGATGTCCGCCTTGGAGGTATCCATGGAAATGTATCAACGGGGGTATCGATTTATCAACGTAGATATTCAACATTCCGGTGCTCGCCGATTTAGCATTAAGGACGGCGCACTATTACCACCATTCTTAGCTATCGATTCACTTGGTGAAACCGTTGCTGATGCGATTGTAGAAGAACGGGAAACAAAACCGTTTACATCGTTAAAAGACTTGCAACGTCGTTGTAAGGTTTCGGCTACCATCATTGAAACGATGAAAGAACTAAAATGCTGTGGTGATTTGCCAGAAGACGAACAAATGTCGTTATTTGGCTAACTCAGTTGATTTAATTAAAATTAAAAGGTGTCATCGTTTGATGACACCTTTTTTTGAAAGTTTTGCAGTTTAATTATTTTGGCAGATTTTAGTATAAGGATTTATATTTCATCCAGTTAGTTTTAGCCATTTCTTTAAGTTCCGTACCACGTCCATCAAGGATGGCGTTGATCAAGTATTTACTAAGCCTTTTGCTTGTTGGTATGCAATTTTTGGAGGCATAGCAAGTTCTTGTTTATCTACACGGACATTGATAATGACAGGACCTTCATTATAGTTTAGAGCTTCCTTGATTTTTTCATCAACTTCACTAGAGTTTGTAATGCTAATACCTTTGATACCAGCTGACTCAGCAAGTTTACCAAAATCAGGATTTACGAAGTCTGTAGCATAATCTAAGTAACCAGATGCTTTCATTTCCATGGCAATGAAGCTAAGTTCTTCATTGTTAAATACGAATACTTTCACAGGAAGATTTAATTGTTTTAATGACAACATTTCACCCATCATCATTGTAAAACCGCCGTCTCCAGAAAGGGAGATAACTTGGCGATTTGGACATGCATTTTGAGCGCCTATTGCATGCATCATTGCATTGGCCATGGAACCGTGGTTGTAAGACCCAATGATTCGACGTTTACCATTTGTTTTGATATGGCGTGCTGTCCAGATAACAGGAGTGCCCACATCGAATGTAAAGATGGCGTCATCAGCAGCCAATTTATTAAGGCGGTTTACAAAATATTGAGGGTGAAATTGCTACGCCATCAGGTTCAGCAACGGCATAGCTGTCCAAATCATTGCGGAATTTAGTGTATGCTTTACGAACGGTATCGATGAATTCTGTATCATCTCGTTGTGTAAGATGAGGGAGTAGTTCGTGTAAGGTATCTTTTACAGAACCAATGATACCTTGTGTTAATGGAACGCGTGCACCAAGAGCGGATGGATTAATGTCTACTTGAATTACCTTAGCATTTTCAGGATAGAATGGACGATAAGGGAAATCGGTACCTAACATGATTAGTGTATCGCATTGCTCAATAGCACGGTAACCGGATGTATAACCAAGCAAACCTGTCATGCCCACATCATAAGGATTATCCCACTCAACCCATTCTTTGCCTCTGAAAGCATGTACAACAGGGGCTTGTAATTTAGTAGCAAGTTCAACCACTTCGTCATGAGCACCGGCACAACCAGCACCACAGAAAAGTGTAATGCGTTTGCCATTGTTTATATGTTGAACCATTTCAAGAATATCCTCTGATTGAGGAATTACGCGTGGTAATTTTGGCGCATGCCATGTAGGTAATTCATCAATTTCTGTTTCCATAACGGCCACATCACCAGGTAGAACGATTACGGCTACATCGCGATTGCCAACTGCGGCATTCATGGCGCGGAATAGGATTTCCGGCATTTGCTTTGGATTAGAAACGAGTTCACAGAAACAAGAGCACTCTTTAAATAAATTTTCTGGATGTGTTTCTTGGAAATAGTTAAGACCGACTTCGGATTGTGGAATATGAGAGGCAATAGCGAGGACTGGTACACGATTGCGATGACAATCAAATAGACCATTGATCAAATGGAGATTACCAGGGCCAGAACTACCAGCACATACGGTTAATTTACCTGTTAATAGAGCCTCTGCACCAGCAGCGAAGGCTGCAGATTCTTCGTGGCGCACGTGTTCAAATTGAATTTTTCCCATTACGACGTAAACTATCGTTTACCGAGTTTTAAACTATCCCCAGTAATACCATAAATTCTTTCAATACCTGCGTTAGCTAATACTTCTATGAGTACATCTGATATACGTTTTTTTGCCATATTATCACCTCTATATGATAATTAATGTTATTTAAAAAAATATAATTCATTGTATACTATAAATAGTAGTATCTTATGATTGCATATTATGTGACTTTTTATCACAATATATTGTATACATCACAAAAATTAGTTCAATTTCTAAAAAGTGCTATATAGTTGAGATGGATATTAATAAGTTTTCTCATATACAAATGTATAATCTTGCGAAAGTATCATAAAAAGTGGTACTATAAACATATAAATTAATATGATAAGTCTTTGGGGATAGGTGAAATTCCTTACCGGCGGTTATAGTCCGCGAGCTATATGGCATGAATCGGTGCAATTCCGATACCGACAGTAGAGTCTGGATGAGAAAAGACAATAGCACATATATTTTGTATGTGTATATATGATGACCCAAGGACTATGTATATAGTCCTTTTTTTATTGAGGTATTATGATGAACGACGAATTATATATGAAGCGTGCCATTTGTCTTGCAAAAATGGCAACTGGACATACATCGCCCAATCCCTTGGTTGGTGCCGTCGTAGTAAAAAATAATACAATAGTTGGCGAAGGGTATCACCATAAGGCTGGTGAGGCCCATGCGGAAGTGCATGCTTTAGATGCCGCGGGAGACAATGCTAGGGGGGCTACCTTATATGTAACTCTTGAGCCTTGTGCTCATTATGGTAAGACACCGCCATGTGCAAAGCGTGTCGTAGAATCTGGTATTGCTCGCGTTGTGATAGGTAGTACCGATCCAAATCCACTAGTGGCTGGTAAGGGCATTCAAATTCTTACTGAGGCAGGTATAGAGGTAACTACAGATGTATGTGTGGATGAATGTATTCAGTTGAATGAACATTTCTTTACATTTATTCAAACACATAAACCGTTTGTAACCATAAAAAGTGCTATGTCCCTAGATGGTAAAATTGCTACTTTCACAGGTCAATCTCAATGGATTACGAATGAAAGTTCCCGTAAGGACGGACATATATTGCGAGCGTCTCATGATGCGATGCTTGTTGGTATTGGTACCATCTTGGCTGATGATCCATTGCTTAATTGTAGGCTCACTAGAGATGAATTATATGAAGCACTTATCAACAGACACGATGTCTCGATAGATAATACATTAGAGGTGCATCAGCCAGATATTATTATTCTGGATAGTCAGGGGCGTACGCCAACGGATGCAAAGGTATTTACGATACCAAATCGTAAGGTTATCATTTATGTAGCGAAAGGTTGTCCAGAGCAGCGTAGAATTGCTTTTGGCTAATGTTGGAGCGATTGTAGAAGAACTCCCAACAAAATCGGTGCGTCAAGGACGTACCACTGATGTAACTATAGATATTAAGAAGATAGATATTCAAGCGTGTTTTGGAACATCTTGGGGAAACAAGAATACACATCAGTGCTTGTTGAAGGTGGTTCCACCATTATCAGTTCCTTTGTTGAATCGTTGGCCTTTGATAAAATTGTTACCTATATAGGCAATCTTGTCATAGGAGGAGCAAATAGTACAGCTGCTGTAGGTGGTACCGGTTTTGCTACATTACATGAGGCGCCTACACTCGAATTTGCTAGTTCGCGAATACTAGATAATAATATTCGTATAGAATCCTATCGTTTAGGAAGGGAGGGCTCCTATGTTTACAGGCATCGTTGAAGAAGTTGGCAAAATAGTAAACGTTAAAAAGGGTGCTCAATCCTTATTATTGACGATCGGTGGCAATACAATTTTTTTGACGATTTAAAAAAATTGGCGATTCTGTAGCAGTTAATGGCGTTTGTTTAACTGCTACATCTATTGGAAATCACCAATTTACTGCAGATGTTATGCCGGAGTCAATAAGTATGACGACGTTTACCAATTTAAAGGTAAATCAACCCGTTAATCTCGAACGCGCTATGGCTGCTAATGGAAGGTTTGGAGGTCATATTGTAGCTGGTCATGTGGATGGTACAGGTCGCATCGTCAATATGAAACGAACAGATAATGCAATTGTTTTCACTATTTCTGCTCCAAAATCGATTATGGATTACGTCATTTATAAAGGATCTATTACAATCGATGGCATTAGCTTAACGATTATGGAAAGAACTGAATCGACATTTTCCGTATCTATCATTCCACATACATTAAGTGAAACTATGCTCGGACATGCGTCGATTGGTACAGAGGTAAATTTAGAAACAGATATTACAGGCCGTTATATTCGTCATTTTATGACATTAGATGCGCCTACACATACAAGTAAGTCTCAAAAATCCATGGAATCTCTATTAGTAGAGAATGGATTTATGTAAAAGGAGGAGTTGTCTCCATGAATTATACATTGAATACAATTGAAGAAGTTCTTCAAGATATGAAAGTTGGTAAACCTGTTATTATCGTTGATGATGAAAGTCGCGAAAATGAAGGGGATTTAATTATCGCTGCCGAGTTTGCTACTCAAGAAAACATTAATTTCTTTGTTAAATATGCACGTGGTATCGTGTGCACTCCAATGAGACGAGAAGCTTTGGAACGCCTCGGTATTCCTGCAATGGTTACAAAGAATACGGATAATCATGAAACAGCATTTACTGTTACCGTTGACCATGTAGATACTACAACAGGTGTTTCTCCTGCAGAACGGGCGTATACGATTCAAAAATTATTGGATCCTAATGCAAAAGCTGCTGATTTCCGTAGACCTGGACACGTATTCCCATTGGTATATAAAGAAGGTGGCGTTCTCGTACGTCAAGGTCATACTGAAGCATCTGTTGACCTTTGTCGTCTTGCTGGTTTGCAAGAGGCTGCTGTTATCTGTGAAATCACTAAAGATGATGGTGATATGGCACGTTTACCGGATCTAATCGAATTTGCTAAGGAACATGATTTGAAAATTGCGTCCGTAGCAGAACTCATCGAATATCGTAAACAACATGAAGATATGATCGGATTAGGCGCTTGTTCCAAATTACCAACAAAATTTGGTGATTTCAATATCTTCGTATTTAAAAATGATTTAGATCATAAAGAGCATCTTGCAATCGTTAAGGGCGATGTACAAGATTGTGAAGATGTGCTTGTACGCATTCACTCCGAATGTTTAACAGGGGATGTATTTGGTTCTAAACGCTGCGATTGTGGTGAACAATTAGAAAATGCATTACGCTCCATCGAAAAAGAGGGCAAAGGCGTTGTAGTCTATATGCGTCAAGAAGGTCGTGGTATTGGCTTAACCAATAAAATTAAAGCCTATGCATTACAAGAACAAGGTCTTGATACAGTAGAAGCGAATGAACAATTAGGTTTCCCTGCAGATATGCGCGAATATTCTTTAGCGGCTCAAATTATTCGATTCTTAGGTATTAAGAGTATCCGTTTATTGACGAATAATCCCTGAAAAACGCCATGGATTAGAACATTGGGGTGTTGATGTACACAAACGTGTACCTCTCATTATTCCTGCTAACAAATTTAATGCAGGCTATTTAAAAACAAAAGAAGAAAAAATGGGTCATATGTTAGAGGACTAATTTTTCTTTCGTTATATAGATATTTAATCTAAATTCATAGGAGGCTATAACATGATGGTTCAAGAAGGTAATTTGGTTGGTACTGGTAAGAAATTTGCCATTATTGGTTCACGTTTCAATGAGTTCATTACATCTAAATTAATTGGTGGCGCAGAAGATTGCTTATTGCGTCATGATGTTAAACAAGAAGATATTACAGTCATTTGGGTTCCTGGTGCCTATGAAATTCCTTTGATTGCAAAAAAAGCAGCTTTATCTGGTCGTTATGATGCTGTTATTTGTGTAGGTGCAGTTATTCGTGGGGCTACTACACATTATGACTATGTTTGTAATGAAGTGGCAAAAGGTATTGCTCACGTTTCTTTAGAAACCGGTATCCCTGTTATGTTCGGTGTAGTAACAACTGAAAATATTGAACAAGCTATCGAACGTGCTGGTACAAAAGCGGGTAATAAAGGTTACGATTGCGCTATGGGGGCTATTGAAATGGTTAATCTTATCGATCAAATCTAAATTAACCTTTGAAAACACTCGGTATCGTATGATACTGAGTGTTTTT
>BNJV01001903.1_pt1 | contig 38278 bp, 44 predicted proteins | sample 8540591 | NCBI WGS metagenome assembly BNJV01 (sample SAMD00202457, study PRJDB9452) | human saliva metagenome | host: Homo sapiens
TTTCATTTCGAAATAATTTCAAGTTTAACTGTATATATAAATAACAGAAAAACGAGGTATGAAGACAAAAAGTTCGCTTGCACGGCATGCTACTTGCCAGTCTTGCATCCAGTCTATGGTCCATTTCAGGGATTTCAGGAGAAATATTATTTAAAGAATTCCATTTTTCATCAGACTGGCTTGTATCTGTAGAACTGCCGTTTCACGGGATACTGCTTCTTATAGCAGTTATTTTTATTTGAGATCTATATTCAAACCATTTAAAAGAGCAGAAGATATTATGAATCCTTCTGTTTGGAATTGCCGGAATATGCTTTGTACAGTTCACTTACTTTAGAACAATTGAATTAAAGCAACGTATCATTTGCAACGATTCTACAGTTTACAGCACCTATTTTCATCTATGAATCATTATAGAAAAGTGCCGCCTATATCAACTGTGATTTTTACTGCATCACGACTATCTTAGGTGTTGTATTTATTGCAACAAAAGGAAATTTTTCAAATTTATCAGGATCTACAGATGCTCTTTTTGAGATAGGAATCGCATCAGCCATTATGATTGCCTTTTATTCCATTCAGCCAAAAAGACTTCTGAAAAATACGGAAGTATTACAGTTTGTCGGCTGGGGAATGTTTGTGGGAAGTTTCATGTACAAATATAATTCATCCTTTCTGGAAAATTAGAGGTGAGTGTGAATTTTGAATCTGTCATTCAAGTTGTGATTGTAGTAATTTTGAGGTACTGCCATTGCATATTTAATATATTGCAAGCCTTAACTATATTTCATCGTCATTAGCTAGGTATACTTACAGCTTTTTGAACCTATTCTAGCCGCAATATTATCTGTAATAATTTTTCAAACTGAATTTCTCCCAATTGAACTGCTAGGATTTTTAATGGTCTTTTCATCCATATTCCTTCTGCAGAAAAGACTTTTAATGAGAATTTTTAAAAATAAAAATATAAAATATAAAAATATGTTTGTAGATTATTTAGAATTTCACAATGTAAAAACAAGAAATGAATTTAGGAAAATCAACAGCCCATGAGGTGAAATTTTTTATTTTTCCTTAATGAATAACTGTTTTATATGAGTGAAATTTTAATAAATGAAACAAATATATATATCAATATACTTTAAATTTTTCTTAAGACACTTCATTAGAAGTACTTTGTCATCATTGAATATGATGAAGACCATTAAAATCAACAGCAGTATCATACCAGCCATATGGATTTTTCCTCTATTTTTATTTACCTTTATTCCTAAAAATTCCGGTATTACAAATAAAAGTCTTCCACCATCAAGCGCAGGTATAGGAAGAAGGTTCATAAGACCTATATTTATGGATAATATTATAAAAATCTGTATAAGTGCCAATCCTCACCGGACTTATAGGCTTCCCCTACAAATTTAGGTAATCCTACAGGTCCTGTTATCTCTCTTGCTGAAACTTTTCCAGTAATAAGCATTTTCAGTCCCTGCACCATCATTTTAAAAATATTCTGCAAAGGAATAGACAGAAATTTCCATTTTTCAATAACGAAATCTTAGAGCTGCTGTGTCTGAATTCCTAAAATATAGGATTCTGCATCTTTATTATATGTTAATTTTCACATTGCCTGATATCCCATTTCTGGATATTTTTACAGAAATATCCTCATCATTACTACTTTTTCAGTTCCGTTAACTTTTTAAGATTTCTTTCTGTAAATCCTTCCAGTTAGAAATTTTACTCCATTTATTTCCATAATTCTGTCTCCAGACTGTAAAAAAATTCTAGCTCTTGAATCTTGCTGAATCACTCCAACAACAGGCTCTATATATTTTGGTGGCACCATGCCTGTCATTGAAATTAAAATAAATATTGCCATGAGAGCTGTCAAAATTCATCATTACACCGGCAATCAAGACAACAAATCTGCTAAATGCAGGTTTTGTATAAAAATCCTCCTGAATTTCATTCTCTAGGATTTTCTTCCGGCTGCATACCGGCAATATTTACAAATCCACCTAACGGTAATATTCTTATAGAATAATCTGTTTCACCTATCCTTTTTGTAAATATCTTTGGACCCATTCTATTGCAAATTCCATAACTGGCATTTTATAATATTTTGCTGTCATAAAAATGTCCAAGTTCATGTAAAAATAATAATTCCAAGTATTATTATCGCTAAAATTACTACTCATCCAGTTTCCTTTCATATTTTTATTTTCATTCATTTTATGTTATAATCTGGAAAATAATGTTTAATTATAGCATATTTCAACTGATATTTTAATATGTTATATGTGGAAAGGAAAAATAATGAAGATACTCTTTTAGGCGCTTTTTAATTGTAATTGCCGCTGTTATGTGGGGACTTGATGGTGTTCTGCTTACTCCTGCATATTTTTCAAAAATTTCATTTTTACGATGTCAATTTTATAGTTTTTGTGCTCACGTAATACCAACTATCATTTTGTCAGTTCTTTTTCAGACAGTACAGTGAACTGAATTTACTAAAAATGACTATATATTTTTCATACTGATTGCATTATTTCGGAGGAACTTTGAGAACTCTTTTCCATTGTGAAAAGCCCTTCAGCTAAGTGAATTCAGCAAATTCAGCATTGTCATACTTATTCAGAAGGCACAGCCTATATTCGCTGTATTACTTGCCTTCTTTTATTTTAAAAGGAAAGACCTTCAAAATTTTATATAATTGCTGCTATTTCGTTAATTGCAATATATCTTCTGACATTTGAATTTAAAAGTCTGGCACTTTTTACCAAAAATAATCTTCTGGCTGCCATGTATTCACTGCTTGCCGCTTTTTCCTTTGGAAGTGCGACTGTATTTGGAAAAAGTCGTATATAAATTTTTCCTTCTGACAAGTACATTTTACAGATTCTTTTTACTACAGTGGTTACACTGTTCTTTTATGCTTTTTCAGGAAATACGGAAAAAGTCTCAATCTTTACTTCAACAACATAGGCTTAATATCTCTGTCATCATTTATTGCAATATTTGGACTGATAGCCATACTTATTTACTACAATGGACTGAAAAGTGTTACAGCTTCCGTTTCAACTTTCTGTGAACTTGCGTTTCCACTGACTTCGAGTCGTTACAGAAAGCCATTGTTTATAAGAGTTTTTATCTCCTATGCAGCTTATAGCAGGAACTACACTGATTGCTTCTACTGTATCTAAAATTTAGGAAAAGTCAAAGTCGATATGAAGGTATTGATAAGGTAAAAGAGGCTGACATTTAATAAAATTTATATTGTACAGAAATTTAAATGAGGCTGTCTCAGAAAAATTTAAAAGAATATGAAAAACTATATTTTATTTGATTTACTAGAAATTTTCACTTATACAAAACAGTCATTCATAGGAAAAAGTCATCGTTCGAGCCTGAGCAAATCGTTTGTTGACTTTTTCTAAATTCATATTTCTGTTTTGAATTGTGAAATTATAAATAATCATAAATATAGTTTTTACATCATTTTTCTCAATTTTTAGAATAGATCCCTCATTTAATTTTTATACTCCAAATACATATTTTATTATATCTTCAGCACACTTTTCCTCATCTACATTGTGAAATGTTTTTCTCGAAAGTATGGCTTTTTGTCTTGTACACCTTATCATAGTAATTTTCCATAAGATCTTTTATCACTTCATCAAATTGCTTATTTTTAACTTTTCTACATACTCATTTTTCTTTTTCACCAATATATCTTCCAAGTTTTTCAAGTGCATCAAAAATCTCTTTTTTCATCATAATTTTTCCTTCAGATATTCTTCACTAATTATTTTAATCCTTCTGTCCATGTCTGTTTCTATGAAAAATTTTTCTTGCCCTCAAAAATAACTTCAAATAAATAATTCGGCATAATAACACTGCCTATTCTCTTACTTTTCTCCTTCTGTAAATATTACATCTGATTGGGATTTCAATATACTATCCAATACATCAAAAGCTTCATTTTTCTGTGTGCATCTCCTCCAAGACCTATCCCACCTAGCAGCGAACCTCTGTGATTGGCACATTTTTCAAGATCAAGCACATCATATCCTTTTTTTGCTCTATTTCCTTCAGTATGTTTGTTTTTCCCGAACCAGTTTTTCCATATAGAACAACAAATTCTTTTTCTTTAAGCATTTTTCGGAGATTATCATTTAAAACTGTCTATAGCCTTTATAGCCATTTTCCAGTTTTATGACAGGTAAGGAAAATTCCTTAAATAATGAAAACAATGGTTGATGAACACATACCTCCTCTTGCACAGTATACTATAATCTCCATATCTCTCTCATAGTGTTTTTCAAATTCAATATATATATCCTGTATTTTTACCTCAATTCCTACCACTTCCCTTATTGCCGTTCTTTTTCCTTCCACTTTATAGAGTGTTCCGATATATTCCCTTTCCCTTATCTGAAAATACAGGTATATTTATTGCTCCAGGTATTCTTGCCTCTCTATATTCTGAAAGGACTTCTTACATCAATAAATAAAAGTTTTCTTCCTTTTTATCCGTTAATTTTTCATAACTTTGCATTATAATCATATATTTCCCCTAACAGGTCAAAATTTATTTAAACTTTTTACATAACAAAAATACACCTTAAATTAGTATAATTTATAATAACTAAGGTATATTTTTCAATTTTTAATTATAATAATTTACTTCCGTCTTTTCTTCTTCTAATGAAGTGTCAATATCTTCATATCCTACTCCATTTGGAATAGATGTAAGAACTTTATCTGTAACTTTTTGAAAGATGTGCATCCATCGCATAAAGCGCTCCACTAACAAAATCTATTACTCTCTGCCCTACTTCAAATTCTAAAAACTCTAAACTGAATATTACAACTTTTCTTTTTCTTTTTATCGAGTCTGCTATTAATCTGGAATCTTCAAAGACTTTTCGGTCTAATTATTGAGACATAGCTTACTTTCATCTTTCCTATTTCCTCCTTCTCTCCACCAAAAAATGTTAATACCTTTTTTCCTTTTTCTTCTGGATGATCAAACTCTACGTGACTGTAGGTCTTGGCCTGTTGTTGTTTAGGTTGCTGTTTTGTTACAACTTCTTCTTCCACTTTTTCATTTCTACTGTCGTATCGTCATCAACTTCTTCACCGAAAAATTCCAAAAATTTTTGTTTTAATCCCAAAACACTAACCTCCTAATTACCAGTATAATCTACTTCCTATTCTAAGTATAGTAGCACCATTTTTCAGCGCTTCTATATAATCATTTGACATTCCCATAGAAAGCTCATTACAATAACTGTATTTTTCATACTCTTTTTAAATTGTACATTTTGAAAAAAATATCCGTCTATTTCATCAATTTCTGCATCTAAAGGAGCCATTGTCATGAAACCTTTAATTTTAACATTGCTCATAGAAAAATATTTTTTTCTGATTCTTTCTGAAAATCCTCTATATAAATTCTGTCTTGATTCCTCTTTAGAAACGTTAATTTGTATCAGACCATTAACAATTCTATTATTTTCAACAGCTTTCTTATTAATCTCAGCCAATAAGTCAAAAGAATCTATTGAATGTATCAAATTTATATTTGTTATTATATACTTTATTTTATTTTGCAACCTTCCAATAAAATCCCAAATTAAATTCTCATACTTTTCACTGGAAAATCTTTCCATTTTATCTCTGTAAACTTGTGCCCTATTTTCTCCGAAATAGCTGTATCCATATTTATTAGTCTTCCCTGTTCTTCAATATTCAGATATTTACTTACAAATAATATTTTTCACTTTTTCAGGATAAGGTGAATATTTTTTTATATCTTCAAGAATACTTTTGATAATTCTGAGATATTTTATCACTGTTAAGTTCCATAATTTCTCCTGCTTTAAATCTTTTTCCATATTATACCTGTTTTTCAAATAAATTCAACAAATACATTATTTGCAAGCAGAATGCCCTTTTCTAGTCAGCCTCATTCTTTTACCGCTGTCAAATCTTTCAAGCAGTCCCGTCATTTAAAAAGTTTTTACTTTTTCAGCTTCAAAATATTCTGTCCCTTCTTCTATGAGTCTTAATCCAAGCATATTTTTAAGTTTTTCCTCTTCTTCTTTATCAACTGTTTCTATGCTTTTTGTCATCTACAGGAAAAATATTTTCTTCAATACATCTATAATATTTACTGAAAGATCTCACGTTACTATATCTTCTGCCTTTATAATACGTGGCTGCACTTAATCCTGCTCCCTATGAATTCTTTGTTTCTCCAATATTTTCAGGTTGTGTACTCCACCCATTCCCTTTTTGAAAAATTAGATATTTCATAATGGACATAGCCATTTCTTTGTAAAAATCTATTATTTCTTCATACATTTCAGCTTCCAGATCTGATCAATTTCAGATAATATTCCTTTCTGAAGCTTGCTCCAGAACACTGTGCCTTCTTCCCAGATAAGAGAATATATCGATATATTTTCAGGAGAAAGCAGAAAGTATTGTTTTCAGATCTTTTTCAAATCTTCAAGACTCTGATTAGGAATACCGAAACATCAGATCAATGGAAATATTATCAAATCCTGCCTTTCTGGCATCCCTGAATATCTTTACGGCATCTTCGCCACTATGCAGTCTTCCTAAAAATTTCAGTACATGATCCTGAAAAACTCTGTATTCCTATACTAAGCCTATTTATCCCTAATTTTTCTTAATTTTATCAGCTTTTTCAGAGACATATCATTTCGGATTAAGTTCCAGTGTTATTTCTCCGTCTTTTCTGTATTTTTATATTTTCCATTATATATGAGAGCAGTTCAACAGGTAGCAGAGATGGTGTTCCTCCTCCAAAAATATACTGTGTCATATTCATACTCCGGATACATTTTAAGTTCCTTTACCAGTGCTTCCGTATATTTTTTCATATTCACGGCTCATATTTATAAATGTACAGAAATCTCAATACTCATTTCTTCTCACAAAAAGGAATATGAAGATAAAGTGCATCTACATTTTTCTATCTTTTCCGTTTTTCTGTTTTTCCATCTTCCTTATTTTCTTACCCTTTTTATACAATTTTTTATTTTATAAATTTAAGAATTTTTCAAATTCTTCCATTGTTTTTATCAAGTTTTTTCCTTAACATTTTCATTTGAATCTGAATTCACGCTGAAATAGGAACTTAATCTTAGGTTCTGTTCCTGATAGTCTTGCTGTTATATATGTATCATCTTCAAGCACAAACTGAAGCACATTTTTCCTTTGGAAGATGTATTTCCTTCACTTCCCCAGTTTCAAGGTTGTATTCCTTTATGTGAATCAAAATCCCTCTTTATCTTTATTTTTCTTACCTATTACCGTATCCTTTACATTTTCCCTCAGACCTGCCATCAGTTCCTGCCATCTTTTCTATTCCCGTCTTTTCCCTTTTTAATGTAACTGATTTTATTCCTTCCAGATAGAATCCGAATTCCCTTGTAAAGTTTCTGCAGTTCCTTGTAAATTGAACTTCCGATAGAGTTATAATATGCCGCCATTTCTGCTATTATCATTGATGTTACAAGGGCATCCTTGTCTCTTGCATGAGTTCCTATCAGATATCCATAGCTTTCCTCAAATCCAAACAGATAGCTTCCATCAAGCTCCTTATTTTCAAACTGTCTTATCTTTTTCCCCGATATACTTAAATCCTGTAAGCGTCTTCATAACTCCCACATTCTTTGCAGGTGCTATTACATCTATCATAGGTGTTGAAACTATTGTAGTTATCACCTTCGCATCTGCAGGAATATCCTTCTTATTGTTCAGAAGATATTGTAGCAGTAGCAATCCTACCTGATTTCCATTCGGATAGTACCATTCATCATTGTCATCCTTTACGGCTATCCCTATTCTATCTGCATCAGGATCGTTTGCCATGACAATTTTTGCTCCGGTTTTATCAGCTAAAGCTGTTCCCAGCTTAAATGCCGCAACTTCTTCAGGATTTGCATAGACTACCGTAGGGAAGTTCCGTCAGGTTCTATCTGCTCCTTTACAACTTCAAAGCTGTATCCAAAGTCAGACAGTATTCTCTTCATTGGTCTTCCACCTGTTCCATGAAGTGGAGTATATACTATCTTGAAGTCTTCTTTTCCAGGAATATCAGTCTTCAATGTCTGTTTCTTTATTTCTGAAATGTAGTCATCATCAATTTTGCTATCCAGTTCAATTATGAGCCCCTGTTTTCTTCCTTCTTCTTCAGACATGACTTTTATTTCTTCAAGAGTAGCTATCTTATTTACTTCAGCCACTATTTCTGTAGAGTTGCATGAGGGTCTACTACCTGGCCCCATCTTCCCAGTAAACTTTATATCCATTATATTCTAGCAGGATTATGACTTTTGCAGTTACAACTATTCCTGCAAGGCATCCTTTATATCTTACACCAAATGACAATTCCGGAGTAGATCTCAAATCAGGATAAATATATGCCTTTATTCCGTTTGCCGCCATTACCCTTGCAGTATTAAGGGCATATTCCCTCGAACCTATTCTGGAGTCATGGGCAATTATTATTCCTCTTTTCCTTTTGCTTCCCTTTTCATTATATTTTAATCATATAGTTAGCAAAGTCCCCTGTGTTGCTTTTTCTTATCATATATTTATTAATTCTGTTTGTTCCTATTCCTCTTACTCCCTCTTATTCCCCCTGTACCAAAAGCTCAGATCCTTAAAAAAATCTGTCTTCGATTTCTTTCTGATTATCCTTTTAGACTTCCTCAGCTCTTCCTTATCTTTCTCATCAATAGAATCGGAACTTTAGCCAGTACTCATATTTTTTTAATAAAATCCATAACAGTATCCTCCCAATCTCTACTATTAATTTTACCACATTTATTCAATTATACAAATATTTTTAACGTTTTCTTTAAATTCATTCATATCATCAAAAATAATTTTCTTTATTTATTTTTCTACATTTAAAGTAGTCTTATTATGTCAAGATAAAAATCATTTTATAGAAAAGTATTGACATATAAATTTAATTGTGATATATTGTTGTTAGCACTCAAAGTTACAGAGTGCTAACAAAGGAGACTAAAAAATAAAAGGTTTTTATCCTCATACATAAAAAGGAGAATGATAGATATGGAAAATAACTTTACGCAGAAAGAAGTATGGAAGCTATCTTCGGAAGCCCATAACTTTGCAGTTAGATATAAACATTCCGATATGAAGAGTCGAGCATCTGCTGCTTGCACTACAGGGCAGATGAATGGTCTTATACCAAATATCCTGAAAAAGATGGGTGTAGACACTACTGACCTGATGAAAAAGCTCGAGAGAAATTAAACCGTATGCCAAAAATCGAAGGCGGAGTTTCAGATCCGAGACCAAATGCCGAGATGAACAGGGTTTTAGTAGTGCAGAAGATTATGCCAAGAAAATGGAAGATGCGTATATAAGTACAGAACATCTATTTCTGGCGAGTTATGACAACAACAGTTTTCTTAAGGAAAACGGTATTATAAAAGAAAACAGTTTGAAAATGCTCTGGAAGGAGTAAGAGGAGGTAAGAAAATTATGACAGACAATCCTGAAAATACATATGAAGCTCTTGATAAATATGGTAAAGATCTTGTTGAACTGGCAAGAAAAGGAAAAATTGACCCAATAATAGGAAGGGACAATGAAATAAGACGTGCCATTCAAATTTTTATCAAGAAGAAATAAAAATAACCCTATACTGATAGGAGAGCCTGGAGTTGGTAAGACAGCCATTGCAGAAGGAATCGCCCAAAGAATACTGAATGGCGATGTTCCTGAAAATCTGAAGGACAAGACAATATTCTCACTTGATATGGGAGCTCCTTATATCAGGAGCAAAATACAGGAGAATTTGAAGAAAGACTTAAAGCCGTACTTGATGAGCTTGAAAATAGTGACGGAAGAATAATATTATTCATAGATGAAGTCCACAATATTGTAGGTGCAGGAAAAACTGAAGGTTCAATGGATGCGGAAATCTTTTTAAAAACCAATGCTTGCACGTGGAGAAATTAAAGTAATCGGTGCTACAACTATTGATGAATACAGAAAATATATAGAAAAAGATGCGGCTCTTGAAAGAAGATTCCAGCCAATACTTGTCAATGAACCTTCTGTGGAAGATACAATTTCAATACTTCGTGGACTGAAAGAAAAATTTGAAATATTCCATGGAATAAGAATTACAGATAATGCCCTTGTTACTGCCGCAACATATGAGTGACAGATATATAAATGACAGATTCCTGCCTGATAAGGCTATTGACCTGATTGATGAAGCCGCCGCAAAGGTAAAAACTGAAATTAATTCAATGCCTACAGAGCTTGATGAAGTTACAAGACGTGTAATGCAGCTGGAAATTGAAAAAGTTGCTCTTGAAAAAAAGAAAGGATCAGGCTTCAAAGGACAGACTGGAAAAACCTTGAAAGGAACTGGCTGAACTGAATGAAAAGAAAGCCGCATTCCAGTCCCAATGGGAAAATGAAAAACAGGAAGTTGAAAAAATCAAGAAACTTAATGAGGAAATTGAAAAAGTAAGACTTGAAATTGAAGCAGCACGAGAAAAATGACTATAACAAACTTGCAGAATTACAATATGGAATATTGCCTCAGCTCGAAAAGAACAGAACAGAATTACAGGAAAAAGCTAAGGAACACGATAATAATAAACTGTTAAAAGCAGGAAATAGACAGTGAGGAAATTACTGAAATTGTAGGAAAATGGACTGGAATTCCTGTATCAAAACTGATGCAGGGGAAAAGGAAAAAAATATTGAATCTGGCTAAATATATGAAGGAACGTGTCATCGGACAGGATGAAGCCATTGAAACAATCAGCGACACCATCATAAGATCACGTGCCGGACTGAAGGATCCTAACAGACCTATAGGTTCATTCATATTCCTAGGTCCTACTGGAGTAGGTAAGACTTACCTGACAAAAACTCTTTCTCTTAATCTGTTTGACGATGAAAACAATATCGTGAGAATTGATATGAGTGAATACATGGATAAATTCAGTGTCACTAGACTGATAGGAGCACCTCCGGGATATGTAGGATATGAAGAAGGTGGGCAGCTTACTGAAGCAGTCAGAAGAAAACCTTATTCAGTAATCCTGTTTGATGAAATAGAAAAAGCACATCCGGATGTATTTAATGTCCTATTACAGTTTAGCTTGATGACGGACGTCTTACTGACGGAAAGGGAAAAATAGTAGACTTTAAAAATACTATAGTTATAATGACTTCAAATATTGGAAGTGAAATAATGCTTGAAGACCCTCAGCTTTCAGATACTACGAAGAAGCTGTGCTTGATGAAATGAAACATAGATTCAAGCCTGAATTCCTGAACAGAATAGATGATATAATTATATTCAAATCACTTGGAAAAGACAGTGTTAAAAATATTATCAAACTTATTCTGGAAGACATTAACCGTAAAGCAAGGAACAGTTTATAAAAGTGGAATTCACTGACAATGCTCTTGATTTCATTGTAAAGCGAAGCCCTATGATCCTGCTTACGGAGCAAGACCGCTGAAAAAGATTTGTACAGAAGGATATAGAAACTAACCTCTCAAAAATGATATTGTCTAATGAAATACCTGAAAAACAGTACAATACTACTAGACAGCGACGGAGAAAAGTTGACATATACTGTAAAAACTAGCGAATACATGAACAATATTTATATTAAAATTTTGACATACTTGATTAAACCTGAATCATTGACTGCCTTGGAGGGATAAAAATCCACTTCGAGGCATTTTTATAATTTCTTTATTGTATGAAAATAATTATTTTAAAATCGTTATTTTTAATCAATATATTCTCTTTTTCAAATTAAAATAAACAACTACCTTAATATTGAAAACATAAAAATTTATATGGTTCTTAGGGTTTGTATATAACTTTTAAAATATCTTCTCTGTTCTTATAATAGATATTTATATCTGAAACCATTACTATCATCTATTAAAAATATTCATTTTCACATTTTTGAGTAATCATATTCTCCAGGCTTATATAATGTTATTCCACCTGAAAATAACCCTACCATAATAGTATTTACCTTTTTTACCTATTTCTATTATTTTTACATCCGTCTTCCCATTCTAAAAAGTATTCTCTTTTTAAAATTAAAAATCAAATCTATCCCAGTAGAATTCTTTAGGTACGTAAAAATTATTTATTAGTAACTTTAAAATAACTAATAGAAAAGAGATTTTCATTATTTTTAGTAATATATCAGGGAAAGTTTTCTTTTTCTATAAAAATCTTATTTTTAGGGTTTCTATTATAACACTAATAAACCATCCTGCAAAAATTTAGTCTGGACATTATTTCTTTTTGTATTTATTTATTTTCTCTCAAATCCCCTATTTATTCATCACCCATAAAAATCCTTTTGCAGTTCTTATGTCAGGATTTTTGAAAGTGATTTCTTCATTCCATTCAAGAACTGTCTTCATATTTCCTGAATTTTCAAGAATTTCATGCTGTTTTCTTATATTATCCCTATTTTTAGATAAAATCTGATGTTTTTGTCTTCTGTATCTCAAGGCTCAGATAAAATTTTTCTGATAAAGGTTTTTCCAGCTGCCACGTATTCTATCCATCCTTTATACCAGACTGACGGAGAAACTGCGGCTATTCCCTCAAAAATATCCATCTGATATCCGCTCCATAATGAAAAACAGCCCCTGCCAGTGAATATCCACCCTAAGATGTACTTCATCTCTTTACTTTTCAGCATTTATATATTCTGACAAAGCTGGAATCAGTTCATTTTTATAAATTCCAATGTTCCGGCAGCGCCATCTCCAAAGTTCCCTTTTCCTCGAAGAAGTGGCATTTCCACGGAGTAAGTTCGCTATTCCAGTCTTCTATTTTTAAATGCCGCAAGACTAAAAATTCCTGTCTGTATTCTCTTCTATGTGCTTCACTTCATTATTCAGCTACACTGATATCATTTCATCCACAGGCTGTATCAGTATATATTCCGTATTTTTCATTTAAAGTATAGAATACATTTTTCCCGCAAATCATCATTTCATTCTTTTTCATATTTTAAAGTCCCTCCTGTTTTATATCATCAGATTATTTTTCACCCATAATCATTCCCCTTTGAATATATTCCTTTATTTTTAAACCATATCCCCATTTTTCAGCATAGGCATCCGTAACTTCATCTTTTTATAATAATTATATTTTTAAATCCTGCCTTTTTCTATTATCTTTTCCAGTTCTTCTTCCAGAAGTGCCCTCCAACTCATGTATTGTGCATTTTCTCAGATTTTTCCATTCTTCCGGCAATTCCTTTTTAAGCATAATATCTGAAATATAGAACTTCCCTCCATTTTTCAATATTCTATAAAGTTCGTTATATACAGTCTGTTTTTCTGGCTCAAGGTTTTATTACGCAGTTGCTTATTGCCTTATCCATACTTTTCTGAATCAAAGGGCATCGATGCCAGTGACCTCGCTTAAATTCAATATTTTTAAACTTCTTCATATCTCTTATTTTTCAGCCTTCAATATCATTTCAGCTAATCTGTCTAGTCCATAAAGAATCCCTGAATCAGGATACTTTATCCTTGTAAGAAATAAGTCCTTTCCTGTTCCGCATCCCTAAATCTATAAGTGTTTTCCCCATTTTCCAGCTCAAAATTTTCAAGAGGATTTCCACACGAAAGTCCAAGATCCGTTCCTTTCGGCAGCTGTTCCATCATTTCGCTGCTATATCCAAGGGAAGTGCTCACTTCTTCAGGAGAAACCTGTGTTCTGTATTCATCCTGCGAAATCTTTCTATAAAAATTCATCCACACTTTTTCTCTATCTTTTCACTTTTCAGAGTTTTTCTTTTATTCCCATCTTTTTCCCTCCTTATTGTAACTATTTAAGTTTATACAAAAATTTAATTTTTAACAGATACGCTGCTGACCGTATAAAATGATTTTAACATTACCTCATTTTTAAAAATCAATATATAAATAAAGCACCCTTTCGAGTGTCTATCAATCCTGTCAAATTTGACAGCAGTTATTTTTTATCATTACTGTTATTAATATATTTTATCCTTTTTATCCTTAATTTTTCTGTTGCCCCACTTTACTTATATCTAATTTTATTTTCCATCAAATACTGTCGGGTATGCCTTGTCATTATTGAAAGCCCATGAACCATTATAGTAGTAGCTGTTATCTGATGCATTGTAAACTAAATTTTTCCAGCCTTCAAAATGCATATACTTATATTTTTCAGATATTTTTCAGTCAACATTCTGAATTAAAACTCCAACTTTTACATTTTCATGAGTTTCTGAATCAAATACACATTTTTCAAATTCTACGTCAACTCTGTAATCTTTTCCCGTTTATTTTTGAAATCACTATGACTTTTTGGAACTGTACAATAAGAATCCTTTTCTAATTTGGCAGTTTTGTCATGTTTCTTTGGCAACATTCTGATTTTCAGCAAAAACAAGCATAGAAGCCATAAATAATACTAATAATCCTTTTTCATAATAAATTTCCTCCTTATATTTGATTTTTATTATAATTTACCTATAACAGTATAACATATTTTCTTTGATTTTTCTATTTAAAAAAATTAAAAATCAAAATGTAATATCAGTTAAAACAGAAGAAAATATTAATATATAAAATAATAATATAATTTATATAACCCGATATTCAAAATTTATATTTGAAAAACTGATAAATAGGGCTATAATTATAATAAAAACAAGATTATAAAAAGAAAGGACGATTAAATCATGGAAAGATACGAATTGAACAAGAATCTGGCACAAATGCTTAAAAGGTGGAGTCATAATGGATGTTTCCACTCCTGAACAGGCAAGAATAGCTGTGAAGCTGCAGGAGCTGCCGCTGTTATGGCACTTGAAAGAATTCGGCTGATATCAGAGCTGTAGGCGGTGTCTCAAGAATGAGCGATCCTAAAATGATAAAAAGTATTCAGGAAGTTGTTTCAATTCCTGTAATGGCAAAAAGTAAGGATAGGACATTTTGTAGAAGCTGATTTTAGAAGCATAGAAATTGACTACATAGATGAAAAGTGAAGTTCTCTCCCTGCTGATGATAAATTTCATGTAGACAAGAAAGAAATTTGAGCTACCTTTTCGTCTGCGGTGCAAAGGATTTAGGGAGAAGCCCTCAGAAGAATTGCTGAAGGGGCTTCAATGATAAGAACAAAGGTGAACCTGGAACTGGAGATATTGTACAGGCTGTAAGACATATGAGAATGATGAATCAGGAAATAAGAAGAATTCAGAACATGAGGGAAGATGAGCTTTATTTTACTGCCAAAGAATTGCAGGTTCCATTTGATTTAGTAAAATTTGTCCATGAAAACGGAGAAATTACCTGTCGTAAACTTTTGCTGCAGGAGGTGTTGCAACTCCGGCTGATGCGGCTCTTATGATGCAGCTTGGTGCAGAAGGCGTCTTTGTAGGATCAGGAATTTTTCAAATCAGGGGGATCCTGTAAAAAGAGCACAGGCAATAGTAAAAGCAGTCACTAACTATAATGATCCTAAAATACTGGCTGAGATTTCTGAAGATTTAGGAGAAGCTATGGTCGGAATTAATGAAAATGAAATTCAGCTGTTAATGGCTGAAAGAGGTAAATAATGAGAATAGGAGTTCTAGCTCTACAGGGAGCTTTTTATTGAACATGAAAAATACTTGAAAAATTGGTGTAGAAACATTTGAAATTCGAAAAATCTGATTTGAGCAATGCAATTTTAAATGACAGCATTCACGGTCTCATCATTCCAGGCGGTGAAAGTACAACAATAGGTAAACTTCTGCACGACCTTGATTTATTTGATGATATCAGGAAGCTTTATTTCAGATGGACTGCCGACTTTCGGAACATGTGCAGGACTTATTCTTCTTGCAAAAATTGAAAATGACGACCGTACATCTTAGCCTTATGGACATAAAAGTGAAAAAGAAATGCCTATGGTCGCCAGCTAGGAAGTTTTACCGAAAATGAATTTAAACATGTTAGCAAAGTTCCGATGACATTTATCCGTGCACCTTATATTACAGAAGTAGGGGAAAAATGTCGAAATTCTTTCAGAAGTTGACGGAAATATAGTAGCCGCAAAGGAAAATAATATACTCGTTACTTCCTATCATCCTGAACTGAATGATGATTTGCAGGTTCATGAATTTTTTTATTGACATGTGTAAAAAGGCTATATCAAAATAGAAAACTTAAAAATATAAAAATATATTTATGAATTTTTATAATTTCATCTACTATTTTATGTAAGCGGAATCTTAATAAATGAATAAATATATTTTTATATCCTATTTTATAATTTTTCATTTTGAGACACCCTTTATTATGTTATAATATTATAAATTTAATCATTATAATACAAAAGGATGTGAATACACATGAAGATTGGAATTGTTGTAGGAAGATTTTATACCTTTACATATAGGACATGTTAACCTGATACAGAGAGCCAGCGGATTAGTTGATAAAGTTTATGTTGTAGTTTCCTATTCGGATGAAGTGATACAAAAATGATATCAAACTCACGTTTTCATAAAGGAAATTACTGCATGAAAGACAGACTGAGATTTGTAAAACAGACTTTTTAAGAATCAGAATAACATTTCATCTTTTTCTTTGATGAAAGTAACTGCCCACCATTTCCTGAAGGATGGGAAAAATGGTCATCCCTTCTTAAAGCCGAAATGGAAAAAGGGAACCTGATCTGGACTGGGAAAAATGATGTCCTGTTTATAAGTAACAGAAAAATGATGAAAAATACAATTTAAAATTTTTGGCTCCGGACAAAAGTCCATCGATCCGAATATCTTGAATACCCTGTAAATTCATGGGAAATTAGGGAAAATCCAAGTAAATACTGGGAATATCTTCCCTCGTGAAGTAAGGAACACCTGATTCCGATTATTACAATCTGTGGTGGGGAAAGCAGCGGAAAAAGTATAATGATAGATAAACTGGCAAATGTTTTCAATACTTCTTCTGCATGGGAATATGGACGTGAATATGTTTTTGAAAAACTTGGCGGCGATGAAGATTCCCTCCAGTATTCTGATTATGAAAAAATCGTATTCGGACATCAGTCAAATGTGCTGTATGCCGCAAGAAATGCCAATAAATTTGCCTTGATAGATACAGACTATATAACTACACTGGCATTCTGCCTTACTTATGAAAAGCGGGATAACCCTATCATAAGGGAATTTGTCCGTAATTATAAATTTGATTTGACAATACTTCTGAAAATAATGTCAAATGGGTAAATGACGGGCTCCGTTCAATAGGAGAAACAGACCGTCGGGAAAAATTCCAGAAACTACTTAAGGAACTGTATAAAGAGTACAATATACCTTATATCATTGTAAAATCATCCGATTATGAACAGAGATACCTTGCATGCCAGGAAATTATAAAGGGCTATCTGGCAGGAAAAGGATAATTTACAGGAAATTGCAGACTCTTTTGCATAATATTTGTATTTAATAATACAATTTGCAGATAAAGAATTAATTTAAAACTGGAGTATTCAAAAATGGGCTACTCCAGTTTTTATTATCAATATCACTTCCTATTCTGTTATTTCAAGTAAATTTCCTTCAGAGTCTTCTACAACACTTTCATAATAACCGTCACCTGTTGTTCTAGGACCGCTTAAAACATCTAAATCCATCTTTTTACAAGTCCCTCTGTCAGTTCATCTACTTTTTCTTTACTTCCAACACTGAAAGCCAGATGAATAAACCCCTCATTCATTACCCCTGTCTTTTCTTACTGAAAGATCAGGACGTGTCATTATTTCCAGCCTTGTCTCACTGTCTGGAAAACTTAAAAATATGTCTGTAATCCTGTTTTTTATTATGATATTTCTCATTTGCCTTTGCCTGGAAATATTTCACATAAAAATTCCTTCGTCCAGATTGTTTACATAAATTGCCATATGGTCTATTTTCATATTTATTCCTCCTATTTTTATAATTTATGAAATACAGGTTTCATCTTTTCAAAAGTACAGATATAATTAAATCCTATTTTCTTCAATTCTTCCTGAATATATGAATATACGTACTCCACATCTTCTGCCTTATGAGCATCTGAACCTATTGTTATTATTTTTCCTCCCAGTTCATGATAAAGTTTCAGTATATTCCGTTCAGGAGTTAGATCTTTCAAGCTATCTAAAACTTGATGTATTTACTCAATACCTTTTATTATCTTCTATCCTTTTTGAGAATCTTTTGTTATAATTTTTCCGGGATTTTTCAAACGGATGAATTGTTTCATTTGTATCGCTGTATGTGTCAAGATGTCCTAAAATACGATAATCACTATATTGACTCATCACTTTATATATTTCCCTCATAGTACTCTGCATTATACTCATCAGATGTCCTTTCTGAAATTCCTTTCGTCCAGAAATTCCTCATCTCCAACCTGATGACAGGAAAAGTATTACGAAATCTAATCTGGATTTACTGATCAAATAGTTTCTGAAAATCCCTTCACTGTGTGAGTCTACATTCAAATTCCAGCCCCTGTTTTACTGTAATTTTATCTTTATCTTTTCCTTTAATTCCTGAATTTCTTCAAAATAATTAGGATAATCTACATTTAAATCAATTCTTCCTATCTCCAGCTCTCAGTTTTCACTCATCGTTTCAAAAACTTCCTTATCCAGTTTTATCCCATAATCTACGTGATCAGGTGAAGCATATTTCATTAATACTCTTATCAATGGCCGTTTTTATAATTTTTCAGGTTTCTTCGAGTCATCACTGTATCTGCAATAATATGATAATCCGCAAACATATTTTTCCCCTTTCTTTATCTTTTTCCTTATTATAACTAAAGATTCAAAATAATCAATTATAATTTGTCTGTAACATAATCTTTAATTTTAGCTAATCATTGATTTCTAAAAATATTAAAAGTTGATAAAAATTAGATATATGTTATAATAATTTTGTAAATTCCGATGAGTCATATACTAAAAAGAGAGTGAATTAGCACTCTCTCTCACCCTTTACATATACTTTTCAATTAGAATTTGTATTAATTCAATAAAAGCAGTAAAAAATTTTCAGAATTTCTTCCTCTGGAATCACATTCTCACCTCAATCATTAGAGGATAAAATATTATATCATATCTTTATTTATTTTTAAAATTTATTTTATCAATTTTATATGAAAATCATATCAAATATTCCCAGAATTAAAAGATGAACTGGATAAAAACAGTAATTTAAACAGTTTATTCTGTTTTCCCACATTTTCCATTATATGTAAGTATCAGACCAAATCCAAGTAATGACCAGAATTTCTTAAAAATCAGAGATATCCTGAAAAATATTGCAAATACAGGTTTATCATAGAAAATATAGAAAGAAATATCCAATCATAATTGCATGATACTCATAATCCATCCCTGTAATCATTGATATAATACATTATTCCCACAACTACAAATGAAATATAGATCAGATATATTTAGAAAGTTTCTGTAGCTTTACTTTTTAAAACATCTATACTCCATATTGTTATCAGCATTAAAGCCAAAGTAAACATTACATTATTGGAATTTGGCTCAAAATACAGCTTGACTGGAACATATCAAACGGAATTTCGAAATTATTCCAAAAACATACGAGAGAAAAAGAGATATTTTTCTGTTTCCTGTCTTAAAGAACCCTTCCACAAGAAAAGAAAGCAAAAAGCGGAAATGCTATCCTTCCTAAAATGTCAAATGCATCACTTATACACTGTAATATTCTCTCCACACTCAGAAAAGGGTATATCAGCGCTTTATTTACATGATCCATGAGCATTGATGAAAAGGCAATATATTTTAACTGTGCACCTGAAAATATACGCAGTTTATCCCATTTCCCATTACTTTTATCCATTATCTATTAATTCCTTTCAGTTTATTGTTATAAACTCATATTGATTTAGAATTTTCGGATATTCGATTATTCTAAATCTTTCTCCACATTACTATTACTTTTTATACCAGTCAAAGCTCTTCTTTTTACTCCTCAAAGTTCCGTTTCCATCATTGTCCCTATCTACATAAATAAATCCATAACGTTTTTCATTTCACCCGTTCCTGCACTTACAAGATCTATAGGCTCCCATGTTGTATATCCGAGCAGATCTACTCCGTCGAGAACAACTGCATCTCGCATTGCCTTTTATATATTGCCCCTCAGGTAATCTATCCTGTAATCATCTTCAACATAACCATTTTCATCAGGGCATGTCAACTGCTCAAGACCATTTTCCACAACAAACAGGGTTTTGATATCTGTCATAGATTTCATTTATTGTAGTCCCTGAAACCTAGAGGATCAAGTCCCCCAGCCCCATTCAGTCACTTCAATATGGTTTCTCATCGATTCCAGAAGGTTTTCCTTCTCAAAAGCTTATCAGCTTCAGCTGAAATACAACGTGTCGTATACATGAGAAAACACAAAATCTACCGTATTTTCGTTTAATATTTTATCTTCTTCTGTTATATCTATTTTCAGATTATTTCTTTCTAGAAATTTAAAGGGCATATGATGGATAATATCCCCTGACCTGCACACATCAATAAAAATAATTTTCCCCGTCCTTCTCAAATGCAGTCCATACATCTTCAGGCTTTTGCAGCGAGAGGATAGAACTTTCCTGCCGCAAAAGCATGCACCCAATTTTATTTTTCAGGGTCAAATTTGCATGACCGATGTAACCCACGCACTTACCAGTTTCATTATGCCACAGTCTATAGAACCTGCTTTCTGTCTTTCTCCTTCTTCAAAGACAATGCCTGCTCCCATAGAAATGGAGCGTACAGAAAGAATATTTATTTCATTGAATGTAAGCCAGTATTTTACAAGACCTTTATATCTTCTGAATATCACTTCACATGCAATTTCTTATAAAAATCAATTATTTTGATTTCTCCAGCCACCATATTCCTTTATGAGATGTATCGGAAAATCAAAGTGAGTTAATTGTAACCCTTGGAGGTTCTATACCATATTGCGGCATTCCTTAAAATACACTACTTTCATAAACTGAAGTCCTTTTCATTTGGTGTTTTCCTCATCTCCTTTAGGAAATATCCTTGTCAGGCGATGGACATCTATATAGTTTTAAAAGCCCATTTCTGCAAACAGTGCAATATCTTCCTTATATCTGTGATAAAAGTCTATCGCTCCCTTTGCCGGATAAAAATATCCATCTTCAAAATCAAGCATTTTCTTTCACCTGTAATTACTGATAGCCTTGCTTCTCCCAACTGGAGATAAGTCCACATTTGGCAAGGCCTCTTCCATCTTCATTATATGCCCCTTCCAGCTGATTGGCAGCTGAGCTCCACCCCATAGAAAAGTCCTTTCCTGAATCCCATACCGTCTCCTCCTCATATTAATAATATGTAACAGTCATGACCTCCTGCTATTCTGACTGCTGTTCCAACGATACAGTCTCCCTTTCGTTTTGTGACTTTCTACTTTAATTTTTCCAACATTTTCTCTGTGAAGGATTTATCGACTTTCCATTTCAGATCTCTTCCTAATTTCATTTTCAATATATGAAAATGCGTACATCCAAGAAGAATGCCCTTCATTCCCTCAAGTTCTTAAGATACTCTGCAAGTTTGCCAAAATGAAATTTCTCTGCGATTACCTCAGGCAAAAGTGCCCTTTTCTATTTCCTTTACTATTTCAAGAAACGTCATTCCTGTATGTTAATTTCGCTATTACCTTTAAACATGGCATTTTCTATCTGCAGCAAGTCCCCTGTGCATTTGGATAAATACAGCTATCTTTTATACTTACTCAGCTATCTCCTATATACCTGCATTGGAGTAACTATATTTATATCTATTTTCATTTTCAGTTTTCAAAAATCCACTGCTCCACTCAACGAATTGCAATATACAAAAGATATTGCAGTCAACCTTTTTATGTTGTCTATATGACTGTTTATTACCTTTTTCCTTATATTCTGTTTCTGAAGTCTGAAATATTGTCTGTTTTATAGATTTTCAGATACCGTATCTTATTATTTCATTTTCAAATTCCATTTTCAAAGGAAGAACAGCCCCATATTTGTATCTACGGGAGTTCCTGCCATTACTGCTATTTTCAAAGTTTCACCTCAAAATTTTCTCAATTTTTCTATCGGAAAACTCCATTCAGAGTTTCAAGACAGTCTTTCCTTTCAGTGAATACCATACTCCCGATATCTCCGTCTGCAGGGTTAATCAGAATCTGTGCTCATGCTGGCATATATGACTGTGCAAGCATGAATATCTTTTTCCCTCTGTCATTTTCAGCCATATCACAATACTACAGCATGTCCGACTTCCTCCCATAATAAATACGTCCCTATTTTCATATTTTCCAGAGACTGAGGTTTCATTTTTTCCATGGACAATGTTCCTGCATATCCAAATACAATATTCATAAAACTCTGAAATCCTTATAAGTATTTGATGGGGAAGTCTTCTTATAATAGGAGCCTCCATTTGGATTTCATTCTGCTATCCTGCATCCATTTGCTGTACTGGGCATTAAACCTCGAAACAAAAGTTAAAATTAATTTTATTGTACTCCTTCTTCTGATAAAAATATTCTTGCTTTATGACATTATGGCATCTGCACACTGATGCAAATCCCTGTCACCCTATTTCACATCAATTACACTGTCATATACCCCTTCACTTCTACCGTCCGTTATAGTACAGTGCCTTCCTTTCCGTAAGGCTTGAGTTTCTGTTTTCTACAGGTAAATCTGCAAAGCTTCCATTTCAACGCAAACTTTTGTAGCCTGCAGGAACATGTATACCGTGTTTCCCTATTGTCATCCCATTCGACGATTTAATGTCTGTGTTGAATTTACCGTTTTAGAATTATGTCCAGTTTTCTCCCCGTCACGCTGTTCACACTCTTTAGTATTATCTGATTTAGAAGTCCTGAATTCTACTTTTTAGGATTTCCGCCACAGGATCCTCTGTAACACTAGTATAAATCCAGCTCATTATAATGCACTTGCTGCTTTTGTGCAGAACCATAATCAAAGATCCTCCTATTTTATTTTAACTTTATTTCTTCGATTACAGAGTCTTTTATTTACTGTTACCATACAGATGTCTACATGTTCTGTTAAAATATTCATTTTCTTCTTATTTATCATGTGTAATCCTTTTATACAGGTGAAATTCTTTACAAGATCCTTAAATAAGATTGTTCTACCAGGTGATCCTGAGGAATGAACCATTATAAGACCCACATCTATCTCGCCTGCTTCCTTTACCATTGAAATCAGTCTCATTTCATGTGCCTTTTATCATTTCATCGCTTTGCTCATGAATTCTTCCGCTTTCTTCAAATTTACTCTTTCCTTTGCCGCAGGTGTGGCGCCTGATATAAGACTCTTTACTTTTCCCTGCACGTCCCTATAAGTGTCATTGCAATCATGTTTCCAAAGTCTAATTTTTCGTCCATGTGTTTCCTCCTGATGATTTTCCTGTTCTTACCTTTTATACTTCATATGCCTTGAAAGATGTCAATTTTAAAAGCCATTATTTTATATTATTTAAATTTAAAACTTGACAAAATTAGTGTTTTCTATGATATAATATTTAAAAGTAAATTCAATAAATAATGAAAGGAGATTCTCTTTGAAGAAAAAATATATAAAATTTTTTGCTTATAATAATTTTACAATTAAAGTTCATTTGTTTCTCATTTGATGGACAAAATGTAATATATAAAAAGAGTTCTTGATGAATATAATCCAAATCTAATATAGTGTAGTATACAAGCTAATGGTGACAAAGAACTTATAAATGGACATATTTCTAAATGAAACGCAAGGAATATAACCTAGATATAGTAGTAGACTTAGTGGAAGAATTTTCACTTACAAAATAATTGATATCATTACTTTAAATAATTTGAAGATATTAACTGACAGACGTGAAAAATAAAAATAACTCTTATACGAAAGAGGTAATAAATAGATGAAGGCTGCTACAATTTATAATATCAAGTATTTTGACTATGTTTTTATCGATACTATTCAAAAAAATTTCAGATAACTTTCCTCTGTTGTTTTCTTTTGTTCTTATGATGCTCATTTAAAAATAATTAAACTTTACTAACAATAGTTTTCATTGATTCCATATATTTTTTATAATTTGTTTAAAAAATATGATATTATGTCTCAAGGAAAAATCTACATTATTAAAATTTTATAATTTTAACTTTGCCAGCTATGACGTATATCGTTTTTGCTATTAGTAGCTTATAATTATTAATAAAAAGAAGATGAGACATTCTCATCTTGCACCTTCTTCTAAACCTCTCTCATTTCCAATGAAAACTTGTTTAATCCCCTGATGTCCCTATAAGAATTTTTATACGATTTTTACAGAATTCCATGATTTATCTATAGTATCCATTGTATCTTTGAACTGACTGGATCATTTATCAAATCTTCCCATGTTGCTTGAGAAACTCTATTAGGTGTTGCTATGGTTTTTGCCTTTCTATAATCAAGTGCAAGATCTGCAACACTGAACGAGACAGCAAGTGTCTTTCAAAACGTTGAAGAAATTTTTGTTAAACTGACTCTTGCTCCTATTTCCCCTTGAATCTATTATATTTGCATTATCAAACATAACTCTTTATGGTTAGATATTGTTTTCAACCATCGCCGACCTCTGGTAACAATGACTTTTTCAATGCTGCATCGTTTCCTATCAATTTCTTCCCATAGGTATAAGAACCTTGTCTTCCATCTTTTGAATATCATTTCTGATACCTATGGCCGCAAAATACGAAGGATTATCACTATTTATCTGGTGATATTGCTATAGAATATAGCTGCCTTGCTGAAGTGAAAACATGCCTCCATCTAGCTACTGGTTGGTCTTGTTCTTGTTCTTGTTTTGTTGTTTGTTGTGACACCACCAACTTTTACTCAGTAACTAGTTTGAGTTGCTTGTGTTCCTGTTACTATTATTTTCAATACACCAAGCTGTACTGCACCTTGATTGTATCCTCTATTATTTGCTGTATTTCCCCAGTTGAAATTTAATATGAACCCGACGAGAGTTTCTGTATATTCCTAGGTTGATACTAGGTTCCCGGCCGCCACAGGCTCTGGAATTTCCTATCCTTTAGTTTGAACCTAACACTGGAGCTGCTGCTTGTTGTTGTCCTGATGTTTGAAAACTGCTGTGCAGTTACACACCTATTCACAATTTGTGTCTGATTTTGAGGAAGTACAATGATAGCACAATTTGGATTGCGTGTTATTTGATATTTGAAGGATTATTTGATTCAAAAGTATCACATGGCTCGTACCCATTTATTGTTTCATTTGTTCCATTTCTACATCAATTTTGTCCCTACTGTATCAGTAGTTTGATTTGCATCTCCCTGTATTACACAGGTCTACTTAGTAATCTTCAGTATCTGGTGTTTATTTTTATCAGCCATTTTTTATCATTCAGTATGGCAAGGTCAAGTATCAGTATAATTCTATTCCACCTAATAGTACCATCAAATTTTCTTATTAAGTGGCTTTTTTTCTGAATTAACATTTTACTTTTAAGGGTGATTTTGACTCCTCTTCTTCATCTTCAAAATCTGATAAATCACCCTTATCATCTATCATATCTTCTTCAAAAAGGTCAATATCTTCTGTATCTTCAGATGTTACATCAACATCTGTCTTCTTGATCCATCATCTTTATTTTCGTTCATATTTTCCCTTTCCTATCTATGTTTACTAGTAACTTCTTTTTCCCCAATTTAGAACTTCTGTTATTTTTTCTGTGTACTATTATTTTATTAAATTCATATTCAAAATTTACAACTTCAAACTCTTTACTTCCAACACCTTTAACCATTACCGGAGCCTGCTTTGTATATCTTCGGCATTATTATTACAGTTTTAACTCCATCTGTAAAGACCTGTGTGAGGGCAAAAGGTAAATTCTTATTTGGGCATTGTATAATTTGATCCATTTTATCTAAATCTACCATAATAGTGTTTTTGTCTTTAGATGATAGACTTCCTATACCCTTATTTATAGTTGCTGTATTTTCGGAAACGGATAGTTAAGTTTAACTAAAGGATTAAATATCTCAAGGATGCGAATATAAGTTAAACATATATATTCTTTTATTTACATCATTACATTTACATTTTGAAATTTATATCTTATGTCTGTGGGTCTTTATAAAAGATACACACTGAATTCAGCTCCCCCAAATTCCTGTTCCATTTCAAAGTACTGTTTATCTCCACGCCTATTACTGCCAATATATCCTCTTCCAGGATCAGAATTTTATCGACTGTTACAAAATCTGGATGTAACATAGATATCATATATCTCTGTGTAAAAATCAAAAGTTGTTTGCAACTCTTTTGTGCATCTGTTTTCCTGATATAGTTTTTTTCATCTTTGAACACAGCTTCTTCACTTAATTATTTTTAGCTGCCGTTGTGGCAAAATACTGTGCTATCATCAACATAGCCTTCAATACTTTTTTTTTAACTACTGCATTCTTCTCGCTTTTTATGATAATTTTTATTATTTATTTATTTCTTCGTCAAAACTAAACCACTTCAATATTCTTTCCTTTTATCTTTTTCTTCTTTTTCTTTATCATCTTCATTAGTATCAGTGTTGTCTAACTGGTTCTGTTTTTAAGAAAGGCGATTTGGAGTTTTTGAATATCACTTTTTTATATTGCCTTCTCTCCTCCTTGCTTTTCCTTCTGTCCAATTATACCGATTTTCTTTAGTAATGCATAACCATTGTCCCATCTGATGTACAGCAGAACTTCTATTTGGCTCCTCAGTTAATTTCATATGATATTTCTACAGAAAAAATTTTCCCCTCAGTTCCTATACCAATTCCTAAATATGGAGCTGATTTAAATTTAAAATTTCTATTTTCTTTTTTTAGGGTACTCTAGATTTATTTTTTTAGAATTAAATGACCATCAACTTTATACTTGACCAAAATTTTCCATTCATCATTAATTTTCCATTCGGAAGCAATCACATAGACTGGTGCCATACTTCTAATTTTAAACACCACTTTTTTCTTTCATTAATAAGGGGGTATGTGACATTCAAATCCTGTTTTAAGTTATCTTTTTTCAAATGTCATTTCGGCCTTAATTTTATTCCCTGTTCCTTTTTTATTTTGATGTTTCTTCACTTGATTTCCTGTTAAAATCATAACACTCCTCAATGAAGATTTCATCTACCATTGCAATTGTACTGAGTAAAAAGTACGGTTGCATTGCTATGACTGAGCATATGTTTTTCATCAATTTCTCCTTTAATTATGCATCAGTCAAGTCTCTTCTTCATTTAAGCGTTTTAAACATAAATCAATTTTATACATATCATTGAAACATATAAGTCGTTGCTCAGTACCACCATTAAAAGCCATGCTATCGAAACACGCCATTTTCTTGTAAATAAATAAAGAATACTCGTAAGACCTAATATAATTTTAAATGTGGGTAATGAACTCCCATTACCTCCATTTCTAAATCATAATTAAATATCTCCCTTTTTCATTCTTTGCTCCTTTGTTCGTTTTTCAGCATTTTCCTATCTATATACTTTTTCATTAAAATCTATAATAAAACTCTTTCAATTTCAGTCCTTATCTGTTTTTCCGGGTAATGCAAAATTTTCAACTGTTCTTTTGCTACAGATAATATTATTTCTTAAGATGGTTCCCTGACCTTTTTATCAAAAAAGCTGAAGTAACTCCATATTTTGCTTTTGACCTTTTATTTTTTTATTTTTGGCACAAATAAAACTCTATATTACCATATCTTAAAAGTTTTTCATGTATGCTAGTCGCCTGTCAGTATTATCATCTGTCAAAAGAATCCGATATTTTTTATTTTCAAATTCAAACTCAAATATTTATCAAATGCACTTTTACACTCTGTTGTAACTGTTTTAAAATGTTTTGGTAAAATATATTTCTTCTCACTGGACTACTTTTTGCCGGCAATATAGGAACTACTATTAATAATAAAATCATATAAATTCTCTCATTTTTCTCCTTTGTGAATAAATCTACAATATTGCTTGTGTATAAATAAACTTTTCCTTTGTCTTTAAATGTGATTATTTTTTCCCATATCAAGGCAGTTTCCGGTACAGTTTTTCTTTACGTTTCCTCAGTGGTATATTCTTTTCCATGAGGGGAATACTTCTGTGCGACTTCCTCATTTATATAAAGGTTCCATATAATAGTATTTTCCCATTTCCTGTAAATTCACGACGGTATACTCCTCTTCACCTAATAGTGGTTTACTCGCTTTGTTTAATTCTGTATAGTATTCGGAACTACCGATAAAGGTATTTTTAAATCTTATTTTTGAGTTATCATGCATCTACAAAAGTTCATTATCTTAATAGATACTTTCAAATTGCTCAAATCACTAAGATTTTTCATTGTTCTAAAATTTATTACTGCCTTTACGAAATATGTTTTTTTTAAGAAATATATTAGTTACTCTTCTTCAGAACTCTCTAATTTAGTATTTTCAAGTTTTGTGTGGTAGGATAGTATACAAGTCACTTCTTACTACTACATCCTCATTAAAAAGTAATAACTACTGTCAGTATTTACATGTCAGATCTTTAAAACTTTTACAATTATGAATTTGCTCCATCCTAACTTCGTTTTCTGAAGGCAATAGATATACAGTATAGACGATTTTAATTTTTGACTGAAAAGGTGTTTTTGCATAGGTGCGAATACTGTCAAAATAACAATGTTCTGTTCTAATTTCAATTTTCTCATAAATCCCGCTTCCTTTAAAATTCAACTAACTCTCTTAACCATCCCTTCATATAATATCATCCAATCTTTCTTCTATTTCCTCTTAAAGTTTCTCTGACAGTGTATCAATTAGTCCATTATTTCCTATAGAAAAAGACCATTTCTATAAAATTTGAAAAGTTTTTCTTTTTTTCAACAGAAACAATTTGAACTTGTTATTCCCGACATATCAAGTACTGTAACGCTTTTTAAATCACATATCCCTACAAGTTTTGCCGCAAGTCGGCTAAATCAAGTTACCAATAACTGGTACTATTTTAGCTTTTCGATAAAAAACGGATATTCCCTTCATCTTTTCAAAAATTCTTTAGTACGCCTTCTAACACTGTTATAAATTTGACTCTTCTTCACATCAATTCAGGCTTTAGTTCTATTATTTTAGTTATTACAGAATTACTTTAATTTTCTCAAATAAAATTCCATTTCTATAATGAGATCATAAATTTAAAAATAATGCTTTTTCAACCTGCTCCATCCAAGACACTCTTATATGGGTTTCAAATGTTCCTCTTTCATGGTATTACATTTTATAGCTAAAAAAAATTTTTCTGTTTTGAATATATTAATGAGATATCTTAAATCAATTATCTCTCTGTCTGTTCCCAGACCAAATATTTTTCCCCAATTCCTTCATTGCAAACAGAGAAATTTATCTTTTTCACACTTTTCAAGAAAAACGCGTTCCTGCTACAGTCATTTCTATCCTTTCTTTCTGTTTCTACTTTTCTTCTTTAATTCTTTTTAATTTTCTTTCTCAAGCTTATCAATTTTCCGCTCTTGAGAGAACCTTTTCTCCTTTGTTGAAAATACCAGCACAAAGTATTTCAAGGAATTTCATGACAAGAGATTTATTTTCTAAAATCTGTCTGTCATAAATTTCATCATTCTGTTTCTCAAGAAAACTTGAAATTCTAGTATCCTCCTCTTTCTTTTTAATTCTTCATTGCTTATTCTTAATAAACAATTCTAATTTTGTGCTCATATGATCTTTCCTTTCTTTTCTTTTAACTTTATTCTATTATATCATTTTAGAAACTTAAAACAATAATTCTGTTATCTTTTTTAAATTTTTTCTGTAATTTGTAAGATAATCGTATATTCTTCTTTTAATTCAATAAAAATTTCATCTAAATCAAAATTCTCAGTTAAAATATTTATTATATCGGTCTTAAATCTTTGTTGCTTCTCTTATGGGATAGTTTTATAATTATTTTTATTCACAAATAATATAAACCTTTTAAAGTATCTAAATCTTGTTACTGGCACACCAAATTTACTTCTAAATTAATTTTTTATATCTTCTTTCTCTGATAACATGAGAAAAATAACTCTGTTTTTTCAATTAAATGTTTAAATAATCATTACTCTCAATAAAGCTTAAATCACCAACAATAGAAAATTTTCTGTTTTAAATTAAGCATATAATATATATCGCTACTACGCAAAATATGCTTCTTGTGATTTTTATCTAGTAATAAATAAAGTATCATTCTTATTGAGAATAAGCAATCGTGCGCGCTGCTTTTTCGCATATTTATAACGGATTATGTTTTCATTTTCTTCCAAATCTGAATTTGCCAACCCAACCTCTATAATTATTTTACTTGTTTCTTCTCTTCTTTTTTCCGATTCAATTAAAAATTTTTTCATTTTTTCAATCTAAGAAAATCTGTTAAATTATATGTTTTTATTATCAGAAAAACGTTTGAATAAGGTTTTATCTTTAACTATATCAATTTATAATTTATCTTGTTTTTAGATTTTCAATGCAATTTCATAATTTTTATCATATTTTCTTACTAACTAACTTTTTATATTTATTTCTATTCATGGAGATATTTACGCACTAAATTCTTTTATTATATAAAATTTTATTTTTCCCTTGTTTCAGAATAGTATATTCTTTTTTATTTTATTGTGCTTTAAAAAACATATCCTCTTCATTTCTAAAAATATCACTTATAACAGAGTTCTATCTCTTTAATCTCTTCAATATATCACCCCATCAATCTGATAACAGTGAATTTTCCATAAAACCTATTCTATACTTTTTCTTTAGTTACTATCTTCTGTCATTAAAAGCTGTGTCTATGAAACTCAGTAATGGAATTCTTATTTAGTCTGTATATTATAAATCCTTCATCATATTTTTTTTCTATTTTTATCTATAATTTAGTTCAATTTATTCTCATCTAAAGATATTATATTATACAAAGATTTATAGTAACCTGTGCTCAAAGAATCTAAAATTTCTCTTTCTAATTCTCTATCAATTTCGTGATTATTTTCAATTATAGGTTGTTGAGTAAACTCTGTTACAGTATTTATATCTTTTCCATATTTTAAAATCTATATTTCATTCAATTTAAGAAGATTTGCTTTATATTTATTATAATTGAAAGAAGAATACTGTAAAATATACAAATACATGTATTTTCATTGCATAACTTGAGTTTAAACTTTCACTCTTCTTTTCAAAATAATTGATGTATATAACTTTTATCCCATCTTCTAATACTTTTGAGATGATATGTACTGTCTCTTCTGCATCTGATAAATATTCCGTAGAATAGAATAATATCTTTTCAAATATTTTTCAATTTCATCAAAACATTTACATATCAGCTTTTATCTGTCTTTATTTTCACGAAGATATTGTTAAATATTCTAGTTGAAGAATTAAATTTCAAAAATAACTGGTTAATATCTTTTCCTTAAGTTTCTCTTTATATTATTAGTAAAGTGATATAAAAATATTTTCCTTACTCTGAGGATTCTATAAAATATAAACTTTTCCCTGTTTTCGTTCTCAAATATAAACTACCTGCTTTTTTACCTCCATATTCATGTTGTTTATTTTTTGTTAGTATGACCGTTCATTGTGCTTTTGCTTGTTCCTGATCTTGTTTACTTCAAATCAACTAAAGTAACTTCCCTTAACTAAAGATGAAGAAAATCTGTAATATCTATAACCACAACATCACTGTGAATTTTAGAATGAAACTTCCTTTAAATATTCTGCTTTTATCAAATCTAAACTGCTTTCAGAATCAAACAACATCTATTATCTTTTCCGATAATGTTTTATAAATACTGTCAAGCATATTGTAATCATAATCTTCTGGATTTATATGTTTAACACGTACCTCTGCTATCCATTCTACTCCTTCTTATTTTATACATATAACTGTTAAAATTATCACTAAAACTTGACCCAAATAGACTAGAACAGACAAAATAGATATTGGCCATTTTTTTATGGAGGTGTAATTTTTAAATACTTTTCAGATTTTTCGCCTGATGTCAACCAACGGCAAAAGTAAATCATAAATAGTAATGAATAGAATAATGACCATTTTATCATCGAAAAAATGTAAAAATAAATACAACAAGAAGAAGAATATACTTTTCTGCTTGAAACATCCTTCATTTTCAGAATTCAAATTGAGTTTAGTTTTCTCTAAAACACATATTTTCATTTTTTTGAATATAATTTCAAAATCTTCATTATACTCTTTTGCGAATATAAATAAAATAAATGTGTTCAACTATTATATAAAAATGTGGAAATATATAGGGTCTCATTTTTCTAATCACATCTTTTCGTAAATTCACATTATATTGTTTTCTAAATCTTCATATAGAAATCCTATTCCAGAAATTTTATTTTTAACATTTCTTCCATGTAAAATCTTTTCCTATTTTTGGAAGTAAAGAGATCCATAGAAGGTTCAATTTATAATCATCCCTTAATGACGGGTGCTATCTTTCCTAGTTGTACTATTCTTATGCTTTTTTATATAAAGAAGACAATTAACCTCCAGCAGACTGTATATATCACATAATAATTGAAAATAATCTTTCGCCGATTTTACAAAGTCATCAATTATATTAATATCAAACATCTTTATAAACTAATACTGGGTTTTAGTAAATTCCTTTATATATCACTTATTACAAGGTCAAAAACACAGTATTAATGTTTACCGGGTTATGAAACATAACATCACCTGCATTGGTTCCGTATTACAACAAGTTTTTTCCATCAAAAGAGTATTCTTTTATGACACTCTTCAATAAAAAAAATAAATCAATAATTTTTATAAATTTCTCTAACCTGCTATAACTTAAATCAAATGTTTTAAAATTTTTATTTCCCTTTTCTTAATTCAGAAAAAGTTCTTAATAAATTCTTTTAATTTTTTTCAAATTCTTCATTTATTTCTTTTCCTGTGTAAATTCTCTCTATTATAAGAAAGTCTCTTTCATTTCCATACTCAACTCCACTATTTTTTTGCTTGTTATATAAATTTAATAATAATAAAAATTCATTAAAGCATCATGTGGTCTTTCACTTTAATTAGTCATATTTCTAATTGCCGCCTGTTTCTTCCTGAACATCTTTTAAAGTTTATCATTCTGTGTTTGCTGCATAGTCAAATTTCAGTAGTTTCTCAATAAGTTTTTCAATTATTTTTATTAATTTCGACATTGTACAACCCAGGTTCGAAACTTATTTTCCGCTCTCAAGACTTTCATGCTGAGTTTTTTTTAACTTGGTCATTTCAATATTCTGATTATTTAATGGTATTTTAACTGTAAGTTGTCTCTTTTCCTTGATTATAACTATCACCCCTTTGAAAAAAACTAACTTATCAAAATCTTAATTATACTTTCCCTTTTCCTTTTCTTTTGTGTTTTATATTTTGTTAAGTTCAATCTACAGACCAAGTAATTTTCATTTGGTATTTTTTAAACATAGGATTTTCTGGAAGCTTTCCAATAAACATAAGACCATTCACATGTTTTCTCACTCACCCTCTCCTTGTAACATCCACCTTCATTTTCTCTATCGCCTGAGAACCTTCTTTGATTCATCTTAACTCAACATTCTCCATCATCAGAGGATGAACTTTCAGTTTGATTCCTTTTTGTGCCTCATCTTTTTCATCATTGTTTTATATATCCATTATTACTCCTCCTCAGATTATTCATTACTTATTTTTCTTTTATCTTATATAAATATTTTTTATAACAGTAGTCCATATTTTATAAATTTCACTAAAACATAGAAGATCTATTTACTGAATTTCATACAGATAAGACAAAAAAAAATAATTAACATTTCATAAAACTTTGATATTTATACAAAACTACTTACATGTTCTTTCTCTGCTCTTTCATTTTCTCTATTTTGATATCCTCTTCATGTTCCCTCTCTTCATTTTTCTTTCTTCTTTCTTCCTCAGCCAGCCTTTACTGTGTTTTATTGCTTTCTTTTATATTTTCCCTCATTTTTTCCTGATTCTCAAGAATACTTTTTCTATTATGTCAATATTCTTCCCATCTTCTTCATATTCTCTTCTAGGCCATTCTTCAGTATCCTTTGTTTTGGATTTTACTCACTTCTATTTCTCCCTTCTTTTTGATTATTTTTAATCTCTTTTTTTATTTCAGGACACTACATAAAATTTTTTCCTACAAGATTTAGTTTTTCATATTAATCTTCATACTTTCTCTATAACGAAATCTATTACTAGAATTCATCCTTAGCTTTGATTCTGTGTTGTCTGTTTTCTTTTCTTACAGTTCCTTCATTATCAACCAATAAAGATCTCTTATATAATCATTGCTTACTTCTCATACTTGACTAATATGATGATTCATTATCAAAATTATTTTTTTTTTTTTTTCAAACCTGCCTACAAATTTACTATCTTCACGTTCACCTTCAAGTCTTTGTATAAACTTCTGCAAAGTTATTTACAGCTTTCTTTTGTTTCTTTATCCATTTCCTCCGACTTTACTATATCTTTCCACAACAGATTGGCATTGTCTATTATTTTACAACAAGTTCAACTCTGTTTTTTCAAATGATTGTCTTGCCACTTTGCAACTTTTCATAATTCTTCTCTAAAATCCATTCAATTTCTGACATCGGTTACTCATTATGTTATTAATCTTTTTTCTACTCTAAAAACATTGCGCAGTTCAAGATTATGTTCTATTTCCCTTACTAAGGTCTCCCATTAAGCGGACTTGACCTACTATATCATTTATATAAGCAATTCCCTATCTGTCACCCATGATAATCCTCAAAGACCTGCCAATTTTTCTTAGATGTATTTTTATTATCTCGGCATAAAATCTATCTGTGAAATTAAATTGCTTCACAGTATTTCTTCTCAGTCTTGTCTCTTAAAGTATTTACTGCCATTGATGATGGTTATTCTGCATCAAATAAATCATTTCTTTTATTTGATCTCACTATTTTCAGGTTTGATAAAAATTTAAATTTTTAATATTAAATTCTGTTTTCCATTTTTCATTTACAAGGTTTGTTGTTCTTGCTTCCATTTTATTACATTTTCAAAATTCATCAAAACTTCCTGATTTCTGAAATTAAATTTTCTATTTTTCTTGATTTCTCTTGTTTTCAGAAAACTCTGAAACCTTTTCTGGATATATACTTTTCCTCTTAAAATTTCAAAGGAAGATTCTTTCTTTAAAAAACTATTTCTAATAGGATTAAATTCGTTTTGTTTGTTTTTACTGGAATATTTCTAGTTTTTTCTTCATCTTCCAGTGCGAGGTCTTCATCTATCTGAAAAATGATGTTTTGTGACAATATCTGAGCTTCAGGGTATTTTCTCTTAACATTTTATCAATATATCTTACTTTTTCTCGAGTTTGTATAAATCTGACTTTTAACACAAATTAAATTCTGAAATATTTTTATAAAGTCTCAAAGTTTTACTATGCCGAACTTTCCTCTAAAATAACAGAATTTTGTTATATATGAGGTACTAATTTCTACCTACTTGTATAGTCATATTCAATGAAGGAATAAGAACTTTTACAATCATTATCAGAGTCTTGATTCAAATTCATAACTTGCATTATTAAAAGATACGAAGATGAAATACTGATGAATTCTTCTATCGAACTTTCCTCATTATCTATAGGGACTTCTTCTATTTTTCTCGATATAAGGAATTCTATTTTATAAAAACTGCATCATATTATGTTTTCATCATCAACCATTCAGATTGACCATCTCTTTCTGTCTTTCGCTGATGCAAATCCCATTTCTGCTGTCGGCGTTATTCGCCCATTCTTTATAAAGTTTTGTTTGCAAAATCCTGAGTGTCTCCTCAAATTCAAGTAAATGAATTCTTCATCTATTTCTACATTACAACAGGAACTTTCAATGCAAAAGGACTATGCATATCGTAATAATAATAATACAAGTTTTTGACAATACCATGTATCTGTTTATAATTTCTTCATTTAATATAAATTTTTTGTAATATCTGAAATGCCATCCCATTTTTTATTTTCAGATCTTTTATCGGTCTTTCCCTATATCTTCCTTAAAGCCTTTTAATATTTTCCTATTCATTTTTTATATTATATTTATCGAGAAAGGTTTATTTCTGTAATTCTTTAAGATATGTGTGCCATTGAGATCAGTGCCTCACACGCTTTGCTCAAGTATCAATTTAAAATTTTCCTTACCTTTTCAATCTTATCTATCTTATTATTAAAGTCTGACTCGGACATACTCGCTTTTATATTTTCCTATATCGGTATATTTAGAGCTGACCTTTTTGTTCTTTTTATAGAACTGTAAAAACTCATTATTTCTCTTATTTTTTAATATGAAGACTCTATATCCTTAGTCCTACTCAAAATTTTCTGTGGAAGGTTTCAAAAGGATCTATATAAGATTTTAAAATATTCTCTGAATTACTTGTTTCTGGCTATAATTTCTTCTGTAAGTTCTTAGTTTATTAAACAGCGGAGGCTTCTGAAAAATTCTGGATTTCCATCATGTCTCTGCTCTTCATTTAGCTGTTTGTTTTCATAACTTCCTGATGGCTTTCATAGCCTGGTATCTTAGGTGCAGTGAATTTACTAGACATATCAGATTTCATCTTTAAAATACTATAAAATTAGGGATCTCTGTATTTATTTCGCCACAGTACCATCTTGAATCTCAGCTTTCTTCACTTTCTTCTTTTTATTAACATAATTTTTCTGAATTTTTTCAATGTTTCTGAAACTTTTTCTTCACAAGATTCATTTTGTAAAAATACTTGTGAGTTCTTCATGCTTTTCTCCCTATAAGCATCATATTCTTTCAAATACACTTTTCCAAGTATCTTTGTCTTACTAATAAATTATATGTCGTAACATCATTTCGTATCAGATTTCTATAAGGTTTCTTCTATCTACCTGAAAGTGACATTTCTAAAATATTCAGAAATTTTTTCATCCATTTCCTTTTTTGTTTTCTTCCATATTTTCTCCTTTCAAATTAAAGAAACATCCACTATTCTTCTTTACTGACACCATCTTCGACGCAAAATATCCTGATTGAGAAACAACTTCTATTTACGCTTCCCATAGCGCCGCTTGTATTTTCCATCTCCTATATACATTCCCCACCATGTGATACTGTATTTTGGTCTTTTGGATCCGTTTCAAAAAATAAATCTTGCTTTCTTGGATTGCAGAAGACTCACACTTCTTCAACAACTTTGCCTGATTCTCTCTGGATGCTCTTGGAAGAACAACACCTATTAATTTTTACATTTTTACAAAAGCAGGAACATTCGAGACACTTCTTTCTTGTAAGTCCCACCCCATAAATAAGGAACCCCAAATATGGGTGTTTGGTTCTTTAGAGCTTATTAAGGGCACTGTTTAGCATTAGATATTTGACCTCTGTTCCCTTAAATCTTATGTCAGTATTTATTTTTTTCGTTTTGTGGGGCTTCTGCCATCTCCACTTCATGGTTTGCAGAAGTTGTGTGTTATCACGCTTTTCTATTTTCACTACTATCCGTATTACCTCAGATTCCACCAGTATTATTTACTTTTCTTTCTTTTCCATTGAAACCATGTCTGCACAAAAGTAAAGATGATTAATGATTACAATAATGATTTTTCTAATTTTTCTTCTCCTTTGTTCTAGTTATAGTTTTTTTCTTTTTTTTCATCTTCATTATGTTTTTTCATTATATCCTTTGTCTATTTCCCCAATGTTTTTCATCATTTTTTAGTTTCCCTTTAAGTTCTTGCTTTTTCTTTTTAATATGGTTTTCTAATTTCCCTTCTAGCCTTAGTACTATTGCGGCTACACTGCTTTAGGTAGTATCTCTCATTTCTTGAATTTTTCTCTTTTCCCACTCATATTCTCGGCATTTTGACTTCCTTGAACGCTGTTCCTAAAAGAAATATTTCCTCAAAATCAGTTCTTTCAGTTAATTATCAAATCATGTGGCTACCTCTGCCATATATTAGGTACCATCCGTCCAT
>BNJV01000918.1_pt1 | contig 38259 bp, 69 predicted proteins | sample 8540591 | NCBI WGS metagenome assembly BNJV01 (sample SAMD00202457, study PRJDB9452) | human saliva metagenome | host: Homo sapiens
CGACTTCTCTGACTAATTCAACGATCAGTTGCGATTGCGTCCACCTCCTCATAAGCAAGAGGCGAAGATATCTCCCGCCTCTCTTTCTTATATTTCTTGCTATCAGTATAGCACTTTTATGTACTAATGTAAAGCATAAGCACTCAAATAGCTTGGATTCAAGCTTTTCTTAAAATTCTGCTTCAACTCGGTAGATGACTTGACCCTTGCTTGAAAACTTTTGCTCATACTCCGTCATGACATTTCCTTCAAAGTCGCTGGCATGTAAATCAAGCCAAACGCCATTGAGCTTCATGCCATATTGTGAAAAACTCACTAAACTATATTCAAACAAGCCACGATTATCCGTCTTGAAATGAATTTCACCATGTTCAGGCAAGATTCGTTTGAAAGTATCCAAGAAGCTCTTATAAGTCAAACGACGCTTCATGGCGTTTTTTAGGCCATGGATCCGAGAAATTCAAATACAAGCGGTCAATTTCACCATCTTCAAAATAATTTGTCAATTCTGAACCATCAACCCATAAAAGTTTGATGTTGGGAACTCCAACTTCTAAGACCTTGTCTAATGCATAGCTTAATACAGACTTCTGAATATCAATCCCGATATAGTTGATATCCGGATTTTGTTTGGCCATTCCTGTTACGAAGGCACCTTTGCCACTACCCACCTCTACATGGATTGGATTGTCATTGCCAAACAAATCTCGCCACTTACCTTTAGCCTCTGTGGGATTTAAAACAACGTACTGCGGATTAGCCTCTAACAGTTCTGTTGCACCTTTACGATTTCTAACTCTCATTTTTTCTTTCCATACTTATCTCGGAAGCTACGCAAAGCATAGATTTCCCGATTTACATTATCCAAATCTTGATTTTCATAGTATTTAGTAATGAGGCTCAAAAATGACAGTTGAGCGTACCAATATAACTTATTCAAGACAGTTTGATTATACTTATAGCCATAATTAGTTAGCCACTCTTGCCATTGATACTCTGGAATATAGTGACAGAGCAGATAGGCCACATCAAACATACGATCAGTCAAGCGAACGGAATCCCAATCTACTAAATAAATCAAGCCACTCTCTGTCTCAAACCAGTTGCTATGACGGACATCCCCATGGACTATAGTTGCATAATCTTCTCTAAAGCCAGGAAGATTTTCACGTAAATCACCTAAAACCAGTCGTAGATACTGGTTATTTTTTAAAGCATCAGGAGCCTTATTTACCCATGACTGAAGTAAATCCGAAGGTGTTTCTAATGCATATCCCAAGCGTGTCAACTGGGTCATTAAGGGACGTGAACGGTGTAAACGTGTCAAAATATCGATAATTTGTTTACGGTTCATATCGCTTGGCGTCAAAATTTTTCCCTGTCAACCATTCCTGAGCAGACATATCACGGCCGTCTGGTAAACGACGGCTCCAGAGCAATTGTGGCGCAATTTGCTCTCTAGCTAAACCAGGCAGGATTGGAGAAGTATTCATTTTTATAAAAACACGTTTTCCATCAGGATAACGTCCCCATATAAGCTTTTCCGCTCTTCCCAGATATCGGGGTTAGCGTTAGCTCAATATCACCCAAGTCCATTTCTTTCCTCCGAATAAAGTTTCCTTATTATTCTACTAATTTTTATGCTATTCGTCAACCAATCTTCTCAGTTGATATGGCAAATAAAGAAATTGCAAGACAAAACTTGCTCCCACAAGAGCTAAAACAAGGATTTTTTCCTCAAAAACAAGCAATCCTATGAGACTTTCCAAGATTAAGACAAAGATCCCAATCGCTCTCAAAATTTCCTTCAAGCCTTTCTCTTTTTGCCCCTTACCTACAGGAAATAATTGCGTCAAATATTGATAGTCAAAAGGCATGATAGAGGGCTAGAAGTTGGAATAACAAAAGATAATTGAATAAAATTACAATTGCGACTGCAATCCAAGATTGCTCAATAAAGATGAGAGCGGTCAAAGATAGGATTATGAGTCGCAGACTAAGAGCGAATAAATCTCCATTTCTAAGATAGGAGCGGAGATAAAGATTCTGCCAGATTTTCCCTGGTACTTTCTGAACTCCCTTGAGGATAAAGTCCAGATAAACTCGGCGTTTAACACTATTTGAAATTCCCTTAACCTGGGTAAAGAGGGCAAAGAATCGAAGCAAGAACTGCTTACGTTTACTTTCTTGTGCAATGACATAATCCCAATCAAGTCCATTTGCAAGAATAAATTTGCTGGATTTCCGATGAAAAAAATCACGTATTTTTACGATTCCCAAGACAAGGAGATAGACTCCAAAAAAATCAGCAAACCAAGACCCATGGCTAAGAATAAAGGGACAAACAGGAGCAAAAAGAGAGTCTGTACACTGACCCAAAAGATAAAAGAAATCAGACTTTGCTTCTGAATGTGTTCTCTCACTTCTTCTTCAGCAACTAAAAGAAATAGTTTGTCAGGTGCTTCTAGATAAGTCGCAATACCACCCCAAAGCAAAAGTAAAATAGATATAATCCCAATCAAAATTAGGATTAGGAAGTGATTCTCAGGAAAGTGTTGAAGCAACTGGTTGTACTGGTAGGCCAAAAATCCTAACAACACCAACAAAAATAAGACAAAATGATCATTGAGTACATAACGGAGATAGCCCAAGCATTCCTTGCGAAATTCCTGCTTTCGTTTTAAAAACAAGTCCTTCATAGCTCCTCCTCTTTGGTCAGAGCCAAATAGATATCATTGAGGCTTGCTTCTGGCATATCAAAGGCTTCTTGGAGTTGTTGGAGATTTCCTTTGGCTCTCACTTGACCTTTGTGCAGAATGACAAAAGAATCACACATTTTTTCAGCCGAATCAAGGACGTGGGTACTCATGAGAATGGACTTGCCTTTTTTCTTTTCTACTTCTAGAAGATGAATCAAAGTCTGAAATCGCCAAGGGATCGAGGCCAAGGAAAGGCTCGTCTACGATAAAGAGACTTGGATCTACGACAAAGGCACAGATAATCATAACCTTTTGCTTCATTCCTTTGGAAAAATGAACTGGAAACCAATCCAATTTCTGATCCAAACGAAACATTTTTAAAAGCGGCTCTACACGTTCAAAAGCGATATTTTGCTCGATACCATAGGCCATAGCAACTGTCTCGATATGTTCTCTGAGAGTCAATTCTTCATACAAGCTAGGAGTTTCAGGGATATAACCAATCTTCTTACGATAGCTCGTAGCATCCTCTCCTAGAGTCAACCCGTCAATCTTAATCTCCCACTATAGGGCGTCAAAGAGACCAATAATCTCATTGATAGTCGTAGATTTCCCCGCACCATTCAAACCTATCAAACCTACCAACTGTCCGCTCTCAACTGTAAAGGACACATCTTTCAAGACAGGGACATGAACATAGCCTCCTGTCAGATTTTTAATTTCTAACATATTTTCTCCGAATCTGGTATAATGTAGCTATATTATATCAAAATTCAATACACTAGAGGTGGTTTTTATGTCAGATTGTATTTTTTGTAAGATTTTAGCCGGAGAAATCCCGGCATCCAAGGTTTATGAAGATGAACAAGTCCTTGCCTTTCTTGATATTTCTCAAGTAACACCTGGTCATACCTTGGTCGTACCTAAAGAACACTATCGCAACCTTTTAGAAATGGATGCGACGAGCGCTAGCCAACTCTTTGCAAAGATTCCAGTCATTGCTCAAAAGGTTATGAAGGCTACTCAAGCTGAAGGCATGAATATCATCGCCAACTGCGAAGAAGTCGCTGGACAAACCGTTTTTCATACCCATGTCCACCTCGTTCCTCGTTATAGTTCAGATGATGACCTAAAAATTGACTTTGTTGCCCATGAACCTGACTTTGACAAACTTGCCCAAGTCGCTGAAACGATCAAAAATGCTTAAGGAGTCACTATGAAACTATCAAATTTACTACTTTTTGCTGGATCAGCAGTCGGATCTTACCTCCTCGTTAAAAATCGTGAAGTTATCACTGAAGAAGTTTTAGATACAACTGATCGCGTTGAAGCAATCAAAGATGATTTGGATGTCATTCAAAATAGCCTTCAAATTATCAATCAACAAAAAGAAATCATCAAGGAATACCAAGAAGACCTCACTTACAAATTTAAAGTCTTAGAAAAAGACCTCCAAGCAAGACTTGCTGTGATAAAAGAACTACGAGAAACTGAAGAAGACTAAGAAAAAGAAAGTTTCCAACTTTTCTTATATCCCCTTAAATTCACCTTGGATTACCAGATCCTAACAGAAAAGTGAGGGACTAAAAATGAAACTGTTTTTAAAAGTCATCTTGATTATTTCTGGCGGCCTCTGCCTTCTTGCAACCCTGGCATTTCTAATACTGGCCAATCTGTTCAAGGCCTCACCGAGTGACATCAGAAAAGGAAATGAAGCCTTAAAACAAATCTTTATCTCCCTTGACCTACCTCCTGAGAAAGTAGAATCAAATGGCAGCTATCAATACGAGGGAGGAGGCTTAGATTTTTATGTGACTTTCTCTGATGATGTTGTCAATAGCCACCCAGTTCTAAAAGAAAGTCCAAACCTGACTAAAAACCGACTCAAAGTCTATGTCCTAAACACAGGAGATATTTCCTACCATTCAGTAGAGGACAACTTATTCAATCATGGTTTATCCCAATTTTTAGGGGAGGAAGGCGAGAAGTATTTCCGAGAAAACGGAAAAAAATCACATTCTTCTTATACAAGTCTAACTCTGAAGGATTCGGAAAGCATGAAAAAGGGAATCGCATTCTATGAAAAAGCTTTGACCTTGGTGGATATCCAGGATAATTCGGCGATTAAGCACATTGATACCGTAACTGTGAAACCTGGCAAGGAAGCAGAACTCAAGCATCTCATCCAGGAAATGGATGAAGCTGGCTTGTTCAGCCAAAGTTCTGAATAGCAGATCAGTCAGAGAATCTTTTCTCCGTTACTAACTACAAACAAAAAAAGAGCCTTATGGCTCTTTTTTGTTTTATTCACCCTCGAAGGCATCCTTAATATGATCAAAGAAGCCTTTTTTCTTTGGATTAACTTTCAAATCACCTGCAGCTGCGAATTCTTTCAAGGCTGCTTTTTGACGTTCGTTCAAGCCTGTTGGAGTCACGACATTAACAGTGACATATTGGTCACCAACAGCACCACCACGTAGGCTCGGAGCTCCCTTGCCACGCAGGCGGAATCGTTTACCGGTTTGAGTTCCCTCTGGGATCACCAATTCAACATCACCGTGAACGGTTGGGATATCGACAGTATCACCAAGAGTTGCTTGGACGATATTGAGGTTCAACTTGTAGAAAATAGTTGTTCCTTCACGTTCAAATTTGTCGCTCGGCTCAACATTAACAACAACATACAAGTCACCGTATGGTCCGCCGTTAAACCCTGCCTCACCCTGACCAGCTAGACGAATTTGTTGACCAGTTTCGACACCTGCTGGGATTTTCACATGGACACTGTGAGCTTGTTTTTCATGACCTGTTCCATGACAAGTTGTACATGGGTCTTTAATTTCTTTTCCGCGACCATGACAGACATCACAGGTTACTTGACGGCGCATCATACCAAGTGGTGTTTGGGTATCGACATTGATAACACCAGAACCGTGACAGCGTCCACAAGTAACTGGACTTGTTCCAGGCTTAGCACCTGATCCATTACATGTACGACAGCTGGCTTCACGGTTGTATTTGACTTCTTTTTCAGTACCAAAGATGGCTTCTTCAAAAGTCAAATTGACGCGATACTGGAGGTCATCACCCTTGACGAGGTGCGTTTGGATTGCGAGAAGAACCGCCTCCGCCGAAAAAACTTGAGAAGATATCTTCAAAACCGCCAAAGCCACCTGCACCATCGAAGCCACCGAAACCGCCTGCACCACCAAAGCCACCATTGGCACCAGCAGCACCATATTGGTCGTAAGCAGCACGTTTTTGTTCATCACTCAAAGGTCTCATAAGCTTCTTGAACTTCCTTGTACTTTTCCTCAGCACCAGGCTCCTTGTTGATATCTGGGTGATATTTTTTAGATAATTTCCGATAGGCTTTCTTGATTTCATCCTGAGATGCATTCTTTGAAACGCCCAAACGGTCATAAAATTCAGTATTGTTCATACAAGATACTAAGAGCGAACAGAAAGCGACTGAAAATTTAGGAAACCGACAAGAAATCCTGATTTCTTAGGGTAGTTTATCTAATTTTCAAGCTTTCCGCTCGAGTTCAATTCCCCGAACGCTCTTTTGTTCCTTTCTTTTTATATTGAGTAGAAACTTTGGAACCCGTGTTCAGTTGCGAACACTCTTTGTTCCTTTCTTTCTAGTGTTGCGAAACGAACTAAAAATATTAGCATCGTCCCATTTTTACCGAAAAAAACAGAGGCTGGGTTGCAACCTCTGGATTTCTTCTTATCATCTAGCTAGATTTCAGTCATTTAGGGAAAGATCAGCACTAGCGATTGTCGTAGAAACTGATTTTCAATCACAAAGTGAGTATTCATTCATGTAACGCCTCGCTCCCTCGATTTTCAGTAGGTTCGGGACTAAAATAGTCCACTGGACTATTTTTACTTTTTCCATAAACTCTCCGTCTACGACGTCATCGCCTGCGTTTCCTGTTGCTTGTGCGCCTTCTGCTCCTGCTTGGGCTTGTTGCGCTGCTGCGGCTTGTTCGTAGAGTTTAACGGCAAGTCCCTTGAGCTTTTTCGTTCAAATGCTTCAAGTTTTGCTTTCATTTCGTCCAAGTTGTTGTCTTCTTGGGCTTTCTTAAGCTCATCAAGGGCAGCTTGTGCAGCATCACGTTCTGCATCGAAGCCTTTGCCTTCAGTTTCTTTGATTGTCTTTTCAGTCGCAAAGATAGCTTGGTCTACTTCGTTACGAAGGTCAACTTCTTCTTTACGTTTCTTATCTGCTTCAGCGTTTGCTTCTGCATCTTTCATCATGCGATCGATTTCTTCGTCTGTCAAACCTGAGTTAGATTGGATAACAATTGTTTGTTCTTTTTGAGTTCCAAGATCTTTGGCCTTAACAGATACGATACCGTTCTTATCGATGTCAAATGTTACTTCGATTTGTGGGATACCACGAGGTGCAGCTGGGATATCTGTCAATTGGAAACGTCCAAGAGTCTTGTTATCTGCTGCCATTGGGCGTTCCCCTTGAAGAACGTGGATATCAACGGCTGGTTGGTTGTCTGCTGCAGTTGAGAAGACTTGTGATTTAGATGTTGGAATAGTTGTGTTGCGGTCGATGAGTTTTGTAAATACTCCACCCATTGTTTCGATACCAAGTGACAATGGTGTTACGTCAAGAAGGACAACGTCTTTGACATCACCAGTGATGACACCACCTTGGATCGCAGCACCCATAGCCACAACTTCATCAGGGTTTACTGATTTGTTTGGTTCTTTACCAGTTTCAGCTTTAACAGCTTCTACAACGGCAGGGATACGAGTTGAACCACCGACAAGGATGACTTCGTCGATATCTGACAAGCTCAAACCTGCATCTGAAAGGGCTTGTCGAACTGGAGTTTTAGTACGTTCTACGAGGTCACGAGTCAAGTCGTCAAATTTAGCACGAGTCAAAGTCATTTCCAAGTGAAGAGGTCCAGCCTCACCAGCAGTGATGAATGGCAAGCTGATTTGTGTTGAAGTCACACCAGAAAGGTCTTTCTTCGCTTTTTCAGCTGCATCTTTCAAACGTTGAAGCGCCATCTTGTCTGTTGACAAGTCGATACCATTTTCTTTCTTGAATTCTGCTACCAAGTAGTCGATGATTTTTTGGTCAAAGTCGTCACCACCGAGTTTGTTATCCCCTGCAGTTGCCAATACATCGAAAGACACCATCACCCAATTCAAGGATAGATACGTCGAATGTACCACCACCAAGGTCGAATACCAAGATTTTTTCTTCTTTATCAGTCTTATCCAAACCGTAAGCAAGGGCTGCTGCAGTTGGTTCGTTGACGATACGTTCTACTTCAAGACCAGCGATTTTACCAGCGTCTTTAGTTGCTTGACGTTGTGCATCGTTGAAGTAAGCAGGAACTGTGATAACAGCTTTGGTTACTTTTTCACCAAGGTAATCTTCAGCGTAACCTTTCAAGTATTGAAGAATCATAGCTGAGATTTCTTGTGGAGTGTATTCTTTACCGTTAGCAGAAACTTTTTCAGAAGTACCCATCTTAGATTTGATAGAGATCACTGTATCTGGGTTTGTGACTGCTTGACGTTTTGCAGCGTCACCAACGATGATTTCACCGTTTTTGAATGACACAACAGATGGAGTTGTGCGGTTTCCTTCTGGGTTTGCGATAATTTTTGATTCAGTTCCTTCAAGAACTGCTACTGCTGAGTTTGTTGTACCTAAGTCAATACCGATAATTTTAGACATGTGTTTTTCTCCTTGTTATTTTATCTCTTTTTTTCTTTTGATACTCTTCTTAAGTGGCGAGCGCCGTCAGAGCTTGACTTCGTCAATCTCTTTGACTAAACTTTGTCCCTGCTCTAAAGGTCTCAAAAATCTTGCGCAAATAGCTGCCACTGCTGAAGAGTATCGTACTTTGGATCTGGCTTCGCTGCACTATTGGCTAAATCGCTATACCATTGTTTATCTTTCTTTCATAGTGTTTCTGTCATTTCGGACAAAATTTGTTTTAAGCTACGTATTGCCTAGTTACAGACTACCACCATAGCCGGTCTTAGGATGCGGTCATGAGTTTGTAGCCTTTTTGGGAAAGACTTGTGCGATGGTGTCTGCTGGATGCTCATCATCAGCTGGGACTGTTTGAATGGCCATGTGGTAGTTATGGTCAAATTCTCCGTCCGCTGCAATCTCTCGATCCCTTCTTCTTTCAGAGCGTGAATCAAACTTTCTTGCACCATCTCCAAGCTCTTTTTGACATCATCCGTCAATCCTTCGAACAGCAAGAGCACGTTCGAGGTTATCCAGTGATGGCAAGATTGCTTTCGCCAAATCTTGGCTACGATAGCGTTGCAAGAGCTGGCGCTCTTCGTTGGCACGGCGCTGAATATTTTGCATTTCTGCATGAGCACGAAGGTATTTGTTTTCAAATTCTTCGGCACACGCTCATTTGCCAAGTCCAATTCAGACTTCCTCAGAGCTGCTCTTCAGCTGTTCTACAACTTCCTCTTCTTTTACTTCTTCATTTTTATATCTTGACTATTTTCGCCTCCTTTAATGATTTCAATCTTAATTCACTCATAGTGATTGCTACTGAGATAGCAGGTAAAAATCAGTCAACTTCATGGTTAGAACTCGATTGATACATTTGAGTTGATTAACCAATTGTTGATAATCCAGATTAACTGGATTAATCAATCGCAAGGATTCCAAACCCACGATAGGAATCAGAAAACTCTACTGCTAATCACTGCTAAGTCAGCAAGAAAGAGATTCTTGGCTATCCGCAACTCGGGACACTTTGCATCTGGTCGCCAATCAGATTCTCTCAATTTCCAAAGCTACCTTTTGTGGCTGATCAAAGAATTGATAGGCCGCTAAATTAGCGAAATCAAAAGGGATTGACTTTGCCAGAAACCACGATATTTTCATTGAAACATTTCTTTTGAAGATATGTCAATAAGATCCATAACATTATCCGTTGTTGTGAAGTAACGTTGGATAATTTGCGGAATCTCTGTCCGAATCTTGTAGTGAATATCCAAAACAGTCTGATCCAGGAAACGTTCTTGAATCATGGTATTGAGGCGGTTTAAATCCTCCTGCAAGAAATTTCTCGGAATCAAAACGACTGGTAACTGTTCTAGACTCCATCACGTAAAACAGCAGAGCTGTATGTTGCCCGAGGACAACAATATCAAAAGCTGTCAGCTTCTGCCTACTTGGTTCTACATCCAGCGCTACAACCGTACAACCACTCAAGTCTGACAAGATTTTCGTTGCCTCTTGAAGAATATCCTCAAGCTTGAAGAATTCTTGATCAAAGGCTTTTACAATCTCATAAACTTGATTTTCAGCTCAACGGTCGAAGGATAAGGAGTGTTTGACATAGTATTGAAAACCAGCCACACTTGGCATCCGACCACTGGAAGTATGTGCTTTTCAAGCAAACCTTGCTTTTCTAAAGCTGCCATGTCATTTCTGAATCGGTAGCACTCACTAGAGTTGATAGACTCTGCACGCTTTAGATCCAACAGGTTCGTGCGTTTTGGTGAAATGTCAATCAATCAGATTTAAATATATCTGTTGACGTTCCATAACTCATCTCGTCACTCCTCTCTGATAGATCTTTTTAGCACTCAAACTACATCCAAGTGCTAACTTATGATTCTATTATACACCCTTAGAAAAGAATGTCAAGACAAAAACTCAAAAAATTAGCACTCTTTTGCCAAGAGTGCTAAAAATCAGTCTGAGGACCTAGAAAATCATCTTACATTCTCAAGATATTTCTTTTTAAGTCTATAAAAACTATAGATTAGGTAAGAAATCATGAGGGCATAAAAAGGCAAAAATAGGGAAGAAAGACTGAAAGAGACTTTCATGAAACAAGCTCATGACAAATAACTAGACCGCCAGAGATAGAAACTATAGATGTACGAAGTCTAGATTTCACATCGGCCCATTGAAGACGATTGTCCATGAAAGATTGATCATTTAAATCTACATCACAAGTTGCTTTTCGAAAAACAGTATAAGAACAATTTTCCACAAATTCCCATCCTCTATCCTTAATACTTTTGTAAATCTACCTCATTTTTTCTAAGGTAGCTAGTATTCCACATCGGTAAATTACATCATCTGGTCGGCATTGTTCAAAATAGAAAAAGCCAAAACGATTCGATTTAAATTTCCAACCTTTCAAATGCATCTCATGCAAATAATCTTCTACCTTATCCAAATCAAAAATGGTAAACATTCGAAATTGTACTTTGCTATTCATTGTCTAACCTCCAAAATGGTTTTATTTATCAGATAATTCTTTCCACTTTTGAAACAATCTCCAAAAAATATAAGAAATCTGAATCGTGAAAACTATCAATAAAGTACAGTCTATGATAACAATCAAAAACATTCCCCAACTGAAAGAACTACCTCCACTGACAAACTTTGAGAAAACCGGTAGTAGCGCTAAAAAGAGAAGCAAAATAGGAAGCATCCGCATTGTTAAAATCTTCTTGACCATTGCTAACTTCCCTACTGCGTCATTATAAATTTCAAACTCGGCATCCGACTCAACTCCAGAATAAAGCTTTCTAAAGTAGGAAAAACCATTAAAGTCTGTAATATGCTCCCACCCACAATCTTTAAATAGTTGTAAATAGGAAGCTCTCTCTGACTTTTTCATAGGATAAAAGTCCAACTGATAAACCACCTGCTCCGGTTGGCACTTTTCAAAAGTATACTTAACTGCAACTACTAAGTTAGAATAACTTACTTCCTTAAGTTTCCAGCCCTGAGCATGCATTTCTCCGTGATAGAGAGCCTCTCTATCATAATCCGCAATGGTAGCAATTCTATAAACAACTTTCTTTTCCATCAAAGTTCCTCCCGACTGTTTCTGTAGAGTCGCTCAATACGTTTCAACTCAATCTCTAAAACTTTTCGACCCAAGTCTGTTATCTGATAGATTTTACGTTTTTCCTCTTCTCGGACAAAAGGAAACCAAACCATCCTTTTCCATCTTCGATAGGGTTCCATACATAGTTCCAGGACTAATGGAAACCTGTGAATCTGTCATCTCTTTAACCTTTTGCGTAATACCATAGCCATGGTTCTCCTTTTGCAGACAGAATAGAATATAAAAACCCGTTTCAGTCATGGGAAGGTAGACACGCCTAATCTTATCTGTTAATTCCATTTAACCAGACCTCCTATTTAGTTCGATATATCGCACTTCGTTATATAAAATATATCACACCTCGATATAAATTGCAAGAAAAAAAGATCGTCCTCACGGACAATCTTTCTGATTTATCATTAATATAGATCTAGGTAGTTATCAATTTCCCATTGTGAAACGAAGGTTGCATAGCTTGCCCATTCGATTCGTTTAGCTTCAAGGAAGCTAGTGTAGATGTGTTCACCTAGAGCTGCTTTAACCACTTCGTCTTCTGTCATAGCCTTCAAAGCGTTGTGAAGAGTTGATGGAAGGTCTGTGATACCAGCCTCTTTACGTTCTTCTGCAGTCATGATATAGATGTTTTCTTCAATTGGTGCTGGCGCTTCGATTTTGTTTTCAATACCGTGCAAACCAACTTCCAAAAGAACAGCCATTGCGATATATGGATTTGCCATTGGGTCTACTGAGCGCAATTCCAAACGTGTTCCCATTCCACGAGTAGCAGGAACGCGCACCAACGGTGAACGGTTACGACCAGCCCAAGCGATGTAAACCGGTGCTTCGTAGCCTGGAACCAAACGTTTGTATGAGTTAACGGTCGGGTTCATGATAGCTGTGTAGTTGTAAGCGTGCTTGATCAAACCACCAAGGAAATGATAGGCTGTTTCTGACAATTGCATTCCTTTTGGATCATTTGGATCAAAGAAGGCGTTGTTCCCTTCATCATCAAACAAGGACATATTGCAGTGCATTCCTGAACCAGCGATACCAAATTTAGGTTTAGCCATAAAGGTTGCATACAAACCATGTTTACGCGCAATTGTCTTTACAACAAGTTTAAAGATTTGAATCTTGTCACATGCACGAAGAACTTCATCGTACTTAAAGTCAATCTCATGTTGACCTACGGCAACTTCGTGGTGACTTGCTTCCACTTCAAATCCCATTTTGGTCAAGACATTAACAATCTCACGACGAGTGTTATCAGCAAGGTCTGTAGGCGCCAAATCAAAGTAACCACCCTTGTCATTTACCTCAAGAGTTGGGTCTCCATTCTCATCAAGCTTGAATAGGAAGAATTCTGGTTCGGACCAAGGTTGAATGATTTGAATCCAACTTTCTCCATGTGATGAAGAGCTCGTTTAAGGTTGCTTCGAGGATCTCCAGCAAATGGCTCTCCTTCTGTTGTATAGACATCACAGATCAATCCTGCGACACTACCGTTCTCATCTCCCCAAGGGAAGACAGTCCATGTGTCCAGGTCAGGGTACAAGTACATATCTGATTCATTGATACGAACAAACCCTTCAATAGAAGATCCATCAAACATAGCCTTGTTTGACAAGACCTTGTCTAGTTGTTCATCTGTAGCAGGAATTTCGACGTTTTTCATTGTTCCCAAAATATCTGAAAACATGAGACGGATAAAGGTTACATTTTTTTCCTTAACTTCACGACGAATATCTGCAGCTGTGATTGGCATGGTTTTTCTCCTATATATGACGACTAGCGGTTGCCTAACCGCGACCAAAAGGTGATTGTTGAGAAGCAAAGCGACTTTGTTGAAGAACTTCATTCCGAAGTGCTCGGCGCACCTCAGTTTGACTAACTGGTTTCTTAGCTTTCGCCTCACGTTCGGCATATTTTTTCCTGATAGCAGCAATGTTCAGACCTTCAGAGATATAGTCCTTAATCTCAAGCAATCGATCCATGTCATTCAAAGAATACATCCGGCGATTACCTTCGTTTCGGTCAGGTTTTATCAACTCTTGATCTTCATAATAACGAATTTGACGCGCCGAAAGATCGGTCAGCTTCATAACACTACCAATAGGGAAAACTGCCATATTGCGACGAAATTCTTTTTCCTTCATGTGCACTTCCTCTTCTTTCTGTCTATTATAGTCTAAAAAAAATCAATCGTCAATTGTTAATGTCATATGATGACATTATTTTCTCTATTTACTAGCAGACTTTTCAAGCGTTCAAGATCGTAATTTACGAGAATTACCACAAAATACTCCCATAAAGGTTTCAAATACACGGGCAAAAACGTACAAAACTGTTTCTCCACTTGGAATTGATAAGGTAATAATCAACATAGCTGAAACTCCCTAATGACACCCGCCTTATTATTCATGGCAACGTTTGTCATGATGGTTAACATGGTACAGATTGGTACGGCAACTAAGGTTACCCAAAAAGCTTCTGAAAATAGGTATTCAAAAAGAAAGAAAACCAAGGCAAAACCACCAATACTATTCCCTAAAATACGTGATGTCCCAAAGTGGACACTCTTTATCAAAGTCTTCTCTCAAGCTAAAAACGGCTGTAAGAGCTCCAATCTGAAGTCCCTTCCATCCAAAAACCAAAAATCATGAGGACTAGAAAGACTGCGATTCCTGTTTTGAACGTCCGCATCCCTAATTTAAACTTAGATTTGTCAAATTTATATTTTTAAAATAACTCATAGTCTCAACTTTCTCTCTCCATTTTATCATAATTTTACTTATTTGAGAGAGCTTGGTTAGAAATTAGATGAATTCCTCACAAAAAGAGAAGGAGTTAAATCCTTTCTCTGTTTTTCAATTGTCTTCTTCCAGACTAGAATAAGTACAAGAAAGCCAAGGCCAGTAAACTAGCGACTAAGCCAACTCCCCAGAAGAAGAAATCGACTTTCCATTCGCTCCAAGCTTGACCTTTTCCTGTAAAACCACCTAGTTCAAAATGGTGATGAACTGGGGTCATACGGAAGATACGCTTGCCTCCACTAATCTTAAAGTAGCTAACCTGCATCATAACAGATGTTGTTTCAAAAACATACACTATACCAATCAGGAGTAGCGTCCATTCTTGGTGAAGAGCCATGGAAATAGCCGCCAACATTCCTCCAAGGGCCAGACTTCCCACATCTCCCATAAAGACCTTGGCTGGCTTATGGTTAAAGACAAAGAAACCAAGTAATCCACCAATCATAGCCAATATGACTAACAGAATGTCCAATTGGTTCTGTACGTAGGCAATCACTCCGAAGGCAGATAAACTAATGACTACAGAAATACTTGCTAGTCCATCAATACCATCAGTTAGGTTAACAGCGTTTGAAAAACCGACTAACCAAAAGAGAGCAAAGAATATGTAAAAGACTCCTAGATGCAAAGGAAAACCAAAGACATTGAGCATGTCTCCACCTCTTTCGTAAAAGAAGTAGAAAACTACTCCTCCCACTAACTGAAGCAGGAGTTTTTGCTTGGGATTTAGGCCTTCATTGATTTTACGAAAGACCTTGAGGAAGTCATCCAAGAAACCAACCAACCCATATAAGACTAGGATAAAGAGAATCATCCCAACATTGTTGGTTAATTGGTTACTCAAAGGGCAAGAACAAAACTGACCAAGACTCCTGTAATTAGAAAGACAATCCCTCCCATTGTAGGTGTCCCAGCTTTAGCTTGGTGCTGTTTGACATCCTCATGCATTTGCTGACCTGTAATCTGCGCTTTTCTGTAAAAACGGATAAAGGCTGGAATGCCAATGACTGTTAGAACAAAGGCAGAGATTCCAGCAAGGATAGACATAAGCATACTAATCTCCCTAATGTTACTTTTTAATTTCTTTAAATCTTTCAAGACTGTATTGGCACGAACGCTCTGTTTGGTAACAGTGTCTCCGCTACCTTCAAATTCGACTTCCAGATCCAACCATTTGGCTAAAGCTTCCACATTTTTCTTGGTCCACCCGTATAAATCAGGCATTTCTTCAACCTGGTCAGAAAGAAGTAATATTTGCTCATTAGCATCCAAGTTAGTCCCTTCTGCCACTGAACTCTCTTTAATTTTTGTCCCTGAGCCAATAACGATTGGTTGTACAAGATTGCGTCGTAATTCCTCCGCCATATCACCAGGACTATAATCATCAGTTTTGGCATAGCATAACTAGTTGTAGTAGTTATTTGGTCTAAATTCTTAGCAGTTGATTGGAGATTTAATATATCTTTCATGGCAGAAGCTCGTTCAAGAATAGGATTAGCAAATTCTCCAAACCAAGGTGTAGAAAAGTGTTCTGGCTGTTGAACTGTTACGTAAAGAATAAAGTCTGGATTTTCAGAAGGATGCATGGTTACTACAGAAAAGATATAATTGGTTTTCCCAACTAAATATCCTCCGTTTTGCTCATCGGCAATTTCAGCTGTTCCAGATTTGACAGAAACATTCTGACCAGGAACAGTAATTACTGGTTTATTATCATTACGATTATACATGGTCCCATAAATAGGGTCTGTACCAACCAAAATCATGTTTTCCCTAGTCAAACTAGCCGCTTCTTTTGAAACAGGATTACCCACAACTTCTTTTTGCGACTTCCGAACTGACTGATCATTTGGATCATAGAGGGCACTAATAAACTTCGGTTCTAGCATAACCCCATCATTCGCAATTGCTGTGAAAGCACGAAGCATTTGTGTCTGAGTAACAGAAATCCCTTGACCAAAAGAACTCATGGCAATATTAACAACGTTATCTGCAGGTAGTTGTCCGGCATATTCATCACTCATACCGAATCGAGTAGGAACACCAAATTTGAAACGACTAAGGTAATCTAACCAAGTGGTATCCCCCATTTTTTGTTGGAGCAAGGTCATACCCACATTACTTGAGTGAGCAAACCCTTGTGAGTAAGTCATTATACTTCCAGCTGATAAGCCATCATTAACATCCCAGTCTCTGATAGTCGCATCAGCAAACCTTTAATTCACTACTATTAAAAATATTCGCCTCCATTAAAGGTTTTTATTATCAATAGCTGCAGCCAAGGTCATCACTTTCATAGTTGAACCTGGCTCATAATTACTTTGATATAAAATATTTCGCCAAACAAAATCCTCAGTAATACCTTCTTTGTATCCGCATCAAAAGTTGGTCTCTGAGTCGTTGCCAAAATCTCCCCTGTCTTAGCACTAACCAAGGTAGCATTCACATACTTTCCTTTAAGTTTCTCTTGAAACATATTCATTTGACTTTCCATAAAGGATTGTAGCGGACTAGATAAGGTGGTATATACATCCTTTCCATCTACCATTTGACGGGTAGCTTTTTCAGTTCCAGGTACGATATTTCCAAAGCGATCTTTTTCATAAGTAAGAATACCATCTGTCCCCGCTAGTAGACTATTAAGGGAGCTTTCCATACCGGATGTCCCAACGAGACTCTTAGAACCATCTTCGTTTTCATGAAGTTGGGCTAAACCGATGAAGGATGAAGCAAAAGCGTCCATTAGGATAGCTTCTGTTGGGACTTGTTGTAAAGTCAATCCCTCCACCTTGGCAGTTTCCAAGTCCTTTTTAATGGCCATCATGTTGGCGTAAGTGATTCCATTACCTTTAACACCAAAGGAAACTTGCTTGAGATTTGGTTTGGAAAGTTGTTCCTTGACATAAGACTCTTCCATATCCAAATACTTGTGAAAAATCTCTGCAACTTTATTGTACTGTGATTCTTCTACATATAGAATGTTACCATTGGCAGACTTATAATCTTTATCAATGACTGCGTAGACATTATAGGATGTTGCATCTTCCGCAATGGGTGTTCCGTTACGGTCATAAATCGTTCCTCTTTTAGCAGGAACCGTTTTGGTTGTTTGGTGAACCCTGTCTGCTTCCTTGACCAAGTCAACACCAAACTTTGTACCAGTACCAATAATCACCGCAAAATTAACCAAAAAAACAGCAAAGAGAAAGACGGCCAAGAGGCTCAAATTCTTTCCCACTCGTCTGCGATTTTTCTTCTGGATTTTTACGATTCTTAATGGCAAAGCGTATTATTCTTTCTTTCCAGGTTTTCATATACTACTCCGCCGATCGGATATTTTCATTATTTAACTGCAACTCTTGCGAGTCTGCAATTCCTGTCAAGCGTTCTGATCGGATCAATTCATTAACTTCTTGCTTGACATCATCTAGTTCGGTCTTCTTTTCTTCGATTTGATTATTAACTGTTGTTAACTCACTCTGAACTTGCAGGAGTTTTTGTTTGCATATAGACAACACTTACTGCTAAGATCAGGGCTGTGATAGCAATTGAAAGGTAAAAGGCCTTTTCAACCCGCGAAAATCTTTTGAACCGCGCTTGTAGTAATTGGCTGGTCGTTTCTTTTCTTTCTGGCATTTTTTCCTCTTACTTGTGAATTTTTCTAGCTACTCGTAGCTTGGCTGAGTGGGAACGGTTATTGGCTTCAACTCTTCTTTACTCGGTAAAATCGGTTTACGGGATACTAATTCCATCTTAGGCTTGAGTTCATCTGGAATAAAAGGCAAACCTTTTGGGAACCTCCACTGTCGAAGCTTCCTTAAATAGTTGCTTAGTCAAGCGATCTTCCAGTGAATGGAAGGTAATGACTGATATTCTACCATCTAAAGCCAGCATATCCATAGCTTGCTGAATAGACTCATCAGCCGCTCCCAACTCATCATTAACTTCAATACGAATGGCTTGGAAAAATCTGTTTGGCTGGATGGCCCTTTTTCTTGAGTTCCTTGGTAGGTTTGGCAGACTTGATGATTTCTGCCAATTCGGTTGTTGTCTCGATCGGCTTCACTTGACGTGCTTGTTCGATTTTTCGCGCAATCTGTTTTAGAAAACTTATCTTCTCCATATTTGAAAAAAAGATTCGCACCAAATCATGATAGTCATAACGATTGACAACTTCATAAGCAGTCAAGCTAGCTTCCTGATTCATGCGCATATCTAGTGGCGCATCTTTCTTGTAAGAAAAGCCGCGTTCACGCTGATCTAGTTGAGGACTAGATACACCCAAGTCATAACAAATTCCATCAATTTCCTGGACACCAGCCTCCTGCAAACGTGCCTGCAAATGACGGAAGTTGTCCTTGATAAAGGTTACCATCCCCTTTTTCGATATAGGGTGCCAAGCGTTTTTGCGCATTATCAATGGCATTCTGGTCCTGGTCAAAGGCATAGAGATGCCCTTTTTCACCTAATTTACTTAATAAATACTGCTATGGCCTGCTCCGCCCAAAGTCGCATCAACATAGATACCATCTGATTTCACATCAAGCATATCAATCGTTTCATGGAGCATGACCGTTACATGATGAAATTCTTTAGTCATATCTTATCTATTTTACCATAATTCTGACTAGCTTGCACCCGCTAAAGCCAAAACATTCCATTGCTACTTTATTCCTTGTATTCAAGAGGTTTCTCAGCTACTTGAGCTAGCACTGAGTCTACTTCTATATTTAAGTGTTGATGAACTGCCTCTGCCACTGCTCTTGGTATACCAACTGCAACAATTTCGTCCACGCTAGCTTCCTTGATTTTAGTCAAGGACTTGAAGAATTTCATAAGATTTTGCTTGCGTTTGGGCCCCAAGCCTTCAATACCATCCAATTGAGAGGAGAAGGAATTCTTAGAACGGAGTTGTCGGTGGAAGGTAATGGCAAAACGGTGAACTTCATCCTGAATGCGTTGCAAGAGGAAAAATTCTTGAGAATTGCGAGACAACTCTACCACCTCGAGTGGGTCTCCAAAGAGTAATTCATGGGTTTGGTGCTTGTCATTTTTTTGCAGACCTGCAATAGGAATATCCAAACCTAACTCTTCTTGGATAACCTGCTTAGCAATATTGACTTGACCTTGCCCACCATCAATGACAATTAAGTCAGGCGGTGTCAGACCATCGCGTTGAACCCGTCCATAACGTCTACGAATGACCTCTCGCATACTTGCATAGTCATCTGGTCCGACCACAGTCTTGATTTTATACTTGCGGTAATCCTTCTTGCTCGGTTTTCCGTTGACAAAAACAACCATGGCAGAGACAGGACTAGTCCCCATGATATTGGAGTTGTCAAAAGACTCGATACGGACTGGGGTTGGAATTTGTAGAAGTCGTCCAAGATTTTCAATAGCTCCTTGAGTCTTTTCAACTGATTTCTCTAACAGATTAAACTTCTGCTCTAAACTAACACGAGCGTTTTTGATAGCCAAATTAACCAGTTGCTTCTTCTCCCCTCGTTGGGGCTTGAGAACCTTTGTATCCACCAAAGCCTTGACAGCTTCTTCGTCAATATCTCGAGGAATCAAAATCTCATTCGGAACCAAGTGAGATTTTTCCTGATAAAATTGTCCCACATAGGTCAAGAAATCCTCGTCTGGATCGTTGTAGTAAGGGAAGAGATTGACATCGCGTTCAATCAGTTTACCTTGACGGACAAAGAAAACCTGAACACACATCCAACCCTTATCCACGTAGTAACCAAAGACATCACGGTTTTGGAGATCTTTAGCCATGACCCGTTGCTTAGTTCGCAAAGTACCAATAGCCTGAATCAGATCGCGGTATTCCGCTGCCCGTTCAAACTCCATCGTCTGGGCTGCAGTAGTCATCTTTTTCCCTTGAGTCCATCGATAATCTTATCATCCTGACCTTTCAAGAAATCAGAGACCTCCTGGGCCATGGCCTTAAAGAAGGCCTCATCTTTTTACAGATGGTATGAGCCATGCACTGGCCGATATGGTAGTAAAAACAGACCTTAGATGGTGGATTGGTACACTTACGGAAAGGGAAAAATCCGATCCAATAGCCGTTTGATTTCATTGGTCGCACCCACATCCGGATAGGGACCAAAGTAAAGTCCCCCATCCTTTTTAACCTGACGCGTGATGATCAGGCGCGGATAACGCTCATTAGTAATTTTGATAAAGGGATAGGACTTATCATCCTTGAGCATGATATTGTACTTGGGCTTGTTTTCTTTGATGAGATTAATCTCAAGAAGAAGGGCCTCAATGTTGGACTCCGTGACAATAAACTCAAAATCCACAATCTCAGACACCAGGGCTTGTCTTGGTATCGTGACTCCACGGAAATAGGGACCGCACCCTGATTGCGCAGATTTTTGGCCTTCCCTACGTAAATAATAGTGCCGTTTTTATCTTTATGAATATAACAACCAGGGCTAGTCGGCAACAGCTCTAGTTTTGATTTGATCAAGTTGTTCATAGTTCCATTATAGCAAAAAGCCCCCGCCATCAGCTTGATTAAGGAGCTTTTTATTTGCTTGTTTTTGACCTTCTTCTAGGCTTCTCCAGCATAGAGCTCTTGAACAGCTGCTATGTCATCTGGCTGAATCCCATAGTAGGAGCCGGCTGGTTGCATAACAGAAGTTTTTATTTGGTATGATCGAGACCGATAGCGTGGCCTAATTCATGCTCTGCTGTATGCAAGATGCGATCATAGGTATAACCATAGTTTGGATTAGATAGATAATAATGATTCAAACGAACTGTAACAGATAAAAACTGACCAGTTAACAGATTGGTCTGACTCTCCGCTTCGCCAGCTACAGATGTCAAGCCATCATTCATTTCAGTCGCTACAATATCTGCCTCATTAGAGTCGGATACAAGTTCAAAACGAAAGGCACCCGTCTGGTTTCCAGTTTTCTATGGCTCTTACATAGGCTGCTTGAAAGGTTTCATCCATCTGGGGATCAATGTAAATACTAGCTGAAGGCTTCGCCCATTTAGCTCCTGAGTGCTGGTGATTATCTGTCTGCGATAGTCCTTGTAAGTCCCTGTCTCTTGCCATTGTTGCCAACCTGCTTGACTGATTTTACTGATCTTTTTCAACCTGATCAACTGTGGTATTTGGGTCTCCTGTAAGATACCAGAGAAGCCCAAAGACTAGGACCAGCAAGAGGACAAAAGCCCAGACCAGACGCCAGACTAAATGCCATAAGAAACTCCAAAGACCTAGTAAGAGTCTTAAAAAGACTCGAATAAGCTTGAACATAGTTTCCGCCTTTTCCTAAAAAAATAAGAACCTATCTTGATAAGAATAGTCTCCCCATTCCAAAGATAGGTTCTCTATTTTACTGACTAAAAGAAATCTAAAAACTAGGATAAACATGCTCTTCCAAAACAAAATCAATCGGTAGGGTTGCCAAAAATCGTTCTAGTTGATTTTCCCAGTAGTACCACTCGTGGGCACCTGGACTATGACTGTAATGAATATCAAAGCCAAGTTTCTTGAGGTTTTTGACTGCTAGATTGTTAGCGGCGTAGAGGTAGTCTTGCTCACCACACCAAGCCCAAAGCTTGGTTTTCTTATCCGATTCTTTCGCTAGAGTTTCTAATGAATAGGGACTCTTCTCCCGAGTCCTCAATCTTACCAAAAATTCCTCGCCAATATTCATAATTGCCTAAATCCTGGCTTTCTGGTGAAAAATCCTTGAAAAACTGAGAGCTCCTGAAAAACTAGCAGCATGGGAGAAAAGAATTGGTTGAAAAAGCTATTTTAAAGGAACCATAGCCCCCCATAGAAAGACCTGCAATAAAGGTTTTTCACGTTTTCTCGTCATATTGGAAAGAAACGCTTCATAACCTTTGGCAATTCATCTGCCAAGGCTGGTAATAGTTAAAACCATATTGGGTATCTGTATACCAGCCGTTACTTGTATTAGGCATAACAACAATCAAATTAGTCCCTCGTAACAAGCGCTCCACATTTGTCCGTTTGAGCCAGCTGTTGTGGTTCCCTGACATTCCATGTAAGAGATAAAGAACAGGAATATCTGTGCATTCTGGGTCCTCAACCCGGGATGCATCAGGGGTAGAAGAACATTTACTCCCACTCCATATCTAAAAACTTCTGAGTAATACTCAATCTTCATTACTGCCATAACTTGCTCCATATTCGTTTGAGATAAGAAAAAGCCGAAACTCGACTTTCTCTCTTGTTATTCAATCCTTATTTTGCTTCCATGACTACTGGTAAGATAGCTGGACGACGTTTAGTCTGGTCAAAGAGGAATTTAGACAAACTGTCACGAACCTTCCCTTTGAGTTTCTGCCCAATCAAAGTCTTCTCCTTGGAGATAGTCTTCAACTGTTTGGTTAATTAATTCAGAACTTTCACGTAGGATATCACGACTCTTCTTGAGGTAAATAAATCCACGCGTGCACTCGAGCCTTGGCGATGATTTTCTTATCATGACGGTTGACCGTGATGGCAACGATAAAAATTCCATCTTCTGATAGGACTTTACGGTCACGAAGGACAACATTGCCGACATCTCCCCATGGCATTCCGTCAATCAAAAACATCTCCTGCCGTCACTGCTCCAGATGGAACAAAGTCCCCATGTTCATCATGACATGGTGCTTCCTTTTTTGGGGATAAAGATATGCTCTGGTAGCATACCAACTGCCATGGCTGCCTTAGCGTGGGCGTCCAACTCACGGTATTCCCCTTGGATAGGGAAGAGATATTTAGGACGCAATAGGTTGATCATCAACTGCAAATCACGCGCATTCCCGTGTCCAGACACTCGTAAGCTTTGAGTAATCGATTTAACGATACCACCCGCTTGGTAGATCATATTTTCTACACGCGCCATCACAGCTTCTTTGGCAATTGATGGAGTTGTGACGATATAAACTAAATCTCCATCCTTGATTTCAACATAACGGTGGCGACCGATAGACATCTTGCGAAGCCCGTTAATAGGCTCACCCATACGACCTGTCTCAAGGATAATCAACTCATGGTCTTCGAAGCGAGACATATCTTTTGGTTTAATCAAGAGACTTTCATTGATTAGGGACAATTTCTTGAGGCGAATAGCCGTATGAACGATATTCTCAATATCAAAACCTGTCAAGACAATGCGACGACCAGTTTCTGAAGCAGCATCAAAAACCTGTTGGATTCGAGAAAGGTTACTTGCAACGGCCGCTACAATGATACGACCTTCCCAGTCGGCGATAGTTTGGGTGATTTCATCCCCAACTTCACTTTCACTTGCAACTTGGATGTTGCTATCTGCATTAGCCGAATCACTTAGAAGAGCTAAAAACTTCCTCACGACCGATTTCAGCCAAACGACCAAAAGTCTGTCGCATAAGATTCACTTGCTGTTTGGTCAAATTTGAAGTCCCCAGTATAAACGATGCTTCCCTCAGAAGTTTTCAAAACTACACCTAGGCTTTCTGGAATGGAGTGGGTCGTACGGAAGAAGGACACTTCTGTACCACCAAAATCAATCTCTGTATTCTCATCGATGACATGGAAATCATCAAATTTCTTGACGCTATCATTTCCCTTAACAAAGAGTTTAGCCAATTCGATGGTCAATTCGAACCAAAAACGGGAACCTTGACTTCTGTCAATAGATAAGGTAAAGCACCGATAGCATCCGCATGCCCATGGGTCAAGAAGACACCTGCAATACGGTCGCTGTTTTCAAAAAGATACTCCATATTTGGAATAACAACATCGACACCTAGTTGTTCAGTTTCAGGATATTTCAAGCCTGCATCTAAAATAAAAATTGAGTCATTTACTTCTGCGACGTACATGTTTTTCCCATTTTCACGGACACCGCCCTAGTGTTGTTAATTTAATATTGGTCATTTTCCTCGAATAGTTACTTTTTACTTGTTTGTAGAGCTAAAAGGCTCTCTTTATCTGAAGGTATCATCCACCTTCAGCCGAATCTTTTTCCTCTCATTATACCATTTTTACTGATTTTTCAATATGAAGGTTTCCAGTTAAAGAACTATAAATAACTCTTCTCAAAAGCACAAACAAGAAAGAACTACAAGCTCCTCAAAAGAATGTTTTCTGACTAGCTTCCTGTCACTCTTCAAATCTTTCCGCGACATTGAATAGCACTTCGCAGTCACAGTAGGCTCCATTTACTTCTAAAAAGTCTCTAACTGTTTCGACATCCACATTGTGCTCTTCTAGAAATGTTTGTGTAATAAAAATCGTCCTGACAAGCTTGAGATTCAAGCTCTACATCCAAAAAGTCAAACAAGTCAAAAAAGAGCTCCCTTGACAAGGGCAAACTTTCTTCGAATTTTTGTCTTTCTTGCTTTTTATAGTCCGCTCGTGATCTCTTTTTCTTCAGTTTATCCATTTGACACCCCTAAGCTTTCCTTGGGCCAGTTTATCTAGCCAACTAGTTCTCTTTTTCATTATAACATTAAACCGACTCCAATTGGAGCTTATTCATGAACATAAAAAGATTAGCAGCCCTGCCAACTCTTTTAGATTCTATTATTTTTCCATCAAGAAATCATACAATTTCCTGCACCGTACTAGCGCCATCATTTTCCCTGATCTTTTAACGGTTTGTTTTAGTTGTTGATAAATATGACTCTCTGAAATCCTCTCTTACTTGCATCCTTGTTGACCTTCATAACTCCATCAAGAGATGGTCACAAATTCAACTCTTCAAATATCTGTATCATCTTAACTAGTAAAAATCTGTTCAATCTTAAGGTAGGCTGACAGATCTTTTTAATTTATAACGAATATCAAACTCAGGAAACTGATAAATAGTCTTATAGAGTTTGGCAAATTGCTCTCTAGTTCCATAGCTCCGTCGATAATAGGCCTTATCTATATCGTTTTTAAAGTAAATAGCTGGAAAAATCTTGCTCCTGGATAATTTGCTTAAGCAGATTAAGGTCTTCTGGGATATTTTTTTACAACTACTGCTGGGCTTGTGGTCAAATCTGGCAAATCTTAGTGAAGTCCAAGACAAGGAATGCCCTCTGGTAGCGGGACACTCTTGCCACGAATATTAAGAGTTGCACCCCGTCTACACGGCATCTACATCATCAACTGCAAGGCTGTTTGCTCATTCCATTGGTTGACTGACAGAGTTACTGCCAACTCTAAGCCTTTGGCTTGGGAGAATTCTGCTGCTAAGCTACCTTTTGCCAAAAAGCTACCACTTCAAAATTACTCGCACCTTTAGAAATCTTTTAATTTTTAAATGGGTATTGCTTGCTCCCATAGCACGAGCATTTTCAATCTGAAAAATCTCGTATATAAAAAGACTGGTTTTTGGTTATCCATTCCAAAAAGGTGCCAAACGTTCAAAATTCTTGACCACATCAATAGTCAAGGCCTCTAAATCCAACTCTTCATCTAGGAATAAATTATTTTTAGTAGTTGCATCCAGACACTGAGACAAGACATAACTTTCCAAAACCTCTGATAGAGTATCTAGCTTGTCGGCTTCAAAAGTCATACCTGCGAGCACCCGCATGACCTCCAAAGGCGATAAAGAGATTGCGATGAGGATCAAGGCCTCAAAAATATCAAGAGCTTCGATACTGCAGAGCACTTCCCTTTGCCCGTCCATCTTCTAGATTGAGCATAATGACCGTCTGACCATTCTTCCAGTAAACGTCCAGCCACAATGCCGAGAACGCCAGGATTCCAGCCTTCTTTAGCTAAAATCTGCACTGTCTTAGCTGAGTTCACCATGGCTTTGGCTCTTGGTAAATAGCTTGGACAATTTCCTTGCGCTCTTCATTTTTCTCATGGATCATGAGAGCAATATCGTGAGCTTCTTCATCATCAAAGCCAGTTAATAAATCGATGGCTGGATTGGGGTCATCCAGACGTCCCTAAGGCGTTTAATCGCGGTGCTAGTTGAAAACCAACTGTCTCTTCTGTTACATCATTTCTAGCATTCCGGCTATATTAAAGCATTTCTTTGCAGGCCCATTCTCTGGGTATTGCGCAAAATTCTAAACCATACTGGACCATGATGCGATTTTCATCTCGTCAGACTGACCATATCAGCTATAGTCCCAATAGCAACCAAATCCAACAGTTCAACATGCTACTTCTTCTAAAAAGAGCGCAGGCCAGCTTGAAAAGCAACCCCACAACCTGCCAAATGCTTGAAGGATAATCAGCATCTGGATGCTCAGGATGAACAATCGCATAGGCATCAGGCAACACTTCAGGCAGAGAGTGGTGATCAGTTACAATAACATCCACTCCCATGGACTGAGCCAAGTCAATGGCTTCATGTCCCGCCACCCCATTGTCCACAGTCACAGTAAAGGAAATACCTTGCTGCTCAATGAAATACTTGTAAACACTGGCATTAGGTCCGTAGCCATCAGTGAAACGATTGGGCAAACTAGACCGCTACCTCAGCCCCTAACTGCTCCAAGCTTTCCTTGACAATAGAAGCCGAGGTCATTCCATCTGCATCGTAGTCACCATAAATCAGGATAAACTCTCCATCTTCAATAGCCCGACGAATGCGCTCCACCGCCTTGTCCATATCATGCAAAAGGTAGGGATCGTGCAAATCATCTAAAGTGGGCGTCAAAAAACGAGATAAGGCCTCTTGTTTCCTTAACTCCTCGACTATACAACAGACGAGCCACTTCAGGTCCGAGACCAGCTTTCTTGCTATCTTGGTAAAATCTTCATCCTCACTTGGGGACTAAATTGCCAATTATAAGTTGGAATAATCAAAACCATTCACTCTTTCTTACCATTCTATCCTAATATTATAACACGATTTCCAGCATTTCTCCCAATATTCTCATCAGTTTCTAGAAGCCTAAAAACTCTTTTCATCTTAAAATGACTAACTTTGTGTTAAACTAAAAGCATGAAAGAACATTTTAATCATCGAGCAGAGTTATTTGACTCTCCAAAAAATACATTTCTCGCCCAACTTGTCTATCAGCAAATCAAAAGACAGGTCCCTGACTTGTCAGGAAAAACTGTTCTAGACTTTGGTGGTGGTACTGCCCTAATTACCCTCCCCTCTCGCCAAAGATGCCAAATCAGTAACCTTGGTAGATATAGCCGATAAAATGCTGGACCAGGCAAGGATAAAGGCTAAAAAACAGGAGCTTCAAAATCTCACCTTCCTTTGTCAGGGATTTACTCGCAGAGCCTTTGGAAGATACCTTTGATCTCATCATCGTCAGCCGCGTCCTCCATCACCTGCCTGATCAGACAAGACTCTGGCCCTCTTTCACAGGCACTTGAAGGACCAGGGACAACTATTTATCGCTGACTACACAAAGACTAGCAAATCCCATCATGGCTTTATTATTGCTGACCTAGAGGAGTATTTAAGACAGGGAGGTTTTTCTGACATTAAGAGCCAAATCTATACAGTTCAGATCATCTCTTTCTTGGGAACCCTTCTCAATTATTTTTAACATCAGCCAAAAATAAATCCTAGTATAAATTCTCAGGAAAACGCTTGCACATTTTACTCCATGCTATACTAAATTTAAAATAAAATCCTAGGGGTTTCTTTATGAAGAATCATCACCTCATCACGATAAAAATGGTTTATAGTATCCGTTCTTTGAAAAACGGAACAGGTTCAGTCCTTATCGGAGCGAGCTTTATCCTATTGGCTCTTTGCAACACCTCGCGTTGCAGCAGACGAAAAATCTCTCGAACACTAGAGAAAAATATAAGCGCTATTACTGTAAGCCCCTACAGATACTGATTCTAAGTCAGTTCCAACTCCAATTTTTAGCAAAACAATGCAAACGATCTCCCTTTAAGACTACAGAAAAGTCTCAAGCATCTAAGGTAACTTTAACTACTGAGAGTCCTAAAGAAGCCGATACAACCAGCCCTTCTAGCAATCAAGTAGAGAAAGACGGACAGCTCCAACTCAGAGGATAAAACTGAAGTAGCTGCACGTCCAGTTTTAGATGAAAAACAAAAGCAGAAGCTGTATCTGAAACCCAATCGCAGACAACTACTTCCGTATCCATGTCAAAAACTTCCTGAAAAACCAAGAATCACAAGGACTTTGGACTTGGGACGATGTTGAAAAACCATCCGAAAATTGGCCAAATGGCGCCCAGTCCTTCAAAGATGCCAAGAAAAGACGACTACGGCTACTACCTAGATGTCAAACTAAAAATGAACAAGCCAAGAAAATCAGCTTCCTCATTAACAACACTAAAGGTGACAACCTTACTGGAGACCGTTCGGTAGAGCGCCTCTCTCAAAATGAATGAAGCTTGGCTAGATGAGGACTTCAAGGTCCATAACTACCAACCTCAGCTGGAACAATCACGTCAACTCATTTTCCGCACCGATGGAAATTACGACCAAAAATCACTCTGGTATTGGGGAGATGTTAAAAACGCCGAGTAATGGAGAATGGCCTGACGGTACAGACTTTCCGCAACAGGAAAAACACGGACGTTACATCGATATTCCGCTCAATGAAGCCGCTAGAGAATTTGGATGCTATTAGATGAAAGCAAGAAAGCTGACGTGAAAAATCAGAAAAGAAGATTATAAGTCACTGACCTGAAGAACCATAGTCAATCTTCCTCAAGGATGATGATGAAACTATCTACACCAACCCTTATTACGTGCACGATATTCGTATGACTGGTGCCCAACATGTGAAAATCTCGTATCGAAAGTAGTTTCTCCACACTAGTTGGAGCCAAGAAAGAGGATATCATCAAACGTTCAAGTATTACGGACCACCAAGGAAACAAGGTTGATATATCAGATATCGAAGTTGATGAAGCAGGTAAGAAAGTGACCTACATCGGTGACTCTCGACACTAAAACCCTCACACAGTTGCCTACGATTCAGATCGCTTTACAACTCGTTCTAGCTGGCGTCTCAAAGACGAGACTATAGTTACGATGGTTCACTTGGTGCAAATCTTAAAAGAAGATGGCAAACGTCATTGATCTGACCCTCTGGTCTCCGTGCGATACAGTTTCAGTTGTTGTTTACGACAAGAAGGACCCTGAAAAAGTAGTCGGAACCATCGCTCTTGAAAAAGGAGAAAAAGGCACCTGAAACAAACTCTGGATGCAAACTCTGGACTCGGTATCAGCAACTATACCGGCTACTACTACCACTACCAAATCGAGCGCCAAGGTAAGACTGTTCTCGCACTAGATCCTTATGCTAAATCTCTGGCAGCTTGGAACAGCGATCTAGCAAAAACTGACGCAACACACAAGGTTGCTAAAGCTGCTTTTGTAGATCCAGCAAAACTAGGTCCACAAGACTTGACCTATGGTAAGATTCGCAATTTCAAAACTCGCGAAGATGCTGTTATCTACGAGGCACATGTTCGCGACTTCACTTCAGATCCTGCCATCGCAAAAGATTTGACTAAACCATTTGGTACCTTTGAAGCCTTTATCGAGAAGCTCGATTATCTCAAAGATCTAGGAGTTACTCATATCCAGCTCCTCCCAGTCTTGTCTTACTACTATGTTAATGAATTGAAAAACCAAGAACGCTTATCTGATTATGCTTCAAGCAACAGTAACTACAACTGGGGTTATGACCCTCAAAACTACTTCTCATTAACTGGTATGTACTCAAGTGATCCTAAGGATCCAGAAAAACGTATCGCAGAATTTAAAAACCTCGTCAACGAGATCCATAAACGTGGCATGGGTGCTATCTTAGACGTAGTATACAACCATACTGCCAACGTCGATATCTTTGAAGATCTTGAGCCAAACTACTACCACTTCATGGATGCTGATGGGTCGCCACGTACTAGCTTTGGTGGTGGTCGTCTAGGAACAACCCACTACATGTCTAAACGTGTCTTGGTAGACTCTATCAAGTATCTGGTTGACACCTACAAAGTGGATGGTTTCCGTTTCGATATGATGGGAGATCATGATGCAGCTTCGATTGAAGAAGCTTACAAGGTTGCACGCGCCCTCAATCCAAATCTCATCATGCTAGGTGAAGGTTGGAGAACCTATGCTGGTGATGAAAATACACCTACTAGACCTGCTGATCAAGATTGGATGAAACACACAGATACTGTCGCTGTCTTTTCAGACGACATCCGCAACAACCTCAAGTCTGGTTATCCAAACGAAGGCCAGCCTGCCTTTATCACAGGTGGAAAACGCGATATCAATACCATCTTTAAAAATCTCATTGCTCAACCAACCAACTTTGAAGCAGACAGTCCTGGAGATGTTATCCAGTATATCGCAGCCCATGACAACTTGACTCTCTTTGACATCATCGCTCAATCTATCAAAAAGGACCCAAGCAAGACTGAAAACTATGCTGAAATCCATCGTCGCTTGCGACTTGGAAACCTCATGGTCTTGACAGCTCAAGGAACTCCATTTATCCACTCTGGTCAGGAATATGGACGTACTAAACAATTCCGTGACCCAGCCTACAAGACTCCAGTAGCAGAGGATAAGGTTCCAAACAAATCTCACTTGTTGCGTGATAAGGACGGCAATCCATTTGACTATCCTTACTTCATCCATGACTCTTATGACTCTAGCGATGCTGTCAACAAGTTTGACTGGACTAAGGCAACGGATGATAAAGCCTTCCCGAAAAATGTCAAGAGCCGTGAATATATGAAAGGCTTGATTGCTCTGCGTCAATCTACAGATGCCTTCCGACTCAAGAGTCTTCAAGATATCAAGGAGCGTGTTCGCCTCATTACTGTCCCAGGACAAAATGGTGTTGAAAAAGAAGACGTGGTCATCGGCTACCAAATTACTGCTCCAAATGGGGATATCTACGCTGTCTTTGTCAACGCAGATGATAAAGAACGTGAATTCACTCTAGGAACAGAATTTGCTCATTTGAGAAAATGCTCAAGTCCTGGCAGATGAAAACCAAGCTGGAACAGTAGGAATCACTGACCCTCAAGGTCTTGAATGGACTGAAAAAGGCTTGAGATTAAATGCCCTTACAGCTACTGTTGCGCATCACTAAAGAGTCTCCAGTACTCCCTTCAACCCCAGAAAAACCAGAAGTACAACCAAGCACACTGAAACAAATACAGACAAGCCTGAAACTAACAGTCAAACTCTAGTTAACAAAACTGATGCAACTAATGTTCAAACTCTAGCTAACCAGGCTGACGCAACTAACGATCAAACTCTAGCTAGCAAAACTGACTCAACTAACGCTCAAACTCTAGCTAACAAAACTGACGCAACTCAACCTAGAACTGACTCACCAGCACAAAAAGTTCTTCCAAACACTGGAACAGAAAAACAATCTTATCTTGCCCTTGCGGGTATCAGTCTCCTTTCTCTACTTGGCCTAGGAAGTCTGATAAAATCTAAAAAGAAGAATAGACTATCTTTTAGTAGATTATTCTCTTAAGATTAAAACAAATAAAAAGCAAGAACTTAAAAATATTCTTGCTTTTTGCTATTTTAGAATAAAGGATACAGGAAAAATTGCGTTCCTTCTATCCTCTGAGGACAACCTGTATGCTGATTAGCAGTATACACCCCTTATCAGGAAAGATCATATAAATAGGGCTGGTCCAGAGGCTTCTATGAACCCTCGGAAAGAAAATAACAAAGGCCATAACTATGACTGCAGTATATAAATACACTGGTGTTCTTATGTTTGACTCATTTGAGCTTCTGCATCTGCCACCACTTGAGCAAGACTGGTTTGGCTTAATTCTTCTTCCATGGCTTCTTGAATTTTTATCTAACTTTTCATCTAAAACCCCATGGATGTTAGCTCCTACTGGACAGGCTGGATTGGGATTGTCATGAAAACTAAAGAGTTGACCTGTCTTTCCAAGGCATTCAACTGCTTAGTAAACATCTAATAAGCTGATGTCCTCTAGGTCTTTGATAATCTCTGCTCCACCAGTTCCACGCGCGACTGAGATTAACTCTGCCTTTTTCAGTTGGGATAAGGTTTTACGGATAATAACAGGATTGACTCCAACACTACTAGCTAGAAAATCGCTAGTCACCTTGCTTTCCTTCCCTTTTAAGGCAATAATGATCAACATATGAGTCGCAATGGTAAATCGACTTGAAATTTTGCATCTTCTTCTCCTTATACCAACTAGATCTTAGCAATCTACTTGTTTTTAACTATTATAACCTATCTAGTTGTAATGTCAAACATTACTACTAAGCCAATCATCTAACTCGGCATCATGCCCTTGTTCTTGAGCTATTTCATGTAGCAAATCTTGATTATGGGTATGGTGGATCCCCTTGACCAAACTTTCATAATAAACTTGATAATAAGGTAAATTTAAGTCTTTAGCTAGTTGCAGTTCTGCCTGGACATCATAGTCTACTCGTCGAAAATCGACATCCTTCAAGCCTTTTTCATCAAACTCCAAAATCATGTACTGGGCCCGTAAATCCCTGCGGAGATTGCTTGATAAAAAGAAGGGCTGGCCGATGGATCCTGGATTGAGAATGAGTTGCCCACCGCTTCCATAACGAAGTAATTGCTGATGGATATGGCCATAAACAGCAATATCACAGGCAGGATCAGTTACCAGACGGTCAAAATCTTCCTGCTTTCCTAGATGGATTAACTCCTACCCCAGTTTTTGTCCGGCAAATGATGGCTGAGCCCAATGGTCAAGTCTCCAAACTGACGATGAATCTGCAAAGGATAGTTTTGCAAGGCATCAATTTCCTCTTGGCTAACCTCCTCCATGATATACTGGCACTGGCGCAATAAATAGCGTAGACTAGGCTTGGTTTCGTCTAATTTTCGATGGCAAGCCCTCCAGAGACTATATTCCCAGTTCCCCAGCACCTGAGCAGTAATCGGTAAATCTGCCAAGGTCTCTAAAATATTTTTCGACCCGTACCTGGCATGAGAATATCTCCCTAGCAACCAATACTCGTCTACCTGCAAACTTAGGGCATCTTCTAATACAGCGTTTAAAGCCGTCGTATTCCCTATGAATATCTGAAAGCACAGCAATTTTTGTCATCATATTTCCTCTTGATTTTCTCTAATTTCATTATACCAGACCCCTTTTTAAAATCAAAAATCACGTCTTTCCCATTTGTTTTTACTTTACTTTTTAGTGAAAAGGGTTACAATAAAGATGAAAATAACAAGGGGGTTTTTGCTATGACACAAAGATATGAAAACATCATGGTCGCTATTGATGGTTCTAAAGAAGCAGATTTGGCCTTTCTCAAAGGAGTCCATACCGCGCTTCGAAACCAAGCTAAATTAACCATTGCTCATGTTATCGACACTCGTGCTCTTCAAAGTATTTCAACTTATGACGCTCAAGTTTATGAAGAATTACAACTTGAAGCTCAAGACTTGATGGCTGAGTATGAAAAACGGGCTAAAGATGCTGGACTTACTGATATCACCATTGTTATCGAAATGGGAAATCCAAAGACTCTCCTAGCTAAAAACAATTCCTGATCAAGAGAAAGTTGATTTGATTTTAGTTGGAGCAACAGGTCTAAATGCCTTTGAGCGGCTACTTGTTGGCTCATCTTCTGAGTATATTCTCCGCCATACCAGTGTAGACTTACTCGTAGTTAGAGATAAGGACAAAACTTTATAAACATCAAAAAGGAGCGACTTCAGCTCCTTTTTATTCTTGCTTTCTCTTTCTTTATGGCGTTCATAGCCTTCTTTTTGTCTTTCAATTTCCTTTTTAATAGCTGGTTCTGGGGCATGTTTCTCCTCCCAATCTTCAGGTTTGAGAATCTTTGTGAGTCACTGGATCAAACTGGGCCTTACCATCTGGGAAAATCATGGCCATATTGGCTTGGTGGACAATTTCGAAAATACGCTCTGGGTCCACTCCCATCAATACAAAACTACCATAAGTAAAATACAGAGTATCAATCAAGGCATCTACTTGCCCTACTATTGTCGTCTCAGCTGGAATTTTTGCAAAACTTTCTCAGAAGCCTTATCCAAAGCTTGATGCAAATCACCAATAGCTTGCTGGAAGTCATCTTCTGAATTACTAGAGGCGCGAACAAACTCTACTAGCTCTTCTAATTTAAAGGCTGCTCGATGTGTTGCTCCCTTAACATCCCAGGCCTTAGGTTCTTCCTGGGTTCTCTCATCCATCATGTGATGGAAGGTCTTAACCTTATTAAAATGGTAGTCACGACTGACAAATACTTTTTCAGAAGATAGTACCCCCAAAGTATTCAAGAGCCTTATGGATGCCCCCTCTTGATTGCTGGTTGTAATATGCTTAGCCACTTCCTTAACACTACTAGCTACCATTTCCCATGGCAACAGACATCCCAACACCAGCCAACATCTCTAGGTCGTTATCTGAATCGCCAAAAGCCATGACTTGGTTGAGGTCAAAACCATACTCCTTGCCGACTCGGCGAATTCCTTCTAACTTAGAATTCCCTTGGTTGATGATATCCGCTGCAAAGGGATTACTTCTAGTGAACTTGAGGTGGTTTAGTGTTGTGGCTGCTTGTTCAGATTCTTCAGGTGTCATCAACATGAGAACTTGATATATAGGTTGGTTGATTAAGTTCAGTAAAATCTTTTTCTTTTGAGGAACGGCTTTGACTTTACCAAACGATTGAAAGAGTTACTGATAGTCCGAGTCAAAAATTTAGGGTACAAAACGACTGACCAATGTGATAAAGGACTGAGACCAAAGGACATGATTCGAGAACCAACGACATCCTGTCTAGTTCCCATAGCGATTTCTTTTTGATTTGCCTTTTGCATAGAGATGATTTGTCTAAGACTTCCCTTATCGATAGGACTGGCAAAAGAACACGGTCTTTGTTAAAGATATACTGGCCATTATAGGTAACTGCAAAGTCCAAATCTAAATCTTCCATCAATTCCCTTAACAAAAGGTCCTCGCCCTGTCGCTACCCCACAAGGACCCTTGGTCTTTTACAATCTTAATGGCTTCCTAGTGGATTTCAAAACACTCTTACTATCATTCACTAGCGTTCCATCTATATCAAAAAAATACAGCTTTGACTTCCATGACTATCTCATTCCTTTCTTTTATGATACAATGATTATACCATATTTCAGAAAAAGTGAGTGAATCATGACTAAGAAAATCCTCGTTTTACACACTGGCGGTACTATTTCGATGCAAGCAGATGATTCTGGTGTGGTTAGAACTAGCTCTGACAATCCTATGAATCATGTCTCTAATCCTCTGGAAGGAATTCAAGTCCATTCTTTGGATTTTCTAAATTTACCTAGTCCCCATATCAAGCCTAAGCACATGCTAGCCCTTTATCAAAAAATCAAAGATGAAGCCAACAACTTCGATGGTGTCGTCATCACCCACGGTACTGATACTCTAGAAGAAACAGCCTATTTCCTGGATACTATGGAAATTCCACAAATTCCTATCGTGCTGACTGGAGCTATGCGAAGTTCTAATGAACTTGGTAGTGATGGTGTCTACAACTATCTCAGTGCCTTGCGAGTGGCAAGTAATGATAAGGCTGCTGATAAGGGAGTATTGGTTGTTATGAACGATGAGATTCATGCTGCTAAATACGTTACCAAGACCCATACGACCAATGTCGGAACTTTTCAAACACCAACACATGGACCACTTGGTCTCATTATGAAGCAGGAAATCCTCTATTTTCAAGACTGCTGAACCCCGTGTTCGTTTTGATCTCCATTCCATCAAGGGCTTGGTTCCAATCATTCCTGTATATGCAGGTATGACCGATGAGCTACTTGACCTACTTCCTGTTAACCAGTTAGACGGCCTTATTATCCAGGCCTTTGGAGCAGGAAATGTTCCTCAAGAAACTGCTCAAAAATTGCAGACTCTAATCCAAGAAGGACTACCAATCGCTCTAGTTTCTCGCTGTTTTAATGGTATTGCAGAACCTGTTTATGCTTACGAAGGCGGTGGTGTTTGTCTCCGTAAATCTAGAGTCTTCTTCGTTAAAGAATTGAATGCTCAAAAAGCCAGACTCAAACTCCTCATCGCCATCAATGCTGGTCTCAAGGAGATGATCTTCGAACATATATGGAAGGATAAGAAAAACTCAGGAAATCAAGTATTTCCTGAGTTTATTTTTATTTTTTTGCGAGTTGAAGAACGTTCTGTCAATCCATGCTGAAGAAGAACTCTTTCTTCTAGCTCTTCCTTATGCATAATCTTCGTCAACATACGCATACTAATCGCTCCAATATCATACAAGGGTTGAGCAATCGTTGTAAGATTTGGTCGTGTGTAGCGAGCAATTTGAGAATCGTCACTGGTAATGATTTCAAAGTCTTCAGGAACTGAGACACCTTTATCTGCCAAACCATTCAAGACACCTGCTGCTAACTCATCTCCTGTAACAATAGCTGCTGTTGCTTTTGAAGAAATTAAACGTTCTGCCAAGGCATAACCATCATCATAACGGTATTTAGACTCAAAGACAAGACCTTCGCTGTAGTTAACCCCAGCTTCTTTCAAAGCGTCCTTGTAACCAACAAGACGAACTTTTCCATTGATATCATCCACTAAAGGACCACTGATAAAGGCAATTTTCTTGTTGCGTTTTTAAAAGATGACGAACAGCATCTGCAGTTGCATTTTTATAGTCAATGTTAACACTTGGCAACTGATGTTCTACATCCACTGTTCCAGCTAGAACAACTGGTGTTCTTGAACGTGAAAATTCTGAACGAATCTTTTTCAGTTAGGTGGTAACCCATGAAGATAACACCATCAACCTGTTTGGAAAAGAGTGTATTAACTACTGATACTTCTTTTTCATCGTCTTCATCACTATTAGCAAGGACGATATTGTATTTATACATTTCAGCAATATCATCAATTCCTTTTGCTAGAGTTGCAAAATACGTATTTGTAATATCTGGAATAACAACCCCAACTGTTGTTGTCTTCTTACTTGCCAAGCCACGGGCTACCGCGTTAGGACGATAATCTAAACGATCAATAACCTCTAATACTTTCTTACGAGTATTTTTCTTTAACGTTTTTATTCCCATTCACAACACGGCTGACAGTTGCCATCGACACTCCCGCTTCACGGGCAACATCATAAATTGTTACTGTATCATCTGTGTTCATACCGTTTCCTCTCTCTACTGAAAATTCTGTTTTCATGTTTATACCACTTTCATTCTATCACTTGTTGTAAGCATTTTCAAGCATTTAATAAAGTTTTATTAAAAATATTCTTCCCATCATTATTTTACAATAATCTTTTCTTGATTTTTCCAATATTTTACAGTATCATAATAAAAACCAGATAGGAGGCATAGATGGCTTTTACAGATTCTCATAGACGATCAGCTAGTTTTGGTATCGTAACCAATCTACCAGATGATATCATCGATTCTATTTGGTTCATCATCGATCATTTCCTTAAACATGTGTTTGAATTGGAAGAAGAGTTGGACTTTTCAGTTGCTCAACAACAAGGGGGCCATCACCTTCCGTTTTTCAAGCAAACACCTGCCCACCATGATTGACTTCGACTTTAGTCACCCTTTACGAGCCACTCTATCCACCAAGGGTCATTGTACTGGATATGGACGGCAAGGAGACCATTCTCCTACCAGAAGAAAACGACCTATAGTTAAAAACTCTAGCTCTCTGCCATATATGCAGGAAGCTAGAGTTTTTATTGCTCAATGCTTGATACAAATAACGAATGGGTTGCTTCAGTACAGGGTGGATAAAATGAGGTGCAATTTCCTGCAGCGACTCTAAGACAAAGAGTCGCTCAGCAAGATAAGGATGCGGCAAGATGAGGTCATCTGTATAAATAACTTGATCCTCTACAAAAGAGCAAGTCCAAGTCAATTAAAC
>BNJV01001859.1_pt1 | contig 38231 bp, 64 predicted proteins | sample 8540591 | NCBI WGS metagenome assembly BNJV01 (sample SAMD00202457, study PRJDB9452) | human saliva metagenome | host: Homo sapiens
TTTTTATGATAGCTGATTCGGTCCGTTTCACTCTCAACAAAAGCAATCATTCAGCTCTTTTTGCTATTACTGATGGGTATAACTCAATGGGTTGTCATTGAAGTCTCCACAGAGAATAACAGGCACCTTCTTATCAAGATATTTCTTGACATAATGTGCTAGTCTCCGCTTGCGGTGCTCTCGTGCTGAGACTTCGCCTAATCTTAGTGATTAAATGAACTGATTGTCTTTGCTTCGCCAGTCTTCAATTCACCTTTTACAAGTGTCTTAAACCCTTCTTTGTCGCCTGAACTCAGTCCATTACTTTCAAAAATGATTATTTCACAACAAGTGTTTTATTCCCTTTAATATCAAGCATATAAGCCACTCTGATTGCTACTTGAGCCGTATGGGATAGTATCTTGCACAAAGAACTGGATACTTACTAAGCAATACCATGTAGTCAGCACCGGGGTGTAATCATCAACTTAAAGTATGGGTAATGTTTCCTAAGTGTAGAAAATATATTTGATCTCCATTATCCAACCTTGCTTGTGCCTCTTGCAAACAGACAATATCGGCCTTACTCTTAACGATATAATCCACAATTGGATTCTTCTTAGCATCAGGCTCACTCCATGAAGAGAACATATAGACATTATACGACAGCACTTTTATCGATCCATGTGGCTTATCTTCAGGAAGATTGAAAGGTGAATACGTACGAATAGGACTCATAACAAAGCAGGAATCCTAGTAATGGCAAATCAGATTAGTACGCAATCGAAAAGAAAGCACCAAACAACGAAAAATATCAAATTGAACTACAAGGAGTGTTGGAAAGCCCAACCCTAAATTAGCCAACAAGGGATAATCAACAGGATTAAACCTACCTATATTTTCCGACAAACAACATCAGCTAGAATCACGATGATATTGCCTATCAATCAACATCCTATATGTAAGCGTCTTAAATTTACGAAACATCTTAATTCAAAAGTGTTCAGGTGGTCCCTACCCTGCATTTTTATCTCTTTACGAATAAAATAAGATAGTTATCAAGTGGTTATATAACAAGCAGATAGACTTGAAGTTTTAACAAGTTCCTCATCCACTCATATTCTTAACAAGTTGCTGATTAAGAACATTTTTGTTATAACCAACAACTCATTTCTTTGTCAATCGACCAGCGACTTTAACCCTTTACTACTATCAAAGAGCTTTTGTTTCTCGTCTTGTCAGACTATCATGCACCACTCTTGAATCTTATCGAGGATGCGATCAACCTCTTCTTGCTGTTGTTTATTCTGGGCATTGTAATCCCAATCACTTCTATTATTAGCATTATTGCTCTGAGAAGTGTTCGACCAAGACCCACTGTTGCCATTCTGCAGCGTTACGAGTATCATGCCCTCCACGTTGTTCCCACGTATTCTTCATACGATCAAAGAACTGATGTCCCTGATCCATACCGAAGTCTCCATAGCCAGAATACGGATGCTCTTCCAGACCAACGGATAAGAATAAAAACCAAAAAGCATACCACCTAAGTGTGCCAAATGCGCTACTCCATCATTACTTGTGCCTCATCGCAGAGAACAATTCTACAACGATTGAACCCATAACAATCCACTTAGCTTTAATAGGAATAGGGATAGGAATGATAAACATACGCTCTTCTGGGAAGAGCATTCCGAAAGCAAGTAGCACGCCATGAGATTTGCTCCAGAGGCACCAACAGTGTTCATCATATTCAGATAAACATTCAGTAGGAAGAACTGTAATAGTCTGATTCTCAAAGCGAATCAAAATGAGCCAATCCATATACGAGATACGTACCTATATTGTGCCAACTCCTGACAAAGAGTCCAGCACCAACACCACTGACAATGTAATAAAAAGGAACTTCTGGGACCCCATACATTCTCAACAACCATACCAAACATCCACAGCATAAAACATGTTCAGTGGGATAGTGTAAACCCACTATGCATGAACATATAAGTGAAGAACTGCCAGATACGGAAGTCAGAGGCTAAAAAGAAAATGTAAGCCAAGAATATCATTCAAATCAATATTCAATCTCTCTTAAAACGTATGTGGCTATAAACTACCAGAATATTGATAATAAGAAGATTCTTTGTTACGACAGGTATATTTCGCATTTACGTTATGTCTTATTCTTACAATATATCATTTAAACAATGCAAAATTACGAAAATCTCTCGTTATTAAGCAGAAAATAAGCAAGATAAAGACCTATAAATTTCTACACTTTTTCCCATGAATTTATTTAGTTTTTATAAAAGGAAACAGCAAGTATATTTGCAACATAATCTTGTATCACTCACAAAAACTAATCAACAAATAAATCAAAATTATGAACAAAAACAGAATTGATCGAGAAAGATTGCAGCTAATGCAGAGGTAAAAGTAAGGCTGTCGCTAGAGCTTTGGATGCTACTATAGAGGCTATTAAGGAAGCACTTGCTGCTGGTGATAAAGGTACAACTCGTAGGTTTTTGGTACTTTCGCTTTCAACTGAGCGTCCAGCTCACGAGGTATTAACCCCAAGATCAAAGGAGAAGATTAAGATTGCTGCTAAGAAGGTTGCTAAGTTCGAAAGGCTGGTGCTGAGTTGGCAGATGCAGTAAACAAATAATATGTAAAGATATTACATAAAAATAAAAGGCAGGCTATTAGCTTGCCTATAATAGCCTCTAACGACCTCAAATCATAGCTTAATCCAGCCCTCCAAGCCTTAATCTACTACCCCAACAAGTCCTCTATTCAAATTACTTTCATGAGAGAAATATTTATTTTCACGACGAAATATTTATTTTTCATGAAAATAATATTTTTCTTCATGAAAAAGAATTCCTAGGATGGGTCTGTTTTACGCACTAATAACAATATAAAAGTAGAGAAAAACCTTCTTTCTGCCCTTTGTAATGCTATATCTAAGGATAGAAAAGAAGGTTTTCCCTACCATAATACATAAAACAATAAAGTTATTAAGTCACACCATGAGACGATGGATAAGAACAATTACAAAAACATTTTTCTTTATACTTTTATCGTAGACCATATCCCATAAATGACTAAGATTAATTGCAGTACAGCTATCCGCTACAGCGATTCCGTCTGTTTATTCCCTTCATGCTGCACTTTCTTCTCAATCTCCTTATAACTTTTACCCTTTGACAACTTCCAACTAAACCTAAGTGTTATCATATTTCCCAAGTCTCTGCTGCGAGTAAATATACTCTTTATGGAGGTTTTCATTCAGTACTTTACCACGCTGTATAGCGGGATGTTGCTGAAAGGATGCTGCATAAAGAGCGATACATTACACTTCTTCCATCTATAACTAACACCCAAAATAGATTGCTGGACCATTCCTTCCCTCATGCTCTCCTTCAACAAATTTCCAACCATTATCGGCATATCCCGTGAGTGTCCAGCGTCCAAGATAAGCCTGAACATTACCACCATAGTTGTAACTTGTAAGATGATGACGATACAGACTGCTGATGTTAAAGAAGCGATTGATACCTCCGAAAAGTGTTACAGACAGACGCTCTGGCAATACATCGCTACCTCATATAATTCTGTACAACAAACATCATGATATTACCAATGTTCTGTTGTGAATAAAGAAAACTCATCTGTTGCCGTACGTTCATACACACTCATATTGCTCCCAAGGTCACGTCGATACTCCATATTCATCCCACAGCTCACACGTTTACCATTATAACTTATATCTATAATATTCTTAATGACTCTTGAAGGTTGCAAATTTGGATTTCCAACCTTCCATTCACAACTATGTTCTCTGATTCTTGCATCGCTCACCATAGCGTATGAAGACACACGGCGATAGGTTTCAAAGGTGTAACGTGCATTTAATCCTGCCAAAATCTCATAGCTCAACGTAAGTTTTGGACGGAAAGTCCAGTAGTCAAAGCTATAGTTTTCTTGCGAATAGGGTCTTATTAGCAAGCCCAACACCTGCGAATAGCCCAATTGCTCCATCTTCCTTTCACCTCAGAGAATAGATAAAGTTCCCTCTCCGCATCTTGTTAAGAGCGGACATCACCAGTATATTCATTATTGGTAAACGTCATCGAGTGGTTTAAACCAGCAGAAAGGGTGAAAGGCTTGAGTTTATTCTCATAAATAGCTTCACTCTCCAGCGACCAAGTACGCCCATTTACCTCATAGGCATAATCTCCTTCTTCTCCATTATATCCTCGCTTGTCCGTATAAATACTCGAACCAACAACGTTGGCTGTAATACTCTGATGTTTACCAAGCTGATGAAAAGTAAAAAGATCAGTGTAGGGGCGAAACTACTTGCCACATCAATCGTCCGAAAAGACTTTTCTATCGTTCCGTCCCTGATCACAAAATCAGCATAATTACCGGGCGTATTGCTTTCCCTCTGTTGATAAACTCGCTTGGAAGACATAGGTAGCCGAGTCTGCAAGACTGTACTTTATCTCAAACTGATTACCAAAACGACGACTCCTTCCAGCGGTCTGATTGCGTGAAACAAGATAATGACTTCCATTGTTCAAGGTATAATCAGCCGTTTCTGAAGACCGAAAACCACGATGGTCATTATAAGAAGAATTGAAGGTTAAAGCTGCAGTTCTGAATTCTTATGATTGAGCTTTGCATAGACCGTATTATCACCATTCAACGTTGTGACAGCATTCGATAAGTCAGCCCCAAGCACGTAACCAGTGGTGTTACGCTTTGTCCGAATATCAATGACATAGCCTATTCCGTCACCATATCTAACTCCCGGATTATCGATGAAATCAATGTTTTTCACAAGTTTTGGGTCCAGTGAAAGCAGGTCTTCTTTACTTGCCAAAGTTCCATTCAGCCCTAAGTTGAACACTTCCATTATTCGTCAAAGGCACAATGGTACGCATCACTCGTCTACTCTAATACGTGGAAGAGACAGCTTTCCAAAGCAGACTATAACCGTCCGTTGCCGCTTCTCGTTGTGCATCAGACGGTACAATCAACATGCCATCAAGCTTTTTCGTCACTCGTGCAGCCTCAACTGTCACCTCTTTCATCTCTACACTCTTCGCCGTCTCACTGTTTCCTTTCTCATTCTGGGCACCAACAGGAAGTGCAAGAAAGCATAACAACAGCATCCATAAACCTTTTTCCATAGTCTTTGTTTTTTTGCTACAAAGATAGAATCCACCTACTATTAGGGCAAAAATAATCACTGACAATTACCTGACAATAGCTAATTGAGGTCTGGTAAACAAGAAAAAGTACAACAAAAACTACTCAATAGTCCCCTATTAAGCATAATATTCCAATAAAGAATGCCTAAGATATATATTTTAAAGATGACACCTATTCCATTAAGAAAGACTATCCGACATTTTCTTTGAAGATGAATCGAAGCCAATCGGTAGCCATCACCCCTGTCAGCCACAATCTTTAATCCGCAACGCTCACTGACAATAGGCTTCAAACGACGGATAAGTGTGTAGAGAGTTTCGCTTGCATCGGGTTTCTTAGGCCAAAGCGTTTCCTGAGATAACTGCCTTCGACAACTTTCTATCAGTTGCATTGATAAACAGCTCCATCAGTTGCTGTTGCATCGGTGTAAAGGCTATTTTCTCCCCATGCCAGTCACGAAAGCTATGATCAGAAGCAGCATATACCATTCTACCCAGCACCAATCTGCCTGCACGATGACGACGAAAAATACACAATAGATGTAACCATCCAAACCAATGATAACAATAGGAATGAAAGCGATAGACGCTGGTCGGATAATCCCATACCGTAGCGAAGGAACAATCAGCATAACTTTGGAATAAAAGCGAATGACCACCTGACTCGCCACCTCATCTGTCCACTGCTCAACGAATGACTATCTTCACCCAACGCATATGACACAAACGAACGACGTCTAAGGTCGGCTATCTGTAAATATTGCCGATAACTTTGTATGGTATCGGGCGTAATCCACGCCTCACGTTTTCCAGCAAGTGTCTTCGACAAAGCTTGATTCATATCCTGTACAATAGCCGTTTCAGCACAGTGATAGCTATCAAAGCCAGCCCATACTGCCGAGCAAACGAGTAACAAAAAATATGATAACTGACGATATAGGTTTCATAGGCTTATATCATAAAAAGTGATAGAATGTTTTCGAGTTATTGTATGTTGCAAAAGATAATATTTTTTATCTTATCAATGCCAAAACGGAGTGCAAGAAATATACAGTAAAACAGGTATAATCAGCAAATATTTACTGCATAAGACCCTATAGATGCGCAAAATTATACAGTAAAAATTTGGGCATTAAACTAAAAACATTACCTTTGCACCCACGATTGTCCCTATGGTGTAATGGTAGCACTACAGTTTTTGGTTCTGTCAGTGGTGGTTCGAATCCGCCTGGGACAACACAGAAAATCCGCGGATTCTTTATGATTCTGCGGATTTTTTTAGTATCCGCTAATTCCTAAATTATAAACTATAATGATTGAGCAACTATCTAAACTTCATAAATCACTTTTTGTTTATTGCAGCCGTTCTGCTGGCTTCATTGCACATGACTGCTACTAATCGTGACTCTTTAGCACTGACTCCTCCAATGGGTTTTATGACCTGGAACAAATATAAGGAGGACATCAACGAACAGCTTATCCGACAAATTGCTGACAAGATGGCGGCTGATGGCTATGCTGAAGCTGGATATAAATACATCTTCATCGATGACGCATGGCAGGGAGGACGCGACCAACGCACAACATCATACCTGACCCCAAAGAAGTTCCCAAGCGGGAATGAAAGGCACTCGCAGACTATGTTCACTCAAAGGGTTTTGCTGCTCGGTATCTACTCTGATGCTGCCCAACTCACTTGTGCAGGCTACACCGCCAGTTACGATTTTGAGGAACAAGATGCCAAGACCTTTGCTGAATGGGGAATTGACTATCTGAAATACGACTACTGCCACGCACCTTCTGACAGTGCTGTTGCCCATAAACGCTATAAGAAGATGGCTGATGCACTACAGAATTCAGGTCGTAAGATTGCCTTGGGTGTCTGCGAATGGGGACAGCTGAACCCTGAGATGTGGGCTCGTCAGGCTGGTGGTTCACTCTGGCGTGTGAGCTTTGACGTACGTGATATGTGGAAAGACATCGTGAAGCAGGAGGTATGGGTATCATTGATATCATCAACATTACCGAACCACTTTATAAATACGCAGGACCAGGGTCACTGGCTCGACATGGATATGCTCGTCGTTGGACTTGACGGGAAAGGGTGGACCATCAAGCGATTTAGGTGGTGTAGGCTGTACTTATACAGAATATCAGACACAGATGTCAATGTGGTGTATGTTCGCTTCACCATTGGCAGTAAGCCACGACATCTTGAACGAGAACGCTGAAACACGTCGCATCCTCCTCAATAAGGAGATTATTGCTATCAATCAAGATGCCCTTGGCGAGGCTGCTCACAGAGTTGACTTCCCCGGTGCATGCCGTGTATACCTCCGAAAACTAAGTGGAAATCGTCAAGCTATTGCCATCATGAATCCTTCTGATACTCCTCAGCGTGTTCAGTTGCCACTTTCTATCCTCGGCAATGCGAAGGAATATAAATTCAGAGACGTATGGGAGCACAAGACAACACGTCAACGTAAGGCGTGGCAAAGCACCTTACAACCTCATGAGACAAAGGTCTTTACGGTTACAACACGCTAAACAGCACATTATTTTATAAAGAGAAGAATTAAAAGATAACATCTTTTTATCCCTACAACAGGCACAGCATCCTCCTGCTGTGCCTGTTTTGTATTCCAATAACACCCTCTTTGTATCATTCTAAGCTATTATTTCACATCGTGCTGTTGGTCCGCACCAATGGTGCGGATGCTAGCACCAATGGTGCGAACGGCAAAACACCAATAGTGCGGAGAACAAAATACCCTACCATATGTCAATAGAATAGAAACAACTCATACCAACCTCGAATTAAGATTACCCTTTTCGGTAATCACTCCCCTCTCCTTTCGGAGAGGGGTTGGGAGTGAGGCTTCCTTATTTAAATTCTCCTATTCATTTGCCAATATCATGCATTTTTATCTATATTTGTACTTTGTAACAAATACAAATTAGATAAATTCAGCAAATAGATGAAAGCAATAGAAATCCTCTTTCCCTGTCTTCTTTATGATGTTTCTCGGTTGGTTAAGCCATAGAAGAGGTTGGGTAACAGCAGGACAGAACGAAGGAGCAAAAGTCATTAGTATTTAATATTCTTTTTCCCGCTGCTCGTCTTTCACGTACTTGTGAAGGCAGAGTTATCGACGAATTTCATTTACGAGATTCTCTTTTTAGATACCGCTTGGATTCTTGTCTATCTGATAGGTAAGAGCATAGCAAAGCCCATCAGCGGTCGTTATGCCCGATTGGCACCTTTCCTACTGATGACATGTGAGGGGAGGCAGCGTTGCCCTACCCCTTTATATCGCATTGGTAGGAGCAGAACACGCTGTGAATATCATCACCTTTGACGTTGCTGGTATCCTTATCAACTTTGGACTTGTACCAGCACTCATCACGCGCCAGACGTCAAAGGATGTGGCTTTCCTGCCTATGGCGAAACGAATTATTACAGCACCATTCATCATAGCCGTTATCGCGGGTATCCTCGTTAATATGTTGGGCTTGTACCAATGGCTGATGGAAAATGAATTTCACACAATCTATGACGGTACGATGAATATGGCAATGACACCTATTGCGAGCATTATCCTCTTCACGCTCGGCTATGGATTCCACTTACGGGCAGCACAGCTCAAGCCACTTTTGGCATTGACAGTGGTGCGCCTTGTGCTAGTGTGGGGCTATCGTAGGAGCCTTCTTCTTGCTGTTCCCAGAATTGATGGCAGTGAAGATATTCCTCGTTGGCGTACTGCTTTACTTTGCCTGTCCGACGGGATTCCCCGTACCGTTACAGATAGAAAGCCTATGCAAGGATGAGGATGACGAAAGCTTTTATGTCGGCTTTTATCTCTATCTTCATTGTGATAGCAATGATTGTTTACACATTGATTACATTGCTATTGATATAAATTTAAGGAGGAATTACTTAGGAGTTAAGGAGTTAAGGAGTGAAAGGGAGTTGAAAGGAGTTAAGACAATAGTTTTGTATTAATATAATATAAAGGAGTTAAGGAGTGAAAGGGAGTTGAAAGGAGTTAAGACAATAGTTTTGTATTAATATAATATAAAAGGAGTGAAGGAGCAAAAGGAGTTGAAAGGAGTTTAGATAATAGTTTTTTGTAAATTCAAATATTAGTTTTGAGACATTGTAACATTTGTCTTAACTCCTTTCAACTTCCTCTCACTCCTTAACTCCTAAATTAAAAGAACATGAACGATAACGTAAAAAGTCCGTGGCCAGGACCAGCGGGAATGATTCCCGTAACAAGCGGCAAAAGCAGATGATGCAAATGTTTTTAACCGTAACTACTTGGATTCTATCCATGTTGAGATGCGTGTTATTGATGCCGTCGAGCCAACATTGAAGACAGTTATCTTCGGTGAAGAGTTCGATTCACCGATTATGATGCCTGCCTTCTCGCATCTTAATAAAGTGCTGAAAGACGGCAAGAAACCGATGTTAGAGTATGCACGTGCTGCCAAAAAGCTGAATACAGTCAACTGGGTGGGTATGGAACCTAACGAGGAATATGCCGAAATTGCAGCCGAGGGAGCACGAACAGTGAGAATCATTAAGCCATTTGCTGACCATAGTATCATCCTTGATGAGATTCAGTTTGCTATCAAACACGGTGCAATAGCTGTCGGTGTAGACATTGACCACGTTCCTGGAACAGACGGGCGGTATGATGTTGTAGACGGTATTCCACTCGGTCCTGTCATGCTTTCAGACCTCAAAAGAATACGTGAAGGCTGCTGGCTCAGTTCCATTCGTTGCCAAAGGCGTACTCTCTGTGCAGGATGCTTTGAAGTGTAAGGAGGCTGGCTGTGCTGCTATTGTTATTTCTCATCACCACGGACGTATTCCTTTCGGCATAGCTCCGCTGATGGTTCTACCAAAGATTAAGGCAGCATTAGAGGGAAGCGGTATCGCAATCTTCGTTGACTGTGGCATTGATACAGGCTACGATGCTTATAAAAGCACTTGCATTAGGGTGCTGATGCGGTAGCTGTGGGCAGAGGAATCCTCAAAGCCATTGCTACAACAAGGAGCAGAAGGAGTTGAAGAGAAGGTACAAAAATGAACGAACAACTTTCAGAACTGATGATGTACACCTGCGTGAAAGATACCCGTTCATTTGATGCGTCTGTGCTTTATATTTAGTGAAAGTCCGGAGACTATACTTTTTTATAGAGGCGAGGATGACTGCGGCAGCTGTACAGCAAATATAGCCGTACTATGCTTTGGCTATCCTCGCTGTCTTGTCCAAGCCAGCTCCTCCTTAATGCGTAGCCTTGTAGTAAGGGCTGCGAGCAAAAGAGTTTGTTACTATCGTGTTACTTGAAAGGTCAGAGATGGTAATGCCTGAATAAGTATTGATTGGCAGGACATCACCAACACCTGAATTTCTTACCTCTGTAAAGAATGACTGTATTGCGCTTGTATGGCACAAGGAGTTTAGCTGACGCTCAAAGCGGGCTAACAGAACCGGCTCATTTTGCGCTATCTTGCGTACATAATCACCCATATCGAAGAACATATGCAGGCTGATAACCATCCATTATCTGCACATTATTCTCAGATACGCTTACAAGATTACCAGAACGGTTGATATCCTTCATTACATTCACCATTCCCTCTGCCTGAGAACAATCTATGACACTGATTGTTCCGTAAGGATAGGAATAGCTACTAGAAATTATAGAAGCTGTCACAGATACGGGCATAGTCAGGACTGCTCTTCGAGAGTTCTGTCCAAAGAAGGTCGTAAAAGGCATACCGGGCGCCATAATCTCCGTAGGACAGGCAATGATATGCTTTGCACTATGACGAAGCTCATAAGCCACCTCAACGGTTGACATATAGCAGTCATCGAAAAGAATATACTGCATCTTTCCGATACCTGACTGCTCAATACCCTTATCCAATGTCGAAATATCTGTTTTTGTAAGTTTCACCACCAAACCAACGGGTCAAAGGGAGGCGTTCTACATCACGTCTTCTGAAAGCGGAAGTGGTGTAACGGCTGCGTGTCCCAGAGTTGCCGGAATCCAACCCATACCATGACAGCCCACTATCATTGAATAGCTGCGAGCCGGTGCATAAGCCTGCACACGTTTCAGCAATGTGGTTATCCAGTTAGCAGAGTTCAACTGTTGGCTGGCAAGCGTATTATTGAATACAGCTACCGTATCATCCACACAACGCCCCTGCTGATACTTGACATTTATCAGCAAACCTTTTGAAGGTGACTCAGAGATGAATACAATCAGATGTCTATCACCTAATCCTCCCTGAGACTCAACCGCATGCTTGATGTCTGTCAGATTATTCTGGAAGTAAACATAGAGATTACGGAGACTACCCGACCACGGCATATAAACAAAGATAGTATTCTCAGTCTCAGCAGGAGGCTGTGGTGTGAGATCTGGTAGTGGGTCATCACCGTGACAAGATGTGAAAACCAGAAGTACTGTCAGTTGTAAAAAGTAAGAAAAAGCTTTTTCATAATCGTTTAATTAAAACCCTGTAATATCCTAAGTTGGGTACGTTCTATGTGGTTAATTAAAAAGCCTTGCAGCGCCACAATGAGCGTAGTAAGGCTTTTTCATAGTTATGTATTGTAGTTTGTAAAAACTTACTTTTACAATAATCAAAGAGTAGTTCTTCTTACCCTTCTGTACGAGGAGATACTTACCATCAATAAGATCCTCGGCTGTTACTGGCTGATCAAAAGGCTGCAAGTTTTTCCTTGTTGAGTGCTACGCCACCGCCCTTAACGAGCTTACGCATCTCACTCTTACTTGGGAAGATCTGCATACCTTCCTGATTGAAGACGTCAACTGCAGGCTGACCAAGTACGTCCTTTGAAACTTCATAATGTGGTACATCCTTGAAGACATCAGTAAAGGTCTGCTCGTCTAACTGCAACAAGTTTTTCCTTTGTACTCTTGCCAAAGAGAATGTTAGAGGCTGCAATAGCTATATCAAGGTCTTCCTGAGAGTGAACCATACGGGTAACCTCCTCTGCAAGACGATACTGAAGCGTACGACGACCTGGGTCTTGACGATGTTCTTCAATAAGACTATCGATGACATCCTTCTCCAAAGAAGTGAAGATTTTTGATATACTTCTCGGCATCATCATCACTGACATTCAACCAGAACTGATAGAAAGCGTATGGTGTAGTACGGTTACGATCGAGCCAGATATTACCGCTTTCAGTCTTACCGAACTTCTTACCATCCGCCTTTGTAATCAGTGGACAAGTAAGGCAATATGCCTCAGTCTCGTTACTAATTGTACGACGGATAAGCTCTGTACCAGTCGTCATATTACCCCACTGGTCATTACCACCCAACTGCAACTTAACACCAAACTTCTCATAGAGATAGAGGAAGTCGTAACCCTGCAGAAGCTGATAGGTAAACTCTGTAAAGCTAAGTCCATCGCGAGTCTCACCACTCAAGCGCTTCTTCACACTATCCTTAGCCATCATGTAGTTAACAGTAATATGCTTACCAACCAAACGAGCGAAGTCAAGGAAGGTGAAGTCCTTCATCCAGTCATAGTTGTTAACCATCTCAGCCTTGTTAGGCTCGTTTCCATCAAAGTCGAGGAACTTACTAACCTGCTTTTTGATAGCCTCTTGGTTATGGTAAAAGTGTTTCTGTATCAAGGAGGTTACGCTCCTGACTCTTACCAGAAGGGTCGCCAATCATACCAGTTGCACCACCCACAAGGAGGTAAGGTTTGTGTCCACAACGTTGCAAATGGCGCAACATCATGATACCACAAAGGTGTCCAATATGCAATGAGTCAGCTGTTGGGTCAGTACCCAAGTAAGCTGAAACCATCTCTTTCTGAAAGCATTTCCTCAGTACCTGGCATCATTTTGAGCCAGCATACCACGCCAACGGAGTTCTTCTACAAAGTTCTTCATCTATATCTTTTATACTTTTAAAGAGTCAAAGGAATTAAAGACTTTTAAGGCATTGCACCCTTTCCTCATAAGCCTCAACTCTGTATTAATATTCTATTGTGAGCATCATTAGGGTACTGGGTCATAGCCACTGCCACCCCCATGGGTTGCATCTTAATATACGCCAAATTGTTAGAGCTAACCCCTTAAACGGGCCATGCTTTAGGATAGCTTGTCTACCATACTCCGAACAAGTAGGAGTAAAAGCGACAAGAAGGTGGCGTAAAAGGAGATATGAACTGGCGATAAAAGAGTATCGGGAGTAGCAATAGCCACGATAAACCACGTGTGAAAAAGACGCCATAGTTTGGCTAAAAACATTTTGAGATTGCTGTTCATGTGATGTACACTCGCTTCTCTCCTTCTCATCCATCATATCCGTTCTCCTATTCTTTGAAGCAGGTTAGAAACCCGCTGTTCAATTGTAACAGAATCTATCAATTCGTTTGAAAGCCATATAAAAGCTATCAACAACTGCTTATCTGTTAGCTCGTTCACACGAAGAGTGACATAACTCTTGTGCTTTCGGTAAGCTTCGCGCACCTGCCGTTTCACTCTATTACGCTTTACGGCACGTTTGAAATGCTTTTTTGGAACACTAACTAACACCTGTACTTTCGACTCCATGACCATTTCTTTCGATACAGAAGTCTCCCTCTTACTGTCAATTAGTCTGTAAACAGCCTTCAAAGGGTATGCTGTCATCGCATGACTTCCACCTGTCCCAAAGAGCGTATCTATGAGCTTCTTGCTGCATAGACGTTCTTCTTTTCTCAGTCTTTCATCATGCTTTTCCATTCCTTATCAGCTTATTTTTACCGTATGTCCAGTACTGATGTCGGCTTCTTCCCCATCCTTTCAGATGAGGCAGAAGCCGTTATATTATTTATTCTTCTTCTCTTTCTCTAGAAAGCACACAACGCACCAGTCATAGAAGGATGCTCCTTAGATGGTGCTTGAAGGTCAAGTCTCAGCCCTGTGCCTCAACTTCCTTCGCTGTAGCAGGCCCAAAGGCAGCTATCTTAATATCCCCTTGCTTAAAGTTAGGGATATTCTCCTTCAAAGCTTTTACACCCGTTGGACTAAAGAAGACAAGCATATCATAATCAAAGTTCTTAACTTCTTCCTCTGTTAAGCCATTGCTAACTGTGCGATACATCACACATTCCTTATGCTTGAGCTTATTTGCATCCAACAACTCGCTCAAAAGCCTCCGTATGTACAGAACTCTGCGGAACAAGGTACTTCTCAGTCTTGTGCTTAGTCATTGTAGGAATAAGACTATCAATCTTTCCCGTATTACCAAAGAACACCTTACGTTTGCGGTACTGAACATACTTCTGGATATAAAGAGCAATCGTTTCAATCACACAGAAATACTTCATATCCTCAGGGATCGTTACACGCATTTCCTTAGCGAGATTAAAATAATTGTCTACAAGCATGACGAGAAGTAAATACCACAGCGGTATAATCCAACAGGTTTATCTTCTGCTGACGGAACTCTTTTCGCTGAGAGTCCTTCGACCTTAAAGAAAGGTCTGAAAACCAGTTCCACTCCTAAGTCTTCTGCTATGTCGTAATATGGCGACTTTTCGCTTGACGGCTTTGGCTGTGAAACCAAGATCTTTTTATCATCGTGTCCTAAAAGTTTATTATCAAATAGTTATCTGTAATGAACAAAACGCCCCACAATACCATCAACGGCATCAATTCGAGCGCACAAAAAGTACAAAAATTATTTGCAGACTGGCACCCATTCTCTTAAAAAAAGATGCTGTAACTCTTATAAAAAAAGCAAGCATTTTGACGATTAACATAACAATTAGTGTATAAATCAATGCTGCATGGAGTGACAAAGAGAAGTAAACCAGCAAGAGTACTATCGGGAATAATAAGACTCCTTCCAAAGAGGAAAGGAACACCTGTGTTCGCCTCCATTGTCCATTATTTTTCCTATCAAAAGAACACCCAGTTTACGAATCCATAGACCAGATACTTGAATAGGAAATAAGCGACAAACACACCAAAAAGCATCCCTATCGCTCCAAGTTGTGTATCATTCGAAAGCCTACCGCCCCTAAATCTCGCGCAAATAAATAATAGAGAATACTTCCTAACAAAGAGGTTTGTGCTATCAAGATGGTCTGAAAAGCGCATCTCTTCATTCGTTTCAATAGCCAACTCCTTACTACGACTTACACGAAAGAAACTCTTTATCTGTCGTTCTATGAAATTTCTCGATAGAAAAACGCCACCATCGCCATCACAAAACAACCTAAGAGCATTGCTGCAATAACATTATCATTGCTTACAGCATAAGAGCAAGAACGCCCGAAACTCCATCAGCATGATTGTTTCCTCGTTCTAACTTGAAAAAAACTTATTCCCCTTAAAGTAGCCTTCTTCTGCAAATTTGAAGTCCGTCAGCTGAAACTTCTTCTGTTTTTTAGGGCGCAACAAGATAGACGAGTCAGTTTTCTGACCCGCCTTACCCTCAGAATCGACATTCGCCTTCTTCCCTGCTGCCAATGTTGACTTTAACAGTAGAGAAGGGCGAATAATGGAATCAGTTGTCGGCATTATCTATTAGAGTCCGAATGTCTTTTTAATATCCTCTACTCGATCGAGCTTTTCCCATGTGAAAAGTTCAACATCAACTGTCTTCTTCTCATGATAACGGCTTTCAAAGGTCTTCTTAACAACCTCATTCTGACGTCCCATATGTCCATAAGCAGCTGTTTCTAAATACATTGGCTGACGAAGTTTCAGTGTCTTCTCAATAGCCTTTGGACGAAGGTCAAACAATTTCTTCACCATCTCAGCAATCTCACCATCAGTAGCCTTCACATGTGAACGACCATAGGTATTCACATAAACACTAACAGGCTCAGCAACACCAATGGCATAAGCCAACTGTACGAGAATCTCATCACTCACACCAGCTGCCACCATATTCTTTGCGATATAACGTGTTGCATAGGCTGCAGAACGGTCCACCTTGCTCGAGATCCTTACCAGAGAAGGCACCACCACCGTGACCGCCCTTACCACCGTAAGTATCAACGATAATCTTACGACCTGTCAGACCGGTATCTCCATGAGGACCACCAATCACGAACTTACCCGTTGGATTAACAAGATACTTGATATTATCGTTGAACAAGGCAAGTACTTTCTCCGATGTTATCTGTGCCTTTACGCGTGGCATCAAGATTTCAAGAACGTCCTTATGAGATCTGCTCAACCATCTCCTTATCCGCCTTCAACTGTGCCTCACGTGAGTCGTCAGCAGGCTTGATAAAGTCGTCATGCTGTGTTGAGACAACGATGGTATCAATTCGTTGTGGAATATTATCATCGCTATACTCTACTGTCACCTGACTCTTAGAGTCTGGACGGAGATAAGTCATCTGCTTACCTTCCTTGCGGATGTCAGCCAATGTGGTCATAAGGAGGTGTGCCAAGTCGAGTGTTACAGGCATATAATTGTCTGTTTCGTTACAAGCATAACCAAACATCATACCCTGATCACCAGCTCCTTGGTTCTCAGTATCACCGTTGTCAACGCCACGGTTGATATCATCACTCTGCTCATGAATAGAGAAAGAATACCACAGCTATTGCCGTCAAACTGATATTCAGCCTTTGTATAACCAATCTTATTAATTGTCTTGCGGGCAATTGTCTGAAGAGTCAACATATTCCTTAGACCTTACCTCACCCATAATCACCACCTGTCCCGTAGTGTTAAAAGGTTTCTATAAGCGCAACGTGCATCCTCGTCGTAAGCCAAGAACTGGTCGAGCAATGCGTCACTTATCTGATCGGCAACCTTATCTGGGTGTCCCTCAGATACTGATTCCGATGAAAACAAATATGCCATATATTTATCTACTTTTTTTATGTTTATTTTTACTACTAACTCTCTGTTTAAGAGTGCAAAGTTACTGCAACTTAGCGGGATAACAAAATAAATAAGTAAGATTTATACATTATTGGGGGAATTGATGGGTGATAGGTGTTAGATGTTGGCTGATGATGAAGTGCATTATATGTTTTACAATAACTAACAAATAATTGCCAACTACAAAATCAACTCTGACGTTTTCCTTGTAAAAACATCGCAAAAATGCGTTATTTATTTGTTACTCTAGAAGCCGTTTTTAGTATTTTTGTCGCATAAACTGCGACGATATAAGGCACTTTTCGTCGCATAAACAGAAGAAAGCATTATGTATATACACGAAAGAGACAATTGGACAAACTTCCGTTGGGACACTTCACAAGTATCACTCTTGCAGGAACAAGTATTCCGTAAACAAGGTTTACTTTACGGAAGGTTGAGCTCATTGGGATTTGATAGCAAACTGCGTGCTATGGCAGAAAACCTCACTTATGACATTGTGTTTTCCTCAGAAGTAGAAGGTATTCGTCTGAACGTGGATCAGGTCCGTTCTTCCATAGCAAGAAAACTTGGGATTGAGAACGTAAAACATACTGCACCATCTCACTATGTTGACTCTGTTGTCAACGTAATGCTCGAAGCTGTACAGCATTATGATATGATTCTCACAAAGAGAAGATTATATGCTTGGCAAGCAGCATTCTTCCCTTCTGGCTACTAGTGAAGGTAGCCAGATAGAAATTGGACAGTATAGAACGAACGAGGAGCATATAGTCAGTGGAATATTTGGACGCGAGAAAGATTCACTATATTGCTCCTTCTCCAGACCGTATTGAAGAAGAAATGCAAAAGTTCCTCAGATGGTTTAATAAAGAAGAACCTGTAAGTAGTGTCATACGTTCCGCCATTGCTCATTTCTGGTTTGTAAGCATTCATCCATTTGAGGATGGAAACGGACGATTAGCACGTATTCTTTCAGATATGCTCTTGGCACGTGGCGAGAAAAAGTAGGTTCCGTTTCATAATATTTCATCACAGATAAAACAAGGATAAGAAGCACTACTATGACATTCTCGAACGAACGCAACGCGGAGATGGCGAGGTTACAGAGTGGTTAGTGTGGTATATGCAGAAATTGGTGGCTGCACTGAGCGAAGCTGGTGCCACCGTCACAACAATCTTAAACAAGAGTTTCTTCTGGCAGAAGGCTGCAACTGTACCCTATGACAGAACGACGAGACACAAATGCTCAATCTATTTCTTGACGGCTATGAGGCAAAGATAACATCAAAGACATGGGCAACGTTAGCAAAAATGTTCAGAAGGACACTGCCATTCGTGACATCCAAGATCTGGTTAACAAGAATATCCTTGAGAAAGTATACCTGGGCAAAACGACCAAGCTATTCCATCGTTTATGACAAGAAGATTTAACTCAATTCTTCACGGACGTGAACATAACAGAGGAAAATGGCGTACCATATCTTCATGCTTTATTTAAGACTAGAAGCCTATATGCGAAAAAGAGTTACAAGCTTGACGCTGACCGTTATCAGAAAGGTGATTTGTTATTGAATGATTTACTCAATAAATACTGTTCGTATATGGTTGCCGACAATAAGAGTGATGACTCTCTATCTATGCTAATGAAGTATATAAATACAAAGGAATATGATAGTTCCGTGTGCATAAAAAGTAGACATCGTAAAATCGATAGGTTCTACGAGCATTTTATCGACCAAAGAAAGAGAGCCCATTTGCCAGAAATGACAAATGGACTCTCTTTTCTTTTAAATGATAAAAAGCTATCTCCTACAAATTCTTTTTCATGAAGAAAAAGATTTATTTACATGAAGAGAAATATTTATTTTCATGAAAATAATTTGCTGTTGGTAGTCTATTGAATGAAAAAGGACCCGCTGAGAGTCCTTTTTCAAACATAGAATACGTATTATTTTGCTGGTGTCATTATCACCTCAGCATGGTTACCTGCTGCCAAGATCTGCTTCAAGTGAGCAGCAAGCTTAGCTGGGGTGATTGCCTCAACAGTCTTCTTATAGTTGGTATGGAAGTCTACACCTGACCAGATATAGTCGTCGAGAATACCCATCCAATAGCCGTTGTTCTTGTAACAAGGTCTGCATTCTTCAACATCAAGTCCTTAACTTTTCTGAACCTTGTCGGCATCCATCTGACAGTGTTGTCCTTCATTCCCTCAGCAAGAAGCTTTAACAGCGAGGTCAGCCTTCTCTGGGTCCATTGGACAATAGCTCTGAACGATAGCCACAGCCTTGTTACCAAAACGACGTAACTTACCGCTTGCGCCTTACAGAGTAAGCCGCACTGGCATCTTCACGAATACTCTTCTAGATAAACCATAGAGGAACCTGAGCTGCTGCATCAGTAAGAATATCGCCCTCAAAGGGTGTAAGCCATTGGCGCATGCCAAAACTCAAAAGCAATCGCCTTTGGTGTTTCAGACTTACGAGTGAACTTATTTACCGCCTGACCTGCTAGCATAACTTGGAACTTCCTTCCAATTCTCAGCCTTGCCCTTAGGCAGACATGCAATGTACTTCTCAATCAATGGGCGGAGTGTAGCCTCATCAAAGTTACCTACGAAGTAGTAAACAAACTGACCAGGATTAGCAAAACGCTCCTTCCAAATCTGTAAGATACGGTCGTAATTAACGTTCTTCAAGGTGTTCAACGTCGTTGGGGCAAAGCGCGCTTCATGACCATAAATAGTGTTGCTAAGCGAGATCACCGAAGACACTCTCTGGTGAGAGATCCTTATTCTTGAGCGCTAACTCCATTTGTGCCATCATTGCTTTGTATGAAGCCTCATCCTTTGCAATATTGGTAAAGTTGAGGTAAAAGCAACTGCATCATTGTCTCAATGTCCTTTGGAACACATGAACCAGCTAATGACTGATAGTAGCTTGACATACTGCAACCCATAGAAGCCTGCTTACCAGAGAGTGCCTTCTGTAATTCCTGACGTGAGAAATCACCTAAACCACTATAACCGAGGACAGCATCAAAGAATTGTAAGTTACTGAAATCAGCCTTACCATAGAGGCCCTTTCCGCCCTTCGCTGAAGCTTGGAACTGAATTTCATTGTCCTTGAAGTCGGTCTTCTTCAGAATAACACGTGCGCCATTGCTCAGTGTCAACTCCTTATAACCAAGTACTTTATTCTCCTTCTCGCTGACAATCTTACCAGCCTTAGGGAGTTTCTTCTCATCGAGTAGAGGCTCCTGCTTTACATTGATCTACATATGGTTCAATCTTCTCAGCACGTACAGCATTGATTGTCTGTGCCATCTGAGCCTCTGTTGGGTAAGTAGCACCAGCCTTCTCCTGTGCAAAGATATAAGCTACGAAGTTACTATCTTTATCCGTGATGAGTTCCTGTGCATACTTATTGATAACGTCAACGTTCAGTGCAGGCATCTCAACCAACTGCTTCATAATCTGATAATCATCCTCCTTGCTTGGGATTGGTTCGTTAGCAAGATAGTGATCACGAAGTTCATCACCATATTGAGCGTTCTTTACCTTGTTACGATTAACGTAAGCAGACTCCAACTGAGAGAGGTATTCAGCCTTCATACGGTCGTATTCGCCTGCTGTAAAACCATAAAAGACGAACGCGCTGTGCCTCACGATAGATAGCAGCAAGTGCTTGGAAGGTCCTTGCCTTCCTTAGCATCTGCAGCCATACTGAAGGCAGCCTTTGGTTTTGAAAGCATGTAATCGCCATCCTCTGAATAAGCACCTGTGAAAGGACAGTCAGCTTTCTGTGCTAATTCAGCGAGTCGCTGATTGAGCATCATAGTGATGATATTCTTTGCGTAAGAGTCTACATAGTAGTACATATCGCCCCTTCTGTGCGTCAGGGAAAGCGTCATGCTTCATACTGAAACCAACCTGACTGTAAGGCATCTCCTTATCCTTACCAAACACGTAGATAGCGTCCTTGGTGTCTGGCACAGCCTCTTCTACAACCTGTGCAGCATTTGCAGGAACAGTAGCGTTAGCCCAAAGCTTCTTAATCTCATTCTCAGTGTGGTCTACATCAATATCACCAACAACGATGATACACTGATTATCTGGACGATACCACTTCTTATAATAATCGCGGAGGTCCTGATAAGGGAACTTGTCAACAATGCTCATCAAACCGATTGGCATACGATGACCATACTTTGAGTTAGGATAGAACTTTAGGCAAAACGTCATCATGAGATTCGCATCACCGGTGTACGGCGCAACTGCCACTCCTGATGAATAACGCCACGTTCCTTATCAATCTCCTTGTCAGCAAGTGTCAAGCCGTTTGACCAGTCCTTTAAGAATCAACAGACAAGAATCGAGTGCTGTCTGACGAGCTAGTAGGCACGTCGCAAATACGAGTAGACCGTCTGGTCGATACTGGTGTAAGCATTCGAGTTGCTACCAAACTCAACACCGAGTGAACGGGTGAATTCAAGGAGCGTAGAGTCAGGAAAAATGCTCTAGAACCGTTGAATGCCATGTGCTCAAGGAAAGTGAGCCAAACCACGTTGGTTATCATTCTCTTGAATAGAACCAACACGCTGTGCAATGTAAAAATTAGCAACGTGCTCTGGCCATTCATTGTGAAGGATGTAGTAAGTTAAGCCATTGCTAAGCTTACCTTGTCTTACGTTCTTATTCACAGGGATAGGCCCCATCTGCTGAGCAGAGGCCAAACCAGTGACAAAAAGTAAGACGATTAAGAATAAATGTTTGACTTTCATCTTAAACGTTGTTTGTAATTTAATATTAGTTTAATGGCACAAAGATACATAAAAATCCGTTACGTAATCCGATTTTTATCCTTTTTATATGTTGATGGGCATCAATAAAGATTATTCTGATAGTAAGTCGGCTTGCTGACGCTCATTACTGAGGATATTACGAGGGTGATGTTCAAGAATTTCCTGTCGTAGTGTTGAGGTATCGATATGCGTGTAAATCTCTGTTGTTCCAATACTTTCGTGTCCTAACATTGCCTGAATAGCTCGTAAATCGGCACCGCCTTCAAGCAATGAGGTGGCAAAGGAGTGGCGAAGAGTGTGAGGAGAGATTGTCTTCTTGATACCTGCTTCGAGTGCATAGCGCTTTATCATGATAAGTATCATCGTACGAGTAAGATGCTGTCCACGACGATTAAGAAAGACATAATCCTCCTCTCCGGGTTTTATTTTCATCACATTACGATCGGCAAACCAATAGCTTAGCTCGTCTAAGGCACGCGGTGAGATAGGAACCAAACGTTCCTTCGAGCCTTTACCCATACTCGGATATACTGTTCTTCGATATATAGGTTGGAAAGTTTTAGGTTTGGTGAGTTCTGACACACGCAGTCCACAAGAGAACAAGACTTCGATAATGGCACGATTGCGGTGCCCTTCCCACTTTGAAAGGTCTATTGCCTGTTCTAAGAGGTCTACTTCAGCCGTGGAAAGAACCTCTGGTAAGTGGTCAGGTTGCTTTGGCGACTCTAACAACTCAGTCAGGGTCTACTTCAAATAACCATCAATAACGAGGAAACGATAGAACTGGCGCACCCACTGAGAATGCGTGCCCAAGAACGAGGACTAATGCCAAGGTCGGAGATAAAGGCTGCAAAGTGTTCTAAATCTTCTAACTCACATCAACACATCAACCTGTTCCACAGCAAGATGGCGAAAGAGCTTATCTACATCACGCATATAAGCATCCAACGTATTCACCGAGTAGCCTTTCTCTAATTTCAGATAACGACGGTAACGGCTGACAATATCCTTTGAATTCTTGTCTGTTTCCATTTAATTTCTTATTTTTGCATACTGCAATTTATATGCAAAGATACATCAAAAACGATATTTGAGAAGAAAGAGATATGAAAGTAATCATTATTAATGGTCCTAACTTGAACCTCTTAGGGGTGCGTGAACCTGAAATATATGGTAGTCTGTCTATGGACACCTTCCTTTCACAGCTGCGTGAAAGCTATCCTAACAGCACCATCGACTATTACCAGAGTAATGTTGAGGGCGAACTCATCAACAAACTGCAAGAGATTGGATTCTCGTATGATGGTATCATCCGTAATGCGGGTGCTTATACGCATACAAGTATTGCGCTTTTGGATTGCATCCGTTCTTTGCAAACACCAGTGATTGAGGTACATATCAGTAATGTTAACGACCGTGAGAAATTCCGTCGCCACTCTATGATTGCCCCAGCCTGCAAGGGTACGATCCAAGGCTTTGGTCTTAACAGCTACAAATTGACTACTCGAAGCATTGTCGCTCCTATAACCTTTTCAGTACCCATCATCATTTTTATCACCCATGCCAACAACCAACACCTATACATCCCTCACCGATGAGGGCGGGCTGCGATGCCTATCTTGCCTCGCATATCGATCCAGAAGGCGATTATCTTTACCGTCTTTATCGTGCCACAAACATCCACACAATTCACGGACGTATGGCAGGTGGACACCTACAGGGGCGTCTCCTAAAGATGCTTGTACAGATGATACGTCCTAAGAATATCCTCGAGGTGGGTACTTTCAGTGGCTATTCAGCTATCTGTATGGCTGAAGGGATTAGAGGAAGAGGGCAAAGCTCTATACCTTTGAAATCAATGACGAGATGGAGGATTTCACCGTCCTTGGATTGAAGGATCGCCTGTTGCCAGACAAGATTGACTTCCGTATCGGTGACGCTGCAGAAGAGGCTCCAAAGTTAGGGATTCTATTTGATATGGCTTTCGTCGATGGTGACAAAGCGCAATTATACGGAGTGTATGAGAAAGTTGTTGCCTATCATCCGTTCTGGTGGTTATATCCTTGCTGACAACACACTGTGGGATTGGCACGTCATTGACCCTGCCTACGACCACGATCATCAGACGATTGGCATCCGACATTTCAATGATTTTTATTGCTAAGACGACCGAATTGAGAAGGTTATCCTCCCACTACGCGATGGTTTGACACTGATTAGGAAGAAATAAAGCTACACAAAAGCCTCACTCAACCCCTCTCCAAGAGGAGGGGTGATTACCGCAAAAGGGATAACTATAACGATTTTATAATCCAGTAGTTGCTTCCATACTCACAGCATATAGTAATCTGTTTAGCTCTCAACACCACAGGTGCTTACCATCCGCACAATATGTGCGGGGCGTTCACTACAATATGTGCGAACATCAACACCAAACACAAAAAGCCCAGCTTTCATCACCAAACATCCACATATCATCACCACCCAACACCTATCACCCATCACCAAACACCCACATATCATCACCACCCAACACCTATCACCCATCACCAAACATCCACATATCATCACCACCCAACACCTATCACCCATCACCAAACATCCACATATCATCACCACCTAACACCAACATCCATCACCCATTCCCACACTTCAACATAAAAGTTTGTGGGTTTTTCAAACTTTCAGTACCTTTGCAGGATAAAAACAAAAAAATAGATTAGACAATGCAGAAACAAGACAAAAACCGCATATCACGACTTCTTCAAAAGGAGTTAGCAAGTATTTTCAGACACAGACACGTATGATGCATGGTGTTTTGGTTAGCGTAACACGTGTAAAGGTAAGTCCAGACCTCAGTATCTGTACCGCTTACCCTCAGTATCTTCCCATCTGAGAAGGGCGAAGAAATACTGAAAAACATCAATGCTAATGAGAAAACTATCCGCTATGACTTAGGACAACGTGTGCATAATCAGCTGCGCATCATCCCTGAGCTACGCTTCTTCATTGACGACTCCCTCGACTATTTGGAGCGCATTGACGAGTTATTAAAGTAAGTGATGGGTGATGGGTGTTGAATATTGGGTGTTAATGAGTTTCTACAAAGTGTATTAACGCCCACACGCCATCAACACCCAACATCTATCCCTCATCACCCAACATTCAACACCTCCAAATCACCTAACACTCAACACACCCATCATGAACTTCCCTTTTTACATTGCCCGCCGTTACCTCTTCTCAAAGAAGAGTACACATGCTATTAACGTTATCAGCCTCATCTCCGTACTCGGGTGTCTGTAGCAACAATGGCATTGGTAGTTGTATTGAGCGGATTTAATGGATTCTCAGACCTTGTTGCATCTACCAACTTTGATCCACAAATAAAGATTGAAGCAGCAAAGGGTAAGGCTATGTCGGCGAACGATCCTTTACTTTTAAAGGTAAAAACTACCTTCAGTAGAAGTGGCTACAGAATGTGTAGAAGATCAAGCATTAGCGATCTATCACGACAAACAAGCCATGGTAGAACGTGAAGGGTGTGGAAGATAACATCGACTCGCTGACACATATCAGCAATATTCTATATGGTGAGGGCGATTTTTAGACTTCATACAGCCAACCTGCAATATAGGTGTTCTTGGTATTAGATTGGCCCAAGACCTCGGCACTGGGGTTGCATGGCCAGACTACTTACACATCTATGCGCCCCAACGTGAAGGACAGTATGATGCTTCTAATCCAACAGATGCCTTTGTAAAAAGACTCATTGATATCTCGGGAGTACTCTTTCCAAGTAAAAACAGATGAGTATGACAAGGTATATTATCACCTCCCTTGAGTTCGCGACGTCGTATCTTCAACCGACAGGGAGAAATGACTTCTCTTGAATTACGCATGAAACCGGATGTCGACATTGACAAGGCAAAGGACGAAATACAAACCCTTCTCGGTGATAAATATAAGGTATTAGATCGCTATGAGCAGCAAGCTGACACGTTTAACATCATGCGTATAGAAAAGCTCTTTGCCTATATCTTCCTCACGTTTATCCTTATGGTGGCGTGCTTTAACATCATTGGTTCACTCTCTATGCTCATCATCGACAAGAAGAATGACGTCATCACCCTGCGTAACCTCGGTGCAACAGATGAGTCAGATACTTCGTATATTCCTCTTTGAAGGTAGAATGATATCTGCTGCTGGTGCTGTTATCGGTATTGCACTCGGCTTTATTACTTTGCTGGTTACAGCAGACATACGGTCTTGTACAGCTCGGTGATCAAAGCAGGAAACTTTGTTGTCAATGCTCTATCCTATTAGCGTTCATCCAGAAGATATCATCACAATCTTCCTCACAGTTATCCTTGTTGGCTGGCTTTCTGTGGTATCCCGTACGTTATATGAGCCGTAAACTGACGAGAGATTAAGCTATCCTCGCCTATCGACTAACAACTATAAACCTAAACAACATGACTGAAAACCTAAACGACAAAAATTATCATCTATCAAAGTGAAGATGGTAAGACCCAACTTGATGTGAAGTTGGAAGAAGACACCGTAGTGGCTAAACACAAAAGCAAATAGCAGAACTCTTCGATAAAGAAGAATCAAACATTCGAAGACACATAAACAATGTTTTTAATGAAAGCAGAACTCCCACGAGAAAATAACGTGCATTTTTCTGCACGTTAATGGTGTTAAAAAGCCTGTTCCATTTTATACTCTTGATGTTATTATATCCATTGGTTACCGTGTACATAGCCACAGAGGGTGTACGTTTCCGCCAATGGGCAAACTCTGTTCTTAAGCAATATCTTGTCAAAGGCTATGCTATCAACGAGAACATTCGCAAAACATCAGATATGCAGAACTGCGCCAACTCATACAAGTATTAGGCAGAGCCATCCAGCAACAACCTGCAAAGACGACGGACGAAAGCAATGCACTCTTTGATGTTGTGGTAGACTATACCTACGCACTCGACACACTTGATAACTATGATTACCAGCGATTACATATCGCCAAGACCTACAAAAGAAGAACCCTTCCATGCCACATACGAGAATGCTATGCATGAGATAGATATGCTTCGACAGAGTTTGGTGGTTCTGTACTCTTTGGTAATGAGAAGGATGAGTCCTTCAAAAGTTCTATCGGACAAATCTACCAGACCTTTGATGGCACGGAACTTTATCCGAGTGTGGAGGAGAAAGCAGCTATGCTTCTCTATCTTGTCACTCAAGAATCACTCGTTCAGCGATGGTAACAAGCGCATTGCAGCCACCCTCTTCCTATGGTTTATGAACAACAACGCTATCCTCTATCGTCCCGATGGTACCAAAGTAAGCATCCAATATTAGCCGTCTTTCCCACTAACAAACAACCCTTATATGTCTGGCAGCAAATAAGGGTTGTTTGTTATTTGCAGTTTGAAGGTAGTATTTTCGTGAGTTCCTCCTCTGTCATGTCGAGCAACGGTTTTTGAAAAGGATTTCCTTCATCCATTCATATGGGTCTATGTCTGCTTCCCTGCAACACGCCATGAAGGTATAGAAGATGGCATTGTTCTCCGCTCCCTCATTGTTGCCGCAGAACAGATAGTTCTTTCTTCCAAGCGTGATGGGTCTGATGGCCTGCTCCATGAGATTGTTGTCTATGTTGAAGCGTCCGTCCTGCACATACCTGCCAATGCGTATCCATACGGCGAAGGCATAACGCAGTGCCTTCTCCATAGCTTCGCCTGGGGTGTACTGTTTGTGTACATCCAGCATATAGGTCTCAAGATACCTCAGTATGGGGTAGGCCTTGGCCTTCCGCTCAGCCTCCACTTCTTCGGGTGGCGCTTTCCTGTGTCTGAGGTTTTCCTCCAACTCATACAGCGTGGCTATCGTTTCGATGATGTGAGCTGCATTTCTGTCGTCATCCGCCAGATGTTCGAACTTGCGTCTCACATGTGCCATGCATCCCAGTAGCACTATGCCCTGAACGTTCTCAAACCTGCTGTAGGCCTCATACCCGTCAGACTGTATGGCACCTTGGTAGCCCTTGAACAACTCATCTGCCACAGCGCCCGAGCGCGAACCGTCCTTCCAATGGAAGAACACGCCCTGGGAGTGCATGGCGTCACGCACGCCCCACAGGTATCCCTTGCGCGTCTTTCCCTTGCGGTCGGCAACCTGTACGCTGGTTTCGTCAACCTGAAGGTAAGGACTTTGCAGAATCTGCTTCGTCTGGATCTTGTAAAGCGGATAAAGTGCATCGGCGGCATCGTGAACCCAGCTGTTGACGGTTGAGGTGGGGATGTTCACGCCCAGTTCCTTCCACCGGGCACATTGTCTGTACTCGGGCTGGTGATAGGCAAACTTGGCGGTGATGATTTCAGCGAGCAAGGGAAGCGTCGGCAAAACAATCCACCGCCTGCTTTTTCAAGGGGGCTTCTAGGATGTCGACCTTCGCATCCGTTGGTCGGGCTTCCTTCAGGCGGCAGATGACGCGATCTTCTACCCTGACATAAAAGGATGAGGGACGCAGGCACAGATGCTCACTTCTGTCATGTCCGATGATAACCATGCGCTCAGCGTCATAACCCTCCGGATATATCTCCGTCACCTGTCGCTCTATGTTCTCGGGAACATAGGAGGCGTAGGCCGTTCCCTTTCTGGAAGGACGGCTCGTGCGGCGTGATGCTCTGCGTTGTCCGGCCTGCTGTTTTATCTCCTTGATGATGGGAAGGGCTTCCACCTGAGCCAGGGAGCCTTCCTTGGCCCACTGTTCCTCAAAAAGCGTACCTGTCCAGTCGCATGCACTCTCAGGTAGGCGTTTCTCGCTGCGCCTACCATACACCATGCGCTCAAGCTCAAGAATGCGACGGGACTTTCGTTCCAGTTCTGCATCCTTATCCTTAAGTTCTGCATCCTTATCCTTAAGTTCTGCATCCTTATCCTTAAGTTCAGCATCCTTATCCTTAAGTTCAGCATCCTTATCCTTAAGTTCAGCATCCTTATCCTTAAGTTCTGCATCCTTATCCTTAAGTTCTGCATCCTTTTGCTCAAGAAGTTTAATAACAGCTTCCCGAGTTAGAGAATGGTAGTCAGATATCATTGTGCAGCGAGACGTATCCATCATATTATCAGTTCTTTATATGATGTAAAGATACAAAAAATATCTGACATTACCAAAAAAATACTAAGATTTATTATATCTTTTTCTTCGGTAGCAATTAGGATTTATACCTTCAATATAGAGTACCAGTTCGTCCCAGCGAAGGTCATAGAACCCGGTACTCGCCCGTATGATTTTAGAACTCAGGCAACCCTGTGCCATCTGTTTATGATAGACGACAAAACCACAGCGTTCCCAGTGCAGCAACTTGATTCGGTTACGGGAGCGGTTGTAGAAGACATAGACTACTCCATCAGAAGGGTTGAAAGCATGGCTGCGGACCACTTGGGACAGGCGAAGGATGCCCTGACGCATGTCCACAGGAGTGCAACAAACCCGAAAAACATTTGTTTCGTTGAGTACAAACATAAGTTTTTCGGGCAAAGGTAGTAAAGCTGGAAGACCACGCAAAGGCGGCTAATATTGGATGCTTACTGTAAATTGGATTAGACCCAGTTATAATTCAATAGCATAGAAACACAAAAAGCCATTCCCAATACTTTACAGCATTTAGGAATGGCTTTTTATTATTGATTAGTCCTTAGACTGTTCTTATCCAATCCACTTCACATAAGCGAAGTCCTGACGGTGTGGCAAGAGATCGTTCTTAGGATACATACGAACAGCGTACTTATAAGCACCTGCTACTGGTTGCATCAAAAGTAGCCTCGAAGGTATAGTGATTACCCTCTGTCTTCACCATCTTGAATGGGATTACCTTGCTGGATGTTTACGTCATCAACAGGTGCATTCTTTAAGAATACCAACTCAAGACCTACTGCATCGTTCAAGCCCTGCTCGTCGATTGTGTAAGTAACTTAATCTTATGACCTGTAGAAATGTCCTGCAATGCATCCTCGTTCTTAGAAACAACATAGATGCTGTCCCAACGCTCTCTGAGATTCCTTCCAAAGAGCAATCTCCTTAGCAAGTTTATTATCATCAGCCTCAAACTTATGAGAACGCTTAGCCTGACTCTCATAGAACTTGTCATAATAGTCGTCAAGCTGACGCTTCATTGTATAATGAGGAGCGATAGTTGCGATAGAGTTCTTTACAACCTTAACCCAATCCTCTGAGTAGCCCTCTTGGTTCTTATTGAAGTAGAGAGGAGCAATCTCATTCTCAAGCAGACCATAGATAGTAGCTGCATCGAGCTGATCCTGATAGCCCTGATTCTGATAAGTGCGCTTCTCCGGCAATGCCCATCCAGCTCCCTCGCGGTAGCCTTCAACCCACCAGCCATCAAGTACAGAGAGGTTAACAACTACCGTTCATCTCTGCCTTCTCACCAGATGTACCACTTGCCTCGAGTGGACGAGTTGGTGTATTCATCCAGATATCAACACCAGATACGAGACGACAGAGCCAACTGCATATCGTAATCCTCAAGGAAGATAATCTTACCAAGGAACTGTGGCATACGTGAAATCTCAAAGATACGCTTGATAAGTCCCTGTCCTGCACCATCAGCTGGGTGAGCCTTTACCAGAGAAGAAGAACAGAACTGGACGCTCTGGGTTGTTTACAATCTTCTCCAAACGCTCAAGGTCAGTGAAAAGCAAGTGTGCACGCTTATAAGTTGCAAAGCGACGACAGAAACCAATCATCAATGCGTTAGATTAATACGCTCAAGGATAGAAACGACCTTAGCTGGGTCACCCTGATTGCGAAGCCACTGCTTGGTGAACTTATCACGGATATACTTGATAAGTTTCTGCTTCAATGCCATACGTGTCTCCCAGATTTCTGCATCAGGAACATTGTAGATAGCGTGCCAGATAGACTCATTTGCTCTGGTCACTCATGAAACTCTCATCAAAGTATTTATCGTAAACCTTACGCCACTCTGTTGCTGTCCATGTTGGGAGGTGTACACCATTGGTAACATAACCAACAGCATTCTCCTCTAGGGAAGTATCCCTTCCACAATGGAGCAAACATTTTCTGACTTACCCAACCGTGAAGTTTTGACACCATTGATTTCTGACAGGTGTTACAAGCGAAGGTACTCATACAGAAACGCTCGCTGTGATCATCAGGATTGGTACGACCCATACCGATGAACTCATCCCACGAGATACCTAGTTTAGCAGGATAATCACCCATATACTTGCCGAAGAGTTCCTCGTCGAAGTAGTCGTGACCTGCTGGAACTGGAGTATGAACGGTATAGAGTGATGAAGCACGTACAAGCTCCATAGCCTGATTAAATGTCAAGCCACTCTCGATGTAGTCGCAAAGACGCTGGAGATTACAAAGTGCTGCGTGACCTTCATTGCAGTGATGAATATCCTTCTTGATACCAAAGCTTCTTCAAAGTCAGAATACCACCAATACCGAGCAGAGATCTCTTGCTTCAAACGGTTTTCCCAATCACCACCATAGAGAGAGTGAGTGATAGGTCGGTCGAACTCTGAATTCATATCGTTGTCTGTATCGAGCAAGTAAAGCTTTATACGTCCAACGTTCACACGCCATACAAGTGCGTGATACCATATAGATTACAGTAAGGAACATCAACAACAACCTGATTTCCGTCCTCATCAAGTTCACGCTCAATAGGAAGAGAGTTGAAGTTCTGTGCATCATACTTAGCAATCTGCTGTCCATCCATAGAAAGGCTCTGTGTGAAGTAACCAAAGCGATAGAGAAACCTACAGCACAGAAGTCTACATTAGAGTCAGAAGCCTCCTTAATGTAATCACCTGCCAATATACCAAGACCACCAGAATAAATCTTCAAAAAGCCTGGTTAAGACCAAACTCCATACAGAAGTAAGCTACAGAAGCGCTGCTTCTAGGCTTAACACGTCCATATAAGTACGGAACTTCTATGAACATCATTCACCTGCTTTCATCAGCTTTTTGTCCTTTACGATAGCTTCCTTACGGTCATAGCTAAGACGCTCAAGGAGCTGAACAGGATTATGTCCAACCTCTTCATAGAGTTCCTCATCAAGAGCTTTGAACATGTTGCGTGCTTCGTAATTCCCTATGCCCACTACATATTGTGAGCAAGCTCATCAAGACATGCCAATTCCTTTGGCAGAGTTGACTTTACAGTTACCTCTTTCCACTGAGGTTCGTTGGAATAATCTGATTTAATTTTCATAACTTCTTTTTAGTTTGACTGTTATATCTTTATATCGTTATTAAAACAGTTATCAGTTGTTTCTTGCAGCTGTTTTCTTTAATGCTATGTCGTAAGCCTGCTCATAATAGATGATAAACTTACTCCAAAGAGCTTTACGGGAGAGCTTTTCTGCATTTGAACGACACTTGTTCACCTCCGTTTTCGTAAAGCCAGAGTAACGGGCTATGGTATCCTTGATACCATCAGCTACCTCAGAATAATTATAATCAGTACGATGTAATACCTTTCACACCGTCTTCTATCTCGCTGTATTTTCCCTTCTCTGTATTTGCCCACAAACCGAAACCAGCAAGGTCGGTTGTAATACAAGGTACCTTAAAGGCTATTGCCTCTAATGGTGTATAGCCCCATGGCTCATAGTATGAAGGATAGACACAGAGGTCGTTACCCAATACGAGGTCATAATAGCTCATATTCATAATGCCATCATCTCCTGTCAGATAGCAAGGCAAGAGGATAACCTTCACCTTATCTCCCTTTGCATTGTTCTATGCCAGAGAGAGCCGAGCATATTCAGTACATTGTCATGGTCCATATTGTGGAGCCAATGTGTGAGTACAGGTTTATCCAATGGTGTATCATACTGTTTACCGCTGTTGAGGCGTTCTACAAGGTCCTGACGTGGACCCGCTACCCAACCTGGAACCTCTATAAAGGCTACAACCTGCTTCTTCAAGTTTTCATCAAAACGCAAGCGGTTCATTGACTCAATGAAGACATCAATACCTTTATTGCGGAACTCATATCGCCCACTGGTTGATACGATTAACGCATCATCTTGTATATCGTCACCTGTCAACGCATTAGCTACATCAAGCAAACGCTTACGTGCTGCCTTACGCTTCTTTGTGAAGGTTGCACCCTTTGGTACAAAGTCGTTCTCAAAACCATTTGGAAGAACCAAATCAACTGGTTTATCAAGTAACTCTTTGCACTCTGTTGCAGTAATATCACTCACAGTCGTGAAGCAATCAACATAATGTGCAGCCTGCTTCTCGATAGAATGCTTGCTCTCCATATTCAACTCTGAAGCCATCTGGTCACCATTATATGCCCAGAGATATTCGTACAATGGCTTGTTATTGCCCGCTATACTGCGACCAATACCCGTTGCATGAGTTGTAAAGATAGATGCTATCTGTGATAAACGATGCTGTAATACAAGTGCGGCAAAGCCTGTCTGCCATTCGTTTGCATGGAAGACAACCTTGTCTTTCTCACTAAGATAGTATTTATAGAAACTCTCCACAACAAGGGCTGTAGCGTAAGCAAACATTGCTGACTCATCATAATCACCGTAAGCATGGAGACTATCTACATGATAATACTCCCACAATTCGGCATAAATCTCATCCTTATGAGCAAAATAAGATTGGAAATCTACGAGCATAGCAATTGGCTCACCAGGAACATCCCAGCGACCTACCTTAACCGCTAAACCCTCAGAGGCTGCTTGCTGCTGCCATGCAGCAAATAGTTTCTTATCCTCCTTAAAATAAGGGGACGGTGTCTCTTGCCAGCAATCAGGACCAAGAAAGATAATATGATCCTTTATCTTGTCTTGTAATGTCTTTGCACGAGTAGAAAGTACTGTATAAATTCCTCCGACCTTATTACATACTTCCCAGCTGGTCTCAAAAATATAATCTGGAAACAACATCTTATCCTTTAACACATTTGATATATATCGCCCACAAAGGTAATACAAAATAAGGAAAGCAACAATTTAATCGATATATTTTTATTTATTACGTACTATTAATTGATTTATTTGTTCTAACTTTGCAAATAACTAATAGTCATAGATATGAAAGAAAAGATTATACTGATTATAATAGCGTTATTAGCATCTTCTGCTAACATCACCGCACAAAACAATGTATCTAATGAAGGTAAGAAGACAACATCCACTACAGAACGTAATAAGACTGTGCTGAATAAGGATTCTATCTTTCGAGCACATCTTGTAAACGATGAATACCAAGTGTGGATGGATATTGATTTCTACCATAATAACATTACTGTACCACGACAAGAGATTTTTCGGAGAGGTGCCCGGATACTTCGGTGCTAAACGTGACACTCGTAAATGGATTGTGTCTGATGCATCTATTAAAGGTAAGAAGGCTATACTGACCATTATCAACGATTATGGCAGCGAAGACCTTAAGGCCGAACTGAAATATAATTCAGATGGAACGTATACACTTACGCGACTTGAGGGTAGTACAATGAAGATTGTCGTAAATAATAAGTGGGTGAAGATACCAAAGGATTTAACCTTCTACATTAAGTAAAGAAAAATAATAGGGACCAAGAAATTAGCCCTCTATATTTGTTTCTATACCAATACAAGCTAAAACTATAACAAGCACCGAAGATAAACCTAATAAGTCCTAAGTATCAACTCTCCTCAACGGTGTCACAGGCACTTCAACCTCTGATGAAAACTGCTTATAATATTATACTGTAAGCATCCAATATTAGCCGCCTTGCGTGGTCTTCCAGCTTTATTACCTTTTGCCCGAAAAACTTATGTTTGTACTCAACGAAACAAATGTTTTTTTCGGGTTTGTTGCACTCCTGTGGACATGCGTCAGGGCATCCTTCGCCTGTCCCAAGTGGTCCGCAGCCATGATTTCAACCCTTCTGATGGAGTAGTCTATGTCTTCTACAACCGCTCCCCGTAACCGAATCGTTGCTGCACTGGGAACGCTGTGGTTTTTGTCGTCTCATCATAAACAGATGGCACAGGGTTGCCTGAGTTCTAAAATCATACGGGCGAGTACCGGCTTCTATGACCTTCGCTGGGACGAACTGGTACTCTATATTGAAGGTATAAATCCTAATTGCTACCGAAGAAAAAGATATAATAAATCTTAGTATTTTTGGTAATGTCAGATATTTTTTTGTATCTTTACATCATATAAAGAACTGATAATATGATGGATACGTCTCGCTGCACAATGATATTCTGACTACCATTCTCTAACTCGGGAAGCTGTTATTAAACTTCTTGAGCAAAAGGATGCAGAACTTAAGGATAAGGATGCAGAACTTAAGGATAAGGATGCAGAACTGGAACGAAAGTCCCGTCGCATTCTTGAGCTTGAGCGCATGGTGTGCGGTAGGCGCAGCGAGAAACGCCTACCTGAGAGTGCATGCGACTGGACAGGTACGCTTTTTGAGGAACAGTGGGCCAAGGAAGGCCCCTGGCTCAGGTGGAAGCCCTTCCCATCATCAAGGAGATAAAAACAGCAGGCCGGACAACGCAGAGCATCACGCCGCACGAGCCGTCCTTCCGGAAAGGGAACGGTTTACGCCTCCTATGTTCCCGAGAACATAGAGCGACAGGTGACGGAGATATATCCGGAGGGTTGCGACGCTGAGCGCATGGTTATCATCGGACATGACAGAAGTGAGCATCTGTGCCTGCGTCCCTCATCCTTTTTTATGTCAGGGTAGAAGATCGCGTCATCTGCCGCCTGAAGGAAGCTCCCGCCCAACGGATGCGAAGGTCGACATCCTAGAAGCCCCCTTGAAAAAGCAGGCGGTGGATTGTTTTGCCGACGCTTCCCTGCTCGCTGAAATCATCACCGCCAAGTTTGCCTATCACCAGCCCGAGTACAGACAATGTGCCCGGTGGAAGGAACTGGGCGTGAACATCCCCACCTCAACCGTCAACAGCTGGGTTCACGATGCCGCTGATGCACTTTATCCGCTTTACAAGATCCAGACGAAGCAGATTCTGCAAAAGTCCTTACCTTCCAGGTTGACGAGACCAGCGTACAGGTTGCCGACCGCAAGGGAAAGATGCGCAAGGGATACCTGTGGGGCGTGCGTGACGCCATGCACCCCCAGGGCGTGTTCTTCCATTGGAAGGACGGTTCGCGCTCGGGCACTGTGGCAGATGAGTTGTTCAAGGGCTACCAGGGTGCCATACAGTCTGACGGGTATGAGGCCCTATAGCAGGTTTGAGAACGTTCAGGGCATAGTGCTACTGGGATGCATGGCACATGTGAGACGCAAGTTCGAACATCTGGCGGATGACGACAGAAATGCAGCTCACATCATCGAAACGATAGCCACGCTGTATGAGTTGGAGGAAAACCTCAGACACAGGAAAGCGCCACCCGAAGAAGTGGAGGCTGAGCGGAAGGCCAAGGCCTACCCCATACTGAAGTATCTTGAGACCTATATGCTGGATGTACACAAACAGTACACCCCAGGCGAAGCTATGGAGAAGGCACTGCGTTATGCCTTCGCCGTATGGATACGCATTGGCAGGTATGCAGGACGGACGCTTCAACATAGACAACAATCTCATGGAGCAGGCCATCAGACCCATCACGCTTGGAAGAAAGAACTATCTGTTCTGCGGCAACAATGAGGGAGCGGAGAACAATGCCATCTTCTATACCTTCATGGCGTGTTGCAGGGAAGCAGACATAGACCCATATGAATGGATGAAGGAAATCCTTTTCAAAAACCGTTGCTCGACATGACAGAGGAGGAACTCACGAAAATACTACCTTCAAATTGTAATATCAAAACAACCCTTATTTGCTGCCAGACATATAAGGGTTGTTTGTTAGTGGGAAAGACGGCTAATATTGATGCTTACATTAGTTAGAAAAGTCCCATCAACCATTTTAAACATGTCAATTATTGGCCTATATGACAAAAATGTGCTTAAAATCCTTGTAACTATCTAATAATCATTATCTTTGTTTTATTTATATTTTTATGGCAAAAATCTGCTTTTTATTGTGGCTCAAAAATCGACTATAAAACGTGGTCATCTTAATGGTAGTCAACGCTGGTATTGTAAGTGCTGTAAGAGGAGCTTTGTTGGACATAATCGCCTTACCAATACCATTGTCAATAATCGTTATTCCAAGGGTAATCTAACAGTCAAAGATCTATCAGAGGAGTACGGAGTTTCAACCAGGACAATTTATAGAAAACTCACCAAATCTTATAAAGAAGAACTTCCCAACCTTCTTGTTCGCCCTGTAGTGGTTTTAATGGATGCCACCTATTGGGGACGTAATTTTGGTGTCGTTATCATGAAGGATTCATTGTCTGGTGATGTACTTTGGTTTAAGTTTATCAATAGGCATGAACGTCTTGAAGACTATAAGGAGGGCATAAGCTACTTGGAGTCACTTGGGTATACCATTCAAGGGCTTGTATGCGATGGTTTTAAGGGACTTAGGCAAGCTTTTCCCAATTATAAATTCCAATTATGCCAGTTCCATCAGGTAATGACTATAAAGACAAAACTAACTTCAAGACCCAAGCTTGAGGCTTCAAAAGAACTGCTTGAATTATCCAAGATGTTATGTCATACGGACAAGGAGTCCTTTATTGGGGCTTTAAAGGAATGGTACACCAAGTGGGAGGATTTTCTTAAGGAACGGACAACAACAGAAGATGGAAAATCACATTATACTCATAAAGCTCTACGTAGTGCTTTTTTGAGCCTTAAAAGGAATATGTCGTCATTGTGGACATACTATGATTACCCTGAATTGAAGATGCCAAATACAAACAATGCCATTGAATCACTCAATGCAGATTTAAAGACAAAATTGAACCTACACAAGGGGATCAGTATGGAAAGAAGAAAGATCTTCATCCAAGACTTTATAAAGTCCCATTCTCCTAAGAAATAAAAGGGGAATGGGAGATTTTAAGCACATTTTTGTCACATAAGAGAAAACGACGCTAAAATAAGCACACTTTTGTCACATAAGCCCAATTATTAAAGTCCACGTCCATGCCGTGACACCAATCAATAAACTCTAAAGACGAAGTAAATAATTACGCTGAGGAGTATAATAAGAATTGCAGTCAACAAAGCTCTCGACCTCACCTGTCGGATTGTTTTCTTATCTCCTTCCACATAGCTGTGTAATTAAATTTAAATTCTTACATGAGCTTTGCTGAAAAATCTATGACATCGCCTATGAAGAAAGGAATACTTCCCAATAAAATATCAA
>BNJV01000044.1_pt1 | contig 38168 bp, 72 predicted proteins | sample 8540591 | NCBI WGS metagenome assembly BNJV01 (sample SAMD00202457, study PRJDB9452) | human saliva metagenome | host: Homo sapiens
GGTGAACTAATTTTTCATTTTGAATACCCACAGTAGCCACCTTTACCTTGTAGCAATATATCTACCGCATATACGCCCGCTACGTGAAGCCAAAATACGGTCGAAGGCACAAGGTGAACCACCACGTTGAATATGGCCTAATACGGTAGCACGGGTTTCATGGCCTCACACTGAGCTTTCAATCTCACGCGCAAGAGAATGTACATCTGTGATTAATCTCAGTAATCGCAATAATAGCATGACGTTTTCCGCGAATAATACTGCAGTTCAATTTGACGAATTAACTCTTCACGATTAAATTCCACTTCAGATGCCACAATATATTCACAACCACCGGCAATACTCTGCAGAAATGGTTAAATCACTACAGTGACGACCCATGATTTCCACAATAGAAATACGTTGGTGAGAACTTGAGGTATCACGTAAACGGTCTATGGCATCAACTGCTGTTTGTAGTGCGGTTTCATAACCGATTGTGTAATCTGTACCTGCTAGCATCGTTATCAATTGTCCCTGAATACCCACACAAGGAAACCATGTTCTTCAGTAAGCAATTTTGCCCCCATGTAAGAAACCATCCCCCTGATAACAACTAAAAGCATCAATACCGTGAGAACGTAAAATTTCTGCACATTTTTCACGTACCGCAGGATCTTTAAATTCTGGGAAACGTGCGAGCCTCAAGAACGTACCACCACGATTAATCACATCTGAGACACTATAACGGTTTAACTGTTTGATTTTATTGTTATATAAACCTTGATAACCATCATAAATGCCGAATACTTCAAGCCCCTTCTGCAAGGGCTGCGCGAACAACACCACGAATGGCAGCATTCATACCTGGTGCATCACCACCACTGGTTAATACAGCAATAATCATATTTACCTACTTTGAACTCTAAGAATAATTGGCATCAAGGTTACAACTATCCATTATTTCCGCTCTAGAAAAATTTTAAAATTTACGTGGAATTTGATCTAGTATAAGTTTTAATGATGGAAATAACTTTCACACTTCCAAGAAAGATCCGCTTTTTGTAATGTTTTGCTTCTTTGCCACTAAATATTTTGTAAATTTTTACTATTTTTACCTTACTTAAGCGTTGAAATTTTTACCTTGTTCTACTTTTTGGGGAATATTGATATTGCACAAAACCACAAGAAGGAATATTTTTCCTTTTGCAATATCTACCTGCCAAGATGGATTCTGTCTGTTGGTGCACAAATAACATCAACTGTCTTAACTCTGTTGCAGGTCCTTTTATTCGCATTTGCTCGAATTTTGAAATCTTTGCACACCTAAATTACGATATACTTTTTCACGCAATGCCACTCGTTGCTCAATAGAACGAGATAAATCACGATCAAGCAACACTTCAATTTGAGACTGCCAATTTTCCAAGGTATCCGGCTCTGCAAGATAAAACATAACGTGCAATCGTATCCAAATCTTGGCTTGCGTAAAGTTTATAGGTTTTGCTCGTTATATTCAACCTCAGGTGTTTGAAGCTGACTCACTTTTGCCGCACAACCTGAGAGTAAAAGTGCGGTCAATATAACCAGGATTTTATTCATTGATATCTCGCTTAAATACAAATTCTTTTTCAGTTGAGGATGTCGCATCAAACCAATAACCACCAAGGTCAAACTCTTTCAGTTGTTCAACACTGTTCCAAACGATTTTGAATGATAAAAACGACACATTAAAACCACGGGCTCGCATAAAAGCTGACCACTTTGTATCTTACCATTCTTATTATCTAAGAAAATAGGGCTTTAACAATTTGTGCATCTAATTGGCTTTCTTTCACTGATTTATAGTATTCATCAGAAGCCAAATTGATCAAAATACGATCGCCTTGCTCATCAAGTGCTTGTTGCACGGATTGAGTGATGATATTTCCCCAAAAAGCATAAAGATCTTTCCCTTTGGGATTCGCTAACTTCGTGCCCATTTCCAAACGGTAAGGTTGCATTAAATCAAGGGGTTTTAATAAGCTTTCATATAAGCCGGAAAGCATACGTAAATGACGTTGAGCAAAATTGCACATCTTCATCAGATAAGCTATCGGCATCCAAAACCAGTGTAAACGTCACCTTTGAATGCCCAAATGGCTGCACGTGAATCGTTGTGAGATTTTGTCCATTCCGCAAAAACGAGCAGCATTTAAGCCCGCTAGTTTATCGCTGATAGACATTAAGGAAGAAAGATCTTGGGGAGATAATTGACGACAGATTTCAATCAGTTGCTCACTATAATCCGTCAAGTGTGGTTGAGAAACGGGAAGATTTCTGACCGCACCCTCAAAATCTAAGGTTTTTGCTGAAATAATGGCTAATATAGGTTCTCCTCTCTAAAACTGAACCGTATCTTAGCACAGGATTGCCTCATGCTCTACCCCGTTTATGCTATCCGCTTATAGAGTCCATTCTCATTAACGATTAAATCTTGTAACTCCAAATCATAATAACTGCATCTAAAAGCAAAATCCACCGGCAAATTCAATGCTGCAGATAAATCATCAAGACTTATCGGTGTATAACCGATATGTTGATAAAGTTCAGGATGATTCGGCTCCACTGCAGGCATTTGAGCAGTAAGTGGTTGAGCTATCGACTTATTGATTGGCGTATTTACTGAGGCTGAAAACACAATGCAATGATTGAGACTATCTAAAATATCTCTAACATTTTCCACCAACATCGCACCTTGCTTAATCAGTTTATGGCAGCGACTGTATCTCACTTTGAATATTCCTGTAAGGCAAAAATATCGCGATTTTTGTTCTAAAAGCATAACGCGCTGTAATCAATGAACCGCTTTTCTCTGTGGGCTTCAATGACTAATGTTCCTACTGAAAGCCCGCTAATAATGCGATTACGACGAGGAAAAATTTTCAGCAATCGGTACTTGCGTAGGATAAATTCAGAAACTAATGCCCCGTTATTTTCGCGATAATTTGCCCGGCTAATCGATGATGTTGCGGGTAAATGTGATCTAAATCCGCTGCCCAATACGGCAAATGATCTGCCCTTGAATATCCACCACCGCCTGATGGCTAAATCCATCAATACCTAAAAGCCAACCCACTCGTCACCGTCAATCCTGCGAGAGAAAGCTCTGTCGCAAAAATATTTTTGCCCAATATTCCCCATAAGCGGAACAATAACGGCTTCCAACCATGGCGATTTGCTGAGCAGAAAGTGCGGTCAAATTGCTTCACAAATAATAAGGGCGGAAAACCACTAATTTGTTTGAGTAAAAAGGATACTCATCTGAAAAACAGTGGATTAAATGATGGCCTTCTTTTCTGCCCAGTTCAAAGCAGGTTCAATAAATTTCATTTCTGGCTGAAACCAACGACGAATCTGCAACGCATCCCAGCCCATTTGTTGAAATGCCACTTCATCATAATTTAACAAGTCTTCTATATTCACATATAGCCAAAATTTGTTGAATCCGCACACTGCCCAATTTGGGCACTTGAGCTAATCGCAACAAAATCGACGTGAAAATCGATCATACCTCTCCTTTAAAAGGAAAAATTATGACGAGATTGGTTTCAAAAATGAAAAAGTTTGTCTTAATTCCCGATTCAGATCGCAAAAGAGAAAAATTTTAGAAAAATCGGCATACCAGAAACAAGGAATAAAACAGGACAAAAACTGCTTCTTTAAAAGCCATTTTTAGAGATTAATTCTGATAAAACTTATATTAAGAGAAATAAACTTTTAAGATTATGTTGAGATATTTATTTTAGATATAAATCACTAATAAATGATTTGGACAGCAACATTTTTATCCGTATTATGGACAGACGTTTTTACAGAATTTTTACAGGATTATCTTTTTATGTACCAAAGCTGTTTCTTTATCTCTCAACCTCCTGCTCTCACATTCTTTGTGCGGCTAAGTTGTGGATAAAACACCTTTTTATGTAAAAATCTATTATCAACCCGCACTTTTAAGATTGCGGGTTTTTGTTTTGAAAAATCACGGTAAAAATGACCGCACTTTGAGTGATAAAAGAAGGAAAACATTATGACAGATCGCGTTATTATTTTTGATACCACCTTGCGTGATGGCGAACAAGCGTTAAAAGCAAGCTTAACCGTTAAAGAGAAATTACAGATTGCTTTAGCACCTGAACGTTCTCGGCGTGGATGTGATGGAAGTCGGTTTCGGTTTCTTCTCAAGGTGATTTTGAATCCGTTCAAAACCATTGCACGCCATATCGAAAAATAGTCGTGTTGCGGCACCTTTCCCGTGCAGTAATTAAAGATATTGATGCTGCAGCTGAAGCCTTAAAAGTGGCAGCGTTTCGTATCCATACATTTATTGCAGTTTCAGCATTACACGTTGAAGCCAAATTAAACGTACCTTTGACGATGTGGTTGAAATGGCGGTGGCAGCAGTAAAACATGCACGTAATTATACTGACGATGTAGAATTTTCTTGCGAAGATGCGGGCTGTACCGGTATCGACAATATTTGTCGTATTGTTGAAGCCGCAATCAATGCGGGTGCAACAATCAAATATTCCTGACACTGTTGGTTTCGCTTACCTAACCAATTCGGCAATATTATTGCTGAAGTACGTAACCGCGTACCAAATATCGATAAAGCGGTGATTTCCGCACATTGCCACAATGACTTGGGTATGGCAACGGCTAACTCCTTAACCGCTGTACAAAAATGGTCACGTCAAATTGAATGTACGCATCAACGGCATTGGTGAACGCGCAGGCAACACCTCTCTTGAAGAAGTGGTAATGGCAATGAAAGTTCGTCAAGAATTTATGGGTGTGGATACACGTATCAATACACAAGAAATTCACCGTGTCAGCCAAATGGTGAGCCAACTCCTGTAATATGCCAATCCAACCGAATAAAGCGATTGTAGGGTCAAATGCTTTTCGCACATTCATCCGGTATTCACCAAGATGGTAGGCGCTAAAAACCAAAATACCTACGAAATCATGTCGCCAGAAACTATTGGCTTGAAAAAGAAAAATTCGAACTTAACCGCATCGTCTCTGGTCGCGCAGCGGTGTAAAGGTCACATGGCGGATATGGGCTACACCGAACAAGATTACGATTTAGACAAAATTGTATGAAGCCTTCTTAAAATTAGCAGACAAAAAGGCCAAGTATTCGATTATGACTTAGAAGCTTTAGCCTTTATCGATATGCAACAAGGGATGAGGATCGTTTAGTGTTAGATAAACTTTCTGCACATTCCACTAAAGAATATCCAGCAACTGCGTTTGTTCAGCGGAATTGGATGGTAAAAATTAGCACCTCTTCTATCGGTGGTAATGGTCCGGTTGATGCAGCTACAATGCGATCTTGAATTTAACCGGCTTAGATATCAAAAATGTCGCACTATAACTTAACTGCAAAAGGCGGAAGGTGCTGAAGCCTTTAGGTCAGGTGGATATCGTGGTTGAACACGAAGGCCGTAAATTCCATGGCGTTGGTTTAGCGACAGACATCGTTGAATCTTCCGCACTTGCTTTAGTTCGTGCAATTAATGCTATTTATCGTGCGCATAAAGTCGCCGATATTAAAAAGCCACAAACATCATTAATCGACCTAATCTCCCTTTACTTAAAGGGGAGAAAATGTGAAAAATTAACCGCACTTTTGGTGTGACTGAAATAGGAAAAACAATATGCAATCATACAACATCGCTGTTCTACCGGGAGATGTATAGGTCCAGGAAGTGATGGCTGAAGCTCATCAAAGTATTAAACAAAGTCCAAGAAAAATTCGGTTTCAAACTTAACTTTAACGAGTTTTATGTGGGGGGTGCTGCAATTGATCATTGTGGGCTGCCCATTACCGGCAGAAACCTTAAAAGGTTGTGATGATGCTGATGCGATTTTGTTTGGCTCTGTAGGTGGCCCAAAATGGACAAATTTACCACCGGATCAACAACCCTGAACGCGGTGCATTATTACCATTGCGTAAAACATTTCAAATTATTCTGTAATCTTCGCCCTGCTACCCTTTTATAAAGGCCTCGAAAATTCTGCCCATTACGTGCAGATATTGCAGCGAAAGGGTTTGATATGGTGGTTGTGCGTGAATTAACGGGCGGGATTTATTTCGGTCAACCTAAAGGCCGTGAAGGCGAAGGTGCACAAACCAAAGCATTCGATACCGAAGTTTATTACAAATATGAAATTGAACGCATTGCACGCGCGGCTTTTTGATGCGGCGATGAAACGTCGTAAACACGTCACTCTGTGGATAAAGCCAACGTATTACAAGCTTCAATCTTATGGCGTGAAACTGTGACTGAAGTGGCGAAAGATTACCCTGAAGTCACCTTAGATCATATTTATATCGACAACGCGACCATGCAATTAATCAAAGCGCCTGAGTCTTTCGATGTGCTCTCTGCTCTAACATTTTTGGTGATATTATTTCTGATGAAGCGGCGATGATCACAGGTTCTATGGGGATGTTACCATCTGCTAGCTTAAACGAAGAAGGTTTTGGTTTATATGAACCGGCTGGCGGTTCTGCACCAGATATCGCTGGCAAAGGCATTGCCAACCCAATCGCACAAATTCTTTCTGCGGCAATGATGTGCGTTATAGCTTCAACTTAAATGATGCGGCTGATGCGATTGAAAAATGCCGTACAAAAAGTCTTTAGCAAATGGTCACCGTACGGGTGATTTAGCCGATGATTCCACCCCTGTTTCAACTGCGGAAATGGGTACATTAATCGCTAACGCAATCTAATAAAAATACCAAAGTGCGGTTCAAAAATACCCGAAATTTGACCGCACTTACTACTCTAACGAATTGAGGACACTATGGCAAAAACTCTTTACGAAAAATTATTCGATGCCCATGCGGTATATCGAAGCTGAAGGCGAAACGCCGATTTTGTATATTAACCGTCATTTAATCCATGAAGTGACCAGCCCATAAGCTTCCTTTGATGGTTTACGGTGGCAGGCCGCCAGGGTACGTCAGTAAGTAAAACTTTCGGTACCATGGATCACAGTATTTCTACCCAGTACGTGATGAACAAACTTGAAGGCCAAGCGAAAAATTCAAGTATTGGAGCTCGCAAAAAACACAAAAGCGACCGGTATTCAATTGTTCGATATGACCACAAAAGAACAAGGCATCGTGCATGTGATGGGACCTGAACAAGGTTTAACCTTACCAGGCATGACTATCGTTTGTGGTGACTCTCATACAGCCACCCACGGTGCATTCGGAGCCTTAGCATTTGGTATCGGTACATCCGAAGTCGAGCACGTATTAGCCACCCAAACCTTAAAACAAGCTCGTGCGAAAAATATGAAAATTGAAGTGCGTGGCAAAGTGGCGCCAGGCATTACCGCAAAAGACATTATTCTTGCCATTATCGGTAAAACTACCATGGCAGGCGGTACAGGCCATGTGGTGGAATTCTGTGGTGAAGCTATTCGTGACCTTTCTATGGAAGGCCGTATGACCGTTTGTAGTATGGCGATTGAAATGGGCGCGAAAGCTGGCTTAATCGCACCAGATGAAACGACTTTCGAATACTTAAAAGGTCGTCCACATGCACCAAAAGGTAAAGATTGGGATGATGCCGTTGCTTATTGGAAAACCTTAAAATCCGATGATGATGCGAAATTTGACACGGTCATCACATTAGAAGCCAAAGACATTGCACCACAGGTAACTTGGGGTACAAATCCTGGCCAAGTAATTGGTATCGATCAGCCAGTGCCAAATCCAGCAGAAATGATAGATCCCGTCACTCGTGCTTCAGCAGAAAAAGCGTTGAATTATATTGGCTTAGAAGCTAACGCTGATTTAAAAGAAATCCCTGTGGATCAAGTGTTTATCGGATCTTGTACTAATGCACGTATCGAAGATTTACGCGCCGCTGCGGCGGTGATGAAAGGCCGTAAAAAAGCCGATAACGTAAAACGGATTTTAGTGGTGCCGTTCCGGTTTAGTCAAAGAACAAGCGGAAAAAGAAGGCTTGGATAAAAATCTTTATCGAAGCGGGTGCTGAATGGCGCAAACCCAGGCTGCTCAATGTGTTTAGGGGATGAACGATGACCGTTTAGGTGAATGGGAACGTTAAAGCTTCCACTTCGAACCGTAACTTTGAAGGTCGCCAAGGCCGTAATGGTCGTACTCACTTGGTGAGTCCTGCGATATCAGCGGCAGCTGGAATGTTCGGTACAATTCGTTGATATCGTGACGTAACATTAAACTAGGAGCAGAAAATGGCAGGATTTAAACAACTTTCGAGGCTTAGTAGTGCCATTGGATGCGGCAAACGTGGACACGGATGCAATTATTCCAAAACAATTTTTACAAGCTATTACGCGTAGGTTTCGGTAAACATTTATTCCATGAATGGCGTTATTTGATGTTGAAGGCACCAAGCCAAATCCAGATTTCGTATTGAACTATCCATCAATATCAAAGGCGCGACCATTTTATTAGCGCGTAAAAATCTTGGTTGTGGTTCTTCTCGTGAACATGCACCTTGGGCATTAGCCGATTACGGTTTCAAAGTAATGATCGCACCAAGTTTTGCGGATATTTTCTATAATAACAGTTTAAACAACCACATGTTACCGATTCGTTTTGTTGAAGAGGAAGTGGAAGAGATCTTCCAATGGGTGTGGGCAAATGAAGGCAAACAACCATGTAGATTTAGAAGCGATGACGTGTCACTGTAGGTGACAAAGTCTATCACTTTGAACTGGATGAATTCCGCCGTCATTGTTTGTTAAACGGCTTGGATAACATCGGTTTGACGTTACAACACGAAGATGCCATCAGTGAATACGAAAAATATTCCGGCATTTTTACGTTAATCTGTTTTTACTCGGACAGCAAATATTGCTATTCATTCGGCGGACAATTTGTCCGCCTTCTTTTTGAAAACATTCCATACCGTACTTTCTCCCTTTATTTGACACTCTGTGTGCTTATACCTATCATTCTCCGTAATATTGATTGATTTTTAAAAAGAGCTGTCTATGTCACATAATCAAACCGAATTACTGAAAAATCCTCGCTGAACGCATCCTTATTTTAGACGGTGCGATGGGGACGATGATCCAAAAATATAAACTCACCGAGGCTGATTTTTAGAGGCGAGCGTTTTTGAAAGAAAAGTGCTGTTGATTTACGTGGCAATAATGACTTGCTCACCCTGACCCAACCGCTGTTAATTTCTGCGATTCATGAAAAATACTTACAAGCGGGCGCCGATATTATTGAAACCAATACCTTTAGCTCTACCACCATTGCGCAAGCGGATTACGATTTACAGTCTCATTGCCCTACGAACTGAATTTTTGCGGGGGCGAAACTGGCACGTTTGGCGGCAGATAAATACAGCACACCGGAAAAACCAAGATTCGTCGCGGGAATTCTCGGCCCAACTAACCGCACAGCGTCCATTTCCCGAACGTAAACGATCCCGGTTTGCTACGTGACCTTTATGGAATTGGTGGATGCTCTATTCTCAGCCACGCGCGGCTTAATCAGAAGGCGGTGCCGATTTAATTATGATCGAAACTATTTTCGACACACTGAATGCCAAAGCGGCTATTTTCGCCATTGAAACCGTATTTGAAGAATTAGCTGTGGAATTGCCGATTATGATTTCCGGCACCATTACCGATGCTTCGGGGCGTACCCTTTTCTGGACAAACCACCGAGCGTTCTACAACCTCTGCGCCACGCGAAACCACTCACATTCGGTTTGAACTGTGCGTTAGGTCGAAAGAACTTCGCCAATATGTCGAACAACTGTCTAAAAATCAGCGAAACCTATAGTTTCCGTCCACCCAAATGCGGGCTTGCCAAATGCTTTTTGGTGGCTACGATTTGGGTGCTGAAGATGGCTGCACATCCGAAAGAATGGGCTGAAAGTGGCTTTGTGAACATTGTTGGTGGTTGTTGTGGTACGACACCAGAGCATATCAAAGCCTTTGTGATGCCATGCAAGGTATTGCGCCGCGTAAATTGCCAGAAATTAAAACTGCTGATGCGTTTATCCGGCTTAGAAACCACTCAATATTGATGATGAAAGCCTGTTCGTAAATGTGGGTGAACGTAATAACGTGACGGGTTCGGCGAAATTTAAACGTTTAATTAAAGAAGACAAATTTGCCGAAGCCATTGAAATTGCTATCGACCAAGTAGAAAAACGGCGCGCAAGTGATCGACGTCAACATGGACGAAGCCTTACTCGACAGCAAAAATGCATGACCCGTTTCTCAATATTATGGCGACCGAACCCGATGCGGCGAAAAGTGCCTGTCATGATCGACTCATCTAAATGGGAAGTGATTGAGGCAGGTTTACAGTCGGTTCAAGGTAAACCGATTGTAAACTCTATCTCGCTGAAGGAAGGTGAAGAAATCTTTTATCGAACACGCTAAACTGGTGCGTAAATACGGTGCAGCTGTGGTGGTCATCGGCGTTTGACGAAGTGGGTCAGGCCGATACCGAAGATCGCAAAGTGGAAATCTGCACCCAGTGCCTATAACATTTTGGTGAACCAAGTAGGCTTCCCACCAGAAGACATTATGTTCGATCCCGAATATTTTTGCTATCGGTACAGGGATTGAAGAACACAACAACTACGGTGTGGATTTCATCAATGCTACCGGTCGCATTAAACGCGCACTACCGCATGCGAAAATCTCAGGCGGGGTGTCGAATGTGTCTTTCTCATTCCGTGGTAACAACGTGATGCGTGAAGCTATTCTACGCTGCCTCCTCTATCACGCCATCAAACAAGGTATGGATATGGGGATTGTGAATGCGGGCAGCTTGCAATTTATGACGATCCTGATCCCGAATTACGTGAAATCGTGGAAGATGCGGTACTAAATCGCAGCCCTGATGCCACCGAAAAACTGCCTCGATATTGCAGAAAACATCGCTAATCAGGGCAACGATGAAAGTGCGGTCGATTCTGTGGCAGAATGGCGTACATGGCCGGTGGAAGAACGCTTAAAACACGCCTCGTAAAAGGTACTACTACGCACATCATCGAAGACACCGAAGAGGCACGTCAAAAAGTGCCAACGCCGTTAGAGGTAATTGAAGGTCCTCTCATGGCCGGGTATGGATGTAGTCGGCGATTTATTCGGTGATGGTAAAATGTTCCTCCCGCAAGTGGTGAAATCCGCACGCGTGATGAAACAATCCGTGGCATATTTAGAGCCGTTTATCAACGCCACCAAACAAAAAGGCTCCAGCAACGGTAGTGGTGATCGCCACCGTGAAAGGTGACGTGCACGACATTGGCAAAAACATCGTGAGCGTCGTGTTGCAATGTAATAACTTTGAAGTGATTGACTTGGTGTGATGGTACCGGCGGACAAAAATCATTCAAACTGCCATTGAGGAAAAAGCGGATCTTATTGGCTTGAGCGGTTTGATTACGTCATCTTTAGACGAAATGGAATACTTCCCTAGGCGAAATGACCCGTTTGGGCTTGAACTTGCCGGTGTTGATCGGCGGTGCAACGACCTCCAAAGAACATACCGCCATTAAACTGTATCCAAAATATAAAGAACACGGCGTGTTCTATACCTGAACGCCTCCCGTGCGGTAACAGTATGTGCCACATTGATGAACCCGGAAGGGCGTGCGGCATTGTGGGAACAATTCAAGAAAGATTACGAGAAAATTCTAGCAATCATTCTCTAACCGCAAACCACTGCGTAAACAGCTTAGCATTGAAGAAGCCCGCGCCAACCGTTTTGACGGCTTTAACGGCGAATGGGCCGATTATGTGCCGCCAACGCCAAAACCAAAACCGGCATTGTAGAATTTAAAAATGTATCGATTGCCGAACTGCGCAAATTTATCGACTGGTCGCCGTTCTTCCGTGTATGGGGCTTAATGGGTGGCTATCCGGATGCCTTTGATCATCCGGAAAGTGGCGAAGAAGCCCGTCGCGATGGAATGATGCACAAGCGATGTTAGATACTTTCGAACAAAACCACAAACTTAATCCAAGCGGCGTGTTGGGCATTTTTCCCTGCAGAACGTGTGGGCGATGATGTGGTGCTATTCTCCGATGAAGACCGCACTCAACCCATATCGGCACGGCTTTCACGGTTTACGCCAACAAACGGAACGTGGCAAAACAGCAAAAGCCAATTTAACTTTGCCTTGAGCGACTTTATTACCGATCGCGAAAGCGGCAAAAAAGACTGGATGGGCATGTTCGCTGTCTGTGCGGGCATTGAAGAAATGGAATTAGTAGAAGGTTATAAAGCGGCGGGCGACGACTACAACGCTATCTTACTACAAGCTGTGGGTGACCGCCTAGCCGAAGCCATGGCGGAATACTTTGCACTTTGAGCTTCGCACCCGCATTTGGGGCTATACGCAAGAAGAATTCGACAATCAAGGTTTAATCAATGAAAATCTATCGTTGGCATCCGTCCGGCGCCGGGTTACCCAAGCTGCCCTGAGCATACCGAAAAAGCCTTGATTTGGGATTTATTAGAAGTAGAACAACGCATCAGCATGAAACTCACCGAAAGCTACGCCATGTGGCCTGCCGCTCCGTCTGCGGTTGGTACTTCACCCACCCGGCAAGCAACTATTTCACTTTAGGTCGCATTGATGAAGACCAAGCTCAAGATTATGCCAACCGTAAAGGTTGGGATGAGAGAGAAATGATGAAGTGGTTGGGTGTGGCGATGAAGTGAGCCTACAATTTACTTCTAAGTGAATTATTAGCCTACTATAGGAATATTACTTAATCAAAAACAAAAGGAGCAAAAATGTTTATTAACGACCAAGACAATCACAATATTAGAGATGTTCATATATTAAACCCAGGAGAGAAAGCCTTAGCAAAAAGCCTTTATCCAAGGTGCTGTTTATGGATGGTTAAATTGCCATTCTAAAGGAGATGAATTTTCTGTTCGGATTTTATTTTGATGGTGATAATACAGATTGGGAAGGAACACCATTACAACCAATTTGGGATAACCATAAAGCAAATGGAAAAACAAATGATGAGGCTCATGAACAATCAGCTAAAGATGTAGGATGGTTGTTAAAAATCTGTATTGGCAGGGGATACAACACGTAAATTCAATAAAAATTGAAAGGTTTACAAATACTTATTGCTGGATTGATTGAGTTCATCAATATTACTTGCTGAATTATTCTGCTATCAATTCAAAAATTATAGTTATTTATTAATAAATATGAGAAAACTAATAAATGAAAAATACTGGAAAAAGAATATGAATTATTTATTAGAGATGTACAACAAATTTTATTAAATATTGAAGGTAGAGAAACCATAATAGTAGAACAAAATAAAGTTTTATATGATCGAATAGGTAAATCCCCTCATGATGGCGCAAGCGTCCTCGCTTGTGCCCAATCTCAATAAGGTCGTTAAAAATCAACTACGTTTTAATTTCTAAAAATTGTCCATTCAAAGTTTTCATTGCATTTAGCACCAGCGTGACGCTGGCGCTATCTTTCGTAGCGACAAAGAGAAAACTCATCGAAAATTGGTCACACGATGTATCACAGAGTGGAATTTATTCCACTCTAATCCATCTTTACTTAAGAATAGTATAAATATAAACTGCTTAAGACAAAACAGAATAACAGCTATGCCTACAAGAGGCTTTTTGGGAAAAAGTTTATCTATCATTTTTTGATAATTGAATAATACTTTTGAATATTAAAAATGAAAATAAATATAGGGAAAGTAATCAACCAAATTAATAGATAATAAAACCAAGATAATTGCCATTATGGAAAAGTGTATACATTAGTGCAATTTTTACTTTATATAAACTATCATTTGGATCTCATTATACTTGTGAGTTTAAACTGCCCTTTTATTATATCATCTAATATAAGAAGATGGTTTGAACTCATGATGTAGTCTAAGAATAGTATAACTATAGGTGTAAGTACAAATAGAATTAGCTCTTTATGAATTAATTTACTAACTTCAATTTTTATGATTTAATACCCACGATATAGATAACCACACATAAAATGAACCCAGTAGTAAGTAAAGAAGAAAGCTTAGATCTTTTATAAGATTATGGTATATATTAGATATGAACAGAAATATTGTAAATGTAAATAACGTAATAATTTTTGCTAACCTACTCAATTTGATTAGCAAGTCCTTACCAATGAATCTTTAATAAAATCATTAAAGTTTTATATTTATCTTCGATATTATGAACTACTTTCGCTAGAGTGGCATTTTGTAAAATTAATTCACCAGCCAAATACAAACAAGTTAAAATAGAAATAAACACATATATGTTTCATTTTTGTCCTTTTTATTATAACCCCAATTTCACTAAAAAAATACTTCAAAAACTGACTGTACTTTATTTACTTTTTAGGGCACGCGTTAGGGAAACGTGCGCCGGCATAAGCGTTAAATACAAAAAGTGCGGTTAAAATTTTCAACGTTTTTGAATTTACTGCAATAACCAATCCACCACATACATCACTTCAATTCCATCAATCTCGCTTGTTCGTAATATTTTCCCGTAATTAAGATCTTTTTATAGTTATCCTTAATATGCAAAAGATTATCTGTTTCGTGAGTATTTTCAGGGATTTCAAAGGCGACTTGTACATATAAAAATTTCATCGGCTTTTTCGGGCGATAAAAATCAATTTCTTTGCTGTCGAGTTTACCCACATCTACGGTATAACCTCGTCTTAGCAATTCAATAAAAAAACGATATTTTTCTAAGCGATTGGCATAATTTGCACCTTTTTGCCAATAGCGTGCCGTCTTAAACCGTTATCCACAATAAAATATTTCGCATTGGTTTTTAAATAGCCTTTTTCCGCGAATATCGTATTGTTTTGCTTTTATAAAAAGAAAGGCATTTTCTAACAAATCAAGATATTTGCTGATGGTGTGATTTGAAGTGGGAACACGTTCGACGTGAGCGTGTTGCTAATTTTTTGCTCGGATTCACCAACTGCCCCTACGTTATCCGCCAAAAAGAGAATCACGCTTTTAAGAATATGGGTATCTTTCACCCCGGCTCGATGCGCAATGTCATTCAGCACGATAGAATCAAAAATGCCCGATAAAATCGTTTCTTTTTAAAGGTTCATCCGCAATGGCGACACTGGGGAAACCGCCGTATTTTTCGTATTCCGAATAGAGTTTATCCACCAACCTTGACTGACCATCCACATTTTTTGGAACGTAAAAATTCTTTAAAAGAAAGCGGATAAATTTTAATTTCCACATATCGACCGCTTAACAGCGTCGCAAGTTCACCGGAAAGCAAGTTGGCATTGGAACCTGTAATCACAATGTCGGTATTAAAACTCACGCGAAGCGCATTGACGGTTTTTGCCAACCTTCTACAAACTGAATTTCATCAATCAGAAAGTAGATTTTCTCCTGAGAGGAAGACATTTTTTTCTTGAATAAGCTGTTGGAAATCTTGAGCGTCTTTTTGACCCATTGATATTCAAAAAGATTCAAAATTGAAATAAATAATATTTTTCGGAATCAATGCCCTGTTGCTGCAGATAATCACGGTATTGCATGAGTAACACCGATTTGCCGGAACGACGAACACCCTGAGATCACTTTTGATAAAATCGGTATCTTTAAATTGAATCAGTTGCTGTAAATAATTTTTCACGAGAGATCATAACTTCACCCATTGGAAATAAATTTCATATTTTTGAAAATTATACATAAATTGGAGTTAATTTCAATTTATACAAAATAAACAAAAGTTGGAATTAAATTTCCATTATTTTAAGTTTACAATGGCGCAAGCGTCCTCGCTTGTGCCTATCCCTCATGATGGCGCACGCTTCCCAGCGTGTGCCTAATACCAACAAAAACACCTGAAAAACTGACCGCACTTTATTTACTTTTTAGGATACACGTTAGAAACGCGCGCCGACATATAAATTTAGTGGATAATTCTCCCATACTTTTTTTAATCTCTAACGCTCACATTGTGAAAAGCATATTCTAAAAATAAATAGCAAAATAATTTTTAATTAAGTAAAAATCTTTTGAAATTTAGTCACTTGTAAGGAACTTATGAAAAAAATTTATCTCTTTGCTTTTGCTTAGCATTAGTGGCTTGTTCTAGTAACAAGACGCTCATCTTCTTCTGAAGAAATAACATACATTCCAGAATCTTCAGAACTGCAACATATTAGTAATGATATCGTGTATATTCGAGATATTATCAAAAACCCCAGATAACAAAATTTATTTACTTTGGTGATACCGAAGATTACAGAGTTTTCAGGGGCTGAAATAGAATATCTTCGACCTTTGTTACAACCTGAATACATCACTACCGATGTTAAAAAGGAAGACAAAAATTACGAGCTTAGCATCAGTATTTATGCTGATCGCAGCCATAATAATGTCCAGTTAACATATCTTTTAGGTATGCCAGTTAAGCATGTGAAAAACGTTACGCCAAAGTCTTCAGGGGCTAAAACCACGTTGGACTAACTATTACAGCGGCGGTACACATTGTCGTACGGACGATTTCTTCTATCCCGCACCTGCTGATTGCAAAAGGAAAAGAACGCCCAACAAAACTCGTATTTGAAATAGATGCCCAAAAAGATAGACTCAATGGGAAAAATCGTAAAACTGAGTAACTGAGATGATATTATGAAAAATCCATCTCTTCCTATTGCAATAAGATCGTATGTATATAATTACCGTTTAAAAAAACAGATAAAGAAAAACGTTCGGAAAAATGGGAGAATACAAAAAGAGGCTGTCAAAGACGGGGTTAAAGATACGCTAATGATTATTACTGCACCAATCTGGCTTCCTCTCTATAGCTATGGTTTCAGTCGCAGAATCGGTTAATTAAAATAACTTTATTTTTCAATAGCACCAACCAATCTGTTGGTGCTATTTTTTTCTTTCATTTCATACTTTCTCGACATTTAACAATCCCTATAAAAAAATAAATAGCAAAAATAATTTTTCTATTCAGTAAACTCATTCCCAAAAATCCAACCACTTATAAGGAATATTATGAAAAATTTATCTCTTTGCTTTTGCTTATTATTAGTAGCTTGTTCGAGTAACAATACGCCACCTGCTCACGACAATACAAAGCCCTTTCACCTATATATGACTCACTTGGGAGATGAAAAATATTGATTCGAAGTATTATTAAAACACCGGATAATAAAACTTATTTACTGAGTGATAACGAAGATTATGAGCTTTCAGGCATTGATGCGCTTTATTTACAACCTTTATTCCAGCCTGAATACATGACAAAAGCTTTTTAAAAATCCAATAGAAGGGATGGTGAATTTTATTTAGCGCTTGGTGTTGATGCTGACCGTACTAATAACAAAGTTAAAGTAGATTATATAATGAGCGTACCGATTAAATACCTAATACGCTTCGTCAGAGCCTGAAGGGTTAGAGCAACGCTGGGAGGTACTCTATGAGCCTGGTTCTAGTTATTGTGTGGCAAATGATTTCTTCCACGAAGAACCTTCTGAATGCAAAGATAATAAGCCTAAAACTCAAATTATTCTTCGTATGAAAGGGAAACATAATGAGTCAATCATTGATGGGCGTATAGTGAAATTAAATAATCGTGATGAAATTTTGAAAAATCCTCACTTCCTATGCCAATACCTACATCTCTTAGTAATTATCGTCTAAAAACAGACGAAGAGATTCTGATCAGCGAAATGGCATGAAATTAAACGTGAAATTAGAGAATCAACCAAAGAGGGAGCAGAAACAGCACTAATCATTATTACTGCACCAATCTGGTTACCTATGGCGATCGGGACGGAGCCTGGTAGGGGTCCTTTTGGGCGCAAGTAGTTACTTATCATATTTCATTTTCTTTATAATGGCGCACGCTCGCAGCGTGTGCCAAATTTTACTAAAAAAACACTTCAAAAACTCACCGCACTTTCCCCTTTGTATATTGCACTATCCCCAATTTCGCTATTATACTCCCTTTCTCATTCACTCTACTCTCGGAACTTTATCAATGAATAAATTCAAAATAGCATTACTCACGGCTGCATTCGTAGGGTTGTTTGCTTGTACCACAACACAACAACCAAAGAAAACCGTTAAAACACGATACCTTAAAAATAACATTAGCCAAGCGGAATTAAACAATCCGAAAGACTACAAACGTTATTACTATTCTTGTCGTAATTCAGAAACGGGTTCAAGTTCGTATTTAACCACTTACTTCCCGCTTTCAAGAGAAAGCCGCATGAAAGATAACTTTGGTATTTATTTCCAATTAGACGGTGGAAAAGCGGTGCCATTTGATCATGTGGAAAATCGTACCTTAAATGCACGAGGAAATCGCTTTGAAGTGATTTATCGTTCTTATGAGCCGATTGATGGCAGTTATGTTGATTTAATCGCACGTGAAAATAATTCCGTGTATTACAAGAATAATCAAGGCATGAAAAGCACTTGGTTAAACTGTCGAGAAGGCTAATTATCGCTTAAAGTGCGGTCGTTTTTAGACGCATTTTTCCAAACAGCACGAGCTTTTAACTCGTGCTTTTCTTTTGTATCCTGATTAGGCTTTTTGCTTGTGCACGTTTCACGAAAAATCACAGAAAGCGTGAATGCCACCACAAATGAAATCACCATACCGATGCTATACATCGCAAGGCTATCCGGTTTGATAGAGGGAATACCTAAGAAAACCTGCTGCCCCTAATGCAATGGCTTTTACGTTGAAGAACGCGATAAAGGCACTTGATAAACCTGAACCAATCATCGCCGCAAAGAAAGCTTGACGATAACGTAAGTTTACCCCGAACATTGCCGGTTCAGTAATCCCCTAATAATGCAGAAATACCAGATGGCACAGCTAAACCACGTACTTTTGGATCTTTTTAATGCCACTGCCACACCTAAACAGGCTGCACCTTGTGCGATGTTTGACATTGCGGCGATTGGGAAAAATAAAGGTACCGCCAGTATTTGCCATTTCAGCTAATAATTGTGTTTCAACCGCAATGAAGGTTTGGTGCATACCCGTGATAACGATTGGTGCGTAGAATGCCCCAAAGATCGCGCCACCAACAAAACCTAAAGTGTCATATAACCAAGTTAAGCCTGAAGCAATTAATGAACCCGCTTCACGACCGATCGGACCGATTACGGTGAATGCTAAAGAAGCCCGCAATAAAGAGCGAGAATAATGGAGTAATGAGGTTATCTAAGTAAGAAGGTACAAACTTACTGGAAGGTTTTTCTAAGGTTGCTAATACCCAAGCAGACACTAATGTTGGGATAACGGTGCCTTGATAGCCGACTTTTTCAATTTCAAGACCGAATACATTCCAGTATTGGATTTTGCCTTGAGCAAGGGTTAACGCATAGTTCCAACCATTCTGCTAATGCAGGGTGAACTAATAACATCCCAAGCGCTGCCCCTAAGAATGGGTTACCGCCGAATTTACGGGTTGCAGAGAAACCAAGTAATACCGGTAAGAACACAAATGGTGCATTCGCGATGGTGTTAATAAAATCCACTAAATCAGCAAGACCTGGGTGCATATCAATCACGCTTAATTCATCAACGAAGAAACCTTTCGCTGTAAGCATGGAGTGAATACCCATTAACAAACCGCCTGCGACGATTGCCGGAATGATTGGCACAAAAATATCTGCTAAGCCTTTCACCAAACGTTGCAATAAGTTTTGGTTGCCTGACGCTGCTTCTGCCACTTCGGCTTTGCTCACATCGCCAATACCAAGCAATTTGGTAAGTTCAGCATGGACTTTATTCACCGTACCTGAACCGAAGATAATTTGATATTGACCGGCGACAGCAAACTGCCCTTTCACGCCTTCAATGTTATCAATACCTTCTTTGTCCACTTTGCTTTCATCGTTTAGCACAATACGTAAACGCGTTGCACAATGTGCTGCTGTGGCGATGTTTTCTTTGCCGCCAAGCTTTATCAATCACTTGCTGGGCAATTTGAGGGAAGTTCATAGTGCTCTCTAATGGGTTTCTAGAAAAAGAAAATTGACAGATTGTAACAAAACAGGGATAATAACTAGCTATTCAAGCAAATTTTTAGACGAAAAACCGACTTGATTAAGTCGGTTTATAGTTGGTGCTCTGGGCGAGACTTGAACTCGCACGACCTGCGGCCACTACCCCCTCAAGATAGCGTGTCTACCAATTCCACCACCAGAGCGTTTATTCTGTTTTTATTCCTTATTGCGGAATATCGTTATTTTTGTTTTTCAACTGCTGGAGCAGCTTGTTGTTGCTGTTGTTGAACTTGTTCAGCAGTTTGAGATAAATCGTCAAATGAACCTTTTTGTACGTTACCACGGTGAGAGTTAATGTTACCTAACACTAAAGCAATCACAAAAAAGCCAGTTGCTAAGATTGCGCTGGTACGGGTTAAGAAGTTACCTGCACCTGCAGAACCAAACATAGTACCTGATGCACCGCCGCCAAATGACGCACCTGCGTTCGCACCTTTACCTTGTTGAACAAGGATAAAGCCGATTAAGGCGATACAAACTAATACATAAATAAATAATAAAATATTGTACATTATTCTTTCTTCTCTAAATTGCGATTTCGCAAGAAAAACTGGGAGCAAAATGTTATATAAAATTCATGCTTTTCGCAAGCGCTTTCCCATACTTAATTGTATTAAGTTTAATCAATTTTCAGCGTTTAAATCTTCCGATTTTTTGACCGCTCTTTTTCGTTTCGTTGCTGGTGAGCTTAAACCTTTTGAAATCTGACTTAAACGACGTAATGCAGTGAAATCAACAAAACGCACTAAATCCGGTAACATTTGATTAAGCGTAAACATAAATTGCTGATAACTCGCCTGTTTTTGACTGATATCCGTTAATTGTGCTCCCAATGTGCCGTCATATCAGGTTGTGTGGCAATATCTGGTAACGCTGAAAATGAGGATCCGTCCCGTTTCTGTGCTGTGAATATTGCGTCCCTTTTTAGTCAAAAACCCGTTTAAATAGCAATTCAATAATACCCTGCACGGGTGGCTTCTGTGCCAAGGCCATCCGTTTCACGCAGAATTTTTCAATTCTTTATCTTGCACAAAAGCGCGCAATCCCTGTCATGGCGGAAAGCAACGTCGCATCAGTAAATGGTTTCGGCGGTTGCGTTTTTGCTCACCACTTCACCTCGTTCGCAATACAGGATCCGCCCTTTCTTCACGATCGGCAATAGCGGTTCTTGATTTTTCATCTTCGTCTTCTTTACCAAAGCAATTCTTTCCAACCCGCGGTTTTGCAAGTTGCGCGCTTGCGCCACAAAAGTACCGCCTGCAATACTTAAGGTAATTTTACTTTTGCGATATTCCGCATCGGGGCAAAATTGCAATAAATACTGACGCGCAATGAGTTCATAAATACGGTGTTCATCAATACTTAAATTGATCGAACGTGTGTTAGCCGTCGGAATAATTGCATGGTGCGCTTCACTTTTTATCATTCCAACAACGATTACGTTGCTCAGTATCCACCACTGATGGCAAGGTTTGATAAGTCTGACAATGCTGTGAAATCGCATTTATCACTTTATGTCGTTCAGCAAAATGCTCTTCCGGCAAATAGCGACAATCAGAACGTGGATAGGTAATCAATCGATGGGTTTCATATAAACGCTGACAGGTATCCAACACGCTTTGTGCTGACATCCCAAAACGTTTCGCCGCATCAATCTGCAATGCTGACAACGAATAAGGTAAAGGCGCCGTTTCTTTCTCACGCTTGTCCACATATTCGGTCACTTCGGCAGGTTGATCGGTAATGCGTTTCACCACATTTTCGGCTAAGCCTAAAGACAGCACGCGACCATCTTCATCTTGGTAATCTTCACAAGCCTTACTCGGTTGCCAAAGTGCAGAAAAAAGTGCGGTCGGATTTTCAGACGTTTTTCTTCTTTTACCCACGCCAACACTTCATAGAAATCTTTAGGTTGGAAATTTTCAATTTCCAAATCACGTCGAACAATCAAGCCTAATACGGGCGTTTGTACTCGCCCAACGGAAAGCACGCCATCATAACCCACTTGGCGACCACGAATGGTATAAGCGCGAGTCATATTGATACCATAAAGCCAATCCGCACGCGCACGCGCCAGTGCAGAGGTAGCCAATGGAATAAAATGACGATTAGGTTGGAGTTTTTGTACGGCTTTTTCAACCGCACTTGGGTTAAGATCGCTAATCAAACAACGTAAAATGCCATCACGTTTTTTTCCGCTGATAAATTGGCATAACTAAACACTTCATCCACCAACAACTGCCCTTCTCTATCGGGGTCGCCTGCGTTAATTAAAACATCGGCTTGATGAATCAATTTTTCCACCACAGAAAGTTGTTTTTTGACTTCTTTTCGCGGTAACAGAATCCATTTTTCAGGAATGATGGGTAAATGTTCTAAACGCCATTGTTTGAATTTCGGATCGAAAGCATCCGGCTCTGCCTGTTCGAGCAAATGCCCCACACACCAAGTCACGACATCATCATTGCCGCATTTAATAAAACCATCCCCCGTTGATGAGGTTTTGGCAATACATCGGCAATAGCTCGCCCAAGACTGGGTTTCTCGGCAATAAACAGGCGCATAAGATTAGTCGATCTGACGACGACCTAAGAAAAGAGTGAGTTAGGTATGTGCCGTCCACAGTTTCTAATTCCCCACCGACAGGGATCCCGTGAGCAATACGGCTTTACTTTAATATTATGTTGATGGCAAATTTCAGCAATATAATTAGCGGTGGCATCGCCTTCCACCGTTGGATTAGTCGCTAAAATCACTTCGTGGAAAGATTCTTCTACCAGACGTTTTTGCAATAAATCTAAACCAATCTCTTTTGGACCAATGCCATCTAAAGGCGATAAGTGCCCCATTAAGACAAAATAGCGCCCAGAAAATTGGCCAGTTTGCTCAATGGCTTGAATATCCGCAGGCATTTCCACCACGCAAAGCAAACCTGAATTTTGGCGACGAGGATTATTGCAAATATTGCACGTTTCCTCTTCGGTAAAATCACGGCACTGTGAACAATGCCCAATTTTAGACATTGCTTCCGTTAACGCGCGTGCTAAGTTCATCCCACCGCTACGGTTGCGCTGTAAAAGATGATAAGCCATACGCTGCGCTGATTTCGGGCCAACACCCGGCAAGCAACGAAGATTTTTCAATAAGATGTTCTAAAAGTGGACTGCTTTGCATAGTATTTGATGATGGGAGAAAATGGATGGTGTGTGAATCGATAAACTCACACACCCGATGAATTAAAAATGGAAGTTTCATTCCTGGCGGTAATGGCATGCCTGCGGTTACAGAAGCCATTTTTCTTTTTGCAATTCTTCTGCACGACGGACTGCATCGTTGAATGCGGCAGCGATTAAAATCTTCCAACATTTCTTTATCGTCTTCCATTAAAGAAGGATCGATCTCAACACGACGGCAGTTGTGCGCACCATTAATCGTGATTTTTACTAAACCCGCACCGCTTTCGCCAGTTACTTCTAATTGGGCAATTTCTTCCTGCATTTTTTTGCATTTTTCTTGCATTTGTTGGGCTTGTTTCATCAAGCCGCCTAAAACTCGCTTCTTTTCCGAACATTGGATTTTTCCTTCTTGAATTAACTAAAACGAGCCGCATTTTGGCGAAAAAATTTGCCTTTGGGAACAGAGAAATTTATTATTCCACACTTCAAAACCTGGTCAAAAACGACCGCACTTTTTATTCAGGAATTACTGATGGAAACTCGTTATTACTTTATATTTACGGCAGCTATTATTTTGTTACAACTGCTGATTTATATTTTTTTAATAAAACGCTTATTTGGTGGCTTAACAAACCACTCTCCCAAAAAGGCAAGACGAACTATCACTTTTACCAGTTTTTGCTTCCTAATGTCTTAGTTATTTGCCATTTTAAAGCTTTTTACGGCATTTCGACTTATTGCTTTAGTGCTCGCACTGCTCCTTTTTTCAGCTTTTTGCGAGTATCGCCGTGGGAGGTATTCACTTTCTTTTCCGAAAATCCAAATCCATCACCAAAATCGACCACACTTTGCGTATCGTTTATCCCGTTTTATTTATTGGCATCATTACTTTAAGTGTATATAACGCCTATGTAACCCAGGGTGTTATTCATTATGAAATCACGCTAGATAAGCCGATTAAAACCTCTGAATTGGCATGGCAAGCGATCTCCACTTTAGGCAAAATTATTTGGCGGGAAAGAATTGGATAAACTGGCTGATATTATGCAGCAGAAAAAGGTCGATATCATTTTACTGCCTGCGTGATATTATGGATGATAACGTCAATTCTATTTAGCCGAAAAATGCAACCCCATTTAACTAAAACTCAAAGCCCCAATGGGCGTTTATGCCACACTAGGCAATCGTGACTTATTCGGTGATCAAGATCGAATTGATCGAGAAATTCGCAAAGCCGGTATCACCGTATTAAGAGATGAAACATTAACGTTAAATAATGAATTAGTACTGATTGGGCGAAACGACAACCTTGCTCACGATAGACCAACTACCGAGACGTTATTAAAACAAGTGAATACTGACTTACCGATTATTCTATTGGATCACCGTCCAACAGATATCGAAAAACATGCTTCACTCCCGCTTGATATTCAAGTTTCAGGGCATGCACATAAAGGGCAAGTATTCCCCGCCAGTTTAATCACAAAAATGATGTATCGTCTGGATTATGGTCATGAAAAATTAGCAATCCACATGTTTTTGTCACTTCTGGTTACGGCTTCTGGGGCATTCCTATGCGCTTAGGATCTCAATCGGAAGTAATCATTATCGATGTGAAAGGAAAATAAAAAAGAGCGGTCAAAAATGACCGCTCTTTTATTATCAATTAGCTCTTAAGAACAGACTACTTTTACCGCTAAGCCACCTTTCGATGTTTCGCGATATTTGGCATTCATGTCTTTACCTGTTTCATACATAGTTTCGATCACTTTATCCAAGGTTACACGAGGATTCGTGGTTCGGCGTAATGCCATTCGGCTTGCGTTAATTGCTTTCACCGAAGCAATGGCGTTACGTTCAATACAAGGTACTTGTACCTGGCCACCAACTGGGTCGCAAGTTAAGCCCAGATTATGTTCCATCGCAATTTTCTGCTGCATACATACTTGTACTGGTGTACCACCTAAGATTTCAGTTAAACCGCTGCAGCCATTGAACATGCCACGCCCACTTCACCTTGGCAACCAACCCTCTGCCCTCGAAATAGACGCATTCATCTTATAAAGGAACCAATCATACCTGCAGCCAATAAGTAGCGTTCAATAACTTCTGGCGTTAAAAGGTGCGACAAATTTTTTCATAATAAGAAAGAACAGCTGGCACAATACCACATGCACCATTTGTTGGTGCATGTTGACGCGACCACCTGCTGCGTTCTTCATTTACCGCAAGGGCGAACATATTCACCCAGTCGATCACACTATGGGATCATGCTACAACGGCCACTATTCGCCTCCAAGAGACGATATAAAGTGATGGCGCACGACGAGCAACTTTTAATGGCCCTGGTAACACACCTTCTGTTTTAATACCATGTTCAATACAATCCTTCATGGTTTTTCCAAACATTCTGTAAATGTAAGCTTCAACCTCTTTTTATCACGCAATGCTAATTCATTTTTCATCATCACCGTAGAGAGCATTTGAGCCACTCTCCTGACAATGTTTCAAAATATCTTCAGCATGTTGATAAGGATAAGGCACAGTCGCCGGATCCTCTTGACCAAAATGTGCCTCATCCACGATAAAACCACCACCGATAGAGTAATAGGTTTGGCGGTAAAGCACATTATGATCAGCATCTAATGCGGTAATGGTCATACCGTTTTCATGCAATGATAAAAAGGAATTATGGAATACCATATTGACATCCCAATCGAAATTAACCGTTTTTTCTTACCCTCGTGCAATCGACAGTTTTTGGTTTGTTTAACCTGTTCGATAAAGGTTGGGATTAAATCAATCGTCCACATCATGCGGTAAATAAACCGGCTAGTCCCATAATGATCGCAATATCTGTATTATGGCCAAGCCCCGTCATTGAGAGAGAGCCATCACATCAACGTGCAAAGTTGCTGCATCATTAAATTTACCTTGCTCGATTAAAACTCGTCAATAAACTGTTTGCCTGCTTTCATCGGACCGACAGTATGGGAGCTGGATGGTCCAACCCCCACTTTAAACATATCAAATACACTAATCATATTATTTTAAATCCTAAGCTAAACTAAAAAGCCGCTTATAATAATCCATATACGACCGCGGAGATAGCAATTAATCCCATAACTGTAACAAATACATTGCTAAAGCGACCTTGATAGCGTTTCATTGCTGGAACATTGCGGATCGCATACATAGGCATAATGAAAAGGATCATCGCAATGATTGGGCCCCCAAGGGATTCAATCAAACCTAAAATACTTGGGTTAATAATCGCTACGCCCCATAAAGTCAGTAAGAAGAAAACTGCAGTACCGTAATTTAATTTTTTACGATTCACACTTTCACCTTTCATTTTGAGGTATAAACCTTCTAAACCTTCACGCGCCCCTAAATAATGACCAAAGAATGAGCTTGTAATCGCGAAGAAAGCCACTAATGGTGCGAAATAAGAAATATATGGGTTATCAAATTTGTTCGCAAGATAAGACAAAATACTAATATTTTGTGCTTTTGCTTCTAATAACTCTGCTGGTGTTAAGGTTAATACACAGCTAAATACAAAGAACATCACGAAGAACAGTAATACGGTTGAAGTTCCTTTTTCTGTACGACCGATGTGATATTCCGTTGTATTAAAATCTTTGTATTCACGTTGTTGAGAAAGTGTGAAAGACGAAATTGCCGGAGAATGGTTAAAAGAGAAAACCAATACAGGGATAGTTAACCACAATGTTGTGATAAAGCCACCAGCAGTCGGAAGTTCATAAAGCATTGAAGCATTCCATTGCGGAATGAGATAAATCGATAGCGCAAAAAGAATCAACACCAATGGGTAAACCAGTAATTCGGTGATTTTCAACATCACTTTTTCACTGAACAACATCACCGAAATCAATACTGCAATTAACACAAAAGACAGAATAACACGGTTTGGTGAAGCCATGCCTAATTGGTTTACGATAAAAGAATCAACCGTATTGGTGATCCCATTTCCATAAATCAATAAAATTGGGAAGATCGCAAAGAAATATAATAAGGTAATTAATTTCCCTGCAGTCGGGCCGAAATGTTCTTCTACTACTTCGGTAATATCACTGCCGGGTTTAGAAGAAGATAAAACGAAATAAGCCAAACCACGATGAGCAAAATATGTCATTGGTCCGACCAAAATCGCCATCACAACCAAAGGCCAGAAACCGCCCATCCTCGCATTAATTGGTAAAAATAATACTCCCAGCGCCTCACCGCAGTACCGAATAAATTTAACACCCAAGCCGTATCAAATTTATTCCATTTTTTATTAATTGTAGTGTTCATACATATTACCCTCTAAAGTTAAATTATAAAATCTTTACCTAATGAATATTCATTCATTAAATTAATAGTGGACATTATGGTGACGTTAGAGACTGATTGCAAAAGTGCAAAATAATAAAGTGTGATATTGTTAACAATTTTATGTGACTTTTTTTACATAAATATTTATCTGAGATCAAAAGTGCGGTGAAAAATTAGAGGAAATTTTAAAGAGAGGAAAATAACAGAATAATGACTGAATTCTGAAAAGCAAAACCGCTAAATTTCTTTAGCGGCTTCTAGAATTTGGTCCTCCTGCGGACCTCGAACCTGCGACATATGGATTAACAGTCCACCGTTCTACCGACTGAACTAAGGAGGAAATGGTGCCTCGAGGCGGAATCGAACCACCGACACGGGGATTTTTCAACCCCTGCTCTACCGACTGAGCTATCGAGGCGTTATCGTTATTGGCTACTGCCTGACAACGGAGCGTATTAAACTATTTTTCGGGTATCGGTCAACAATTAAATTCAAAAAGTGAAAAATTTAGTGTATTTGAATGGTTAATAACCAAAACGTCTATAAAAAGAACGTATTTTGAAAAACCTCAACTAAAAATAACCGCACTTTATAGAAAAATAATGCTCGAGAAAAAGTCTTTCGGGCATGGTATTTAATTTCTGAAATTATCGTCTTACGCGGAATTTCTTCTGTGCTGCATCCACTTTCAACAAGTAGTTTTCTTGCTTGTGAGGATGGATGTGCGGTCGTTAAGATACGATATACTTGTTCAGGATACATCTGATTAATCTTATAGATCGCCTCATCTTTATCCTCATCGAATACACGTAATACTGCACCTGCACCACTGTTGTAAGCAGAAATCATTGCAAAACGTTTAGAGGTAGGATTCTGTGATACTCATCTAAATATTGATTTTTGCAGAATCCATAAGTAAGAGACACCCGCATCAATGTTATTTGCTGGATCATAAAGGTAACGAGCAGATGGCTGTCCACCTTACCTTTCATCGCAAACACATCGCGAGCCCTGCTAGTACTTGGTACCACTTGCATTTCAGCCGATTGCATTCGCATAACTGATCGCATATGGGTTGAAGCTGGACTCTGTTTGCATAATACCTAAAAATCAAGCTTTCATCAATGCCATAGCGTTCTGCAGCTTTACGAACTAATGGAATATATTTTGTGCACGCACTTCAACGTGGTTTTGCAATCATGGAGATCACCACAAATTGCACGGTGTTACCATTTTTGTAAGCGGCGTGTTTGTAATTTATTTTGGATTAAATAAGTCGCAAAAGTTACTTGCAATCACTTGGTTAGCAATTTGCTGACCATTATTATCAACGACCTGTCCTAATAAGAAAGGACGCGTACTGATCGGTACATCGCCAGACGCAAATAAGTCGATCCCTTTTGCATCGGAGCCCATCAATAAAGTATGGACAATCGCATTGTGTAAGCGATTAAGATCTTGTTGGGTTTCAACAATAATTGTACCTTCATCAAAACTTACGTGGCTACGCGTATAGAAAGAGTCCGTGTATTTCACGTAATCTTTACGGCTTGCCACTAAAAAGCTCATTTACCCCCAAATACGATCGATATTATGGGAGAATTGACCCTGTTAAAATATATCTAAACCTTGCGTGTCTTTTCGAAAACACTTCGTCATAATTAATGCCACGTCGATGGGTTGGCGAGTCACTACAAGCATATAAAAGCGGAAGTAGCGCCAATAATAAATACTTTTTCATAATCTTTTGTTATTTAGATGGGGGAACGTAACCTTCAATATGCACATCTTTGCCCTCAAATAAGAAATTCACCATTTCTTCTTCTAATAATTTACGATGTTCGGCATTCATCATATTGAGTTTTTCTCGTTCACTAACATGGTTTTGCTTTTTGATCCATTCACCCCATGCTTGTTTACTAATTGAATTAAAAATACGTTTACCTAATTCACTGGGATACAGTTGAAAATCCAACCCTTCTGCATCTTTTTCAAATATTCGCAAAAACGGTTCTAACCATAATAATTCCTTACAAATTGCGTTAATAAATTTTTTCTCAGGCTGAGCTAACCCGATCTGTTCAGGTGACGTTGGATCATACCAATATTTGACCGCACTTAATAGACCAGATCGAGATTCTTTTTCCTTTTTCTGACAAATTTTTTTCCAATCTGAACGATCGCCCTCTTCCGATTTTCGATCAACTTCAACATAAATAGGATGAATGTCTAAGTGAAAATGACTAAAGGTATGACGGAAAGTTACCCATTCTTGATACTCAGTAATCCCTTGTTCTTTCAGATAATTCAGCAATGTTTGTTTATCATCAAACTGAGGAAAACAATACAATCCGCCCCATAAGCCTTTGCTTTCACGCTGTTCCAACCAGACTTTTCCTTTATAAGATAAAATCAAAAAATAGCTTTGCTTTTCCGGTAACGATTTTTTGGGTTTCTTTCCAGGGAATTCCGTCCATTTTTCAAATTTATTGGCTAAACAATCATTACTTAGAGGACAAAGATCACATTTAGGTTTTCGTTCGAGTACAAATAGCCGAACCAATATCCATCATCGCTTGATTAAATTCCGCCACTTTCGTGGTTGGTGTAACCCTGTTCACTCAACTGCCATAATTGATTTTTCGACTTTTCTTCTCACCAGACCAACCCGTCAACAGCAAAATAACGAGAAAGGACGCGTTTTACATTGCCGTCTAAAAATCGGATAAGGTTGATTTTTGCACAGAAGATAGTATTGCGCCAGCCGTCGATCGTCCCACGCCTGTTAATGCCCAAACTTGCTCAAATTGGGTAGGAAATTCGCCTTGATATTTATCTCTGATGGTTTGAGCGGCTTTTATGCAAATTTCTCGCACGTGCGTAATAACCTAGTCCCGTCCACAAATGTAACACTTCATCTTGCGACAGCATTGGCAAGTGCGGTCACATTAGGAAAAGGTTTTTGATAAAGCGCTCAAAATAAGGGATAACTGTAGTAACTTGAGTTTGTTGTAACATCACTTCGGAAAGCCAAACTCCATAAAGGGTTTTATTTTTGTTGCCAAGGTAAATTTTTGCGCCCAAACTTTTCATACCATTGTAGAACTGAATGGGCAAAAGGGGCATCAACAGAGGATTGGGCTAACATAACTTTCCTAAAAGTGCGGTCAAAAATAAGCAAAAATTTTGCGATGATTCTATCACTAAAGCACACCACTTGATCAATTTGATTTTTTCAGTATAATTCGCAGTCTATTTGGTGCCGGATTGTCGGCGATTATTAACTCACGCGGTGTAAGTGGAAAGCATTTATAGCGGCGTGGCTTCAATTTGAGGTTTTCTATGAAACAAGGTATTCATCCAGAATATAAAGAGATTACTGCAACTTGTTCTTGCGGTAACGTGATCAAAACGCGTTCAACTTTAGGGCAAAGACATCAACCTTGATGTGTGCGGTAGCTGCCACCCATTCTACACTGGTAAACAACGTGTTGTTGATACTGGTGGTCGTGTTGAACGCTTTAACAGCCGTTTCAAAAATCCCAGGTACAAAATAATTTGAATCTGTGTGAAGAACCCCTGCCTATGCAGGGTTTTTTATTATCTGAAATTCACCATATCCTCAAATTCAAACAATAAAAAAAGTGCGGTCAAAATCAACCGCACTTTTAAATTCCCTGTTAAGCAATTGGAAATTTATTTAAAAGGTATAATTGATATTTAAACGAATGTCTCGACCTGGTTCAGGTAATGTTGATACGCCTGCACGTTGGCTATGGCTTCGATAATATTTGTTAAACGCATTATCTAAAGCAAGATTCACATTAATACTTTCAGTCGGTTTCCATGTAATATAGAAATCACTTACTCCCATATCCTGGACGTTTAGTGGTTGCTGCACCGCCGCCACGGTTATTCGTTGTAACATCGTAACTGGTATGTTGTACAAAACGACCTTTCCAGCCAATTTCAATATCAGGTTGAGTAAAGCGATAAGACACACCTGTAGTCCAAGTACGTCCAATTGGAATAGCAGTCACGGTGCTATCTACTGTTCTGCCATCTAACTCAGGTTTACTATAAGCCACGCCCTGCACGTAATGTTAAACCTTCATATTTATAAAGCTGCACCGACTTCATACCCATGATTTCTTAGTTTACCTGCATTTTGAATTTCATAAAACCAGGGCGTACTTTGTGTAAATGCATGTGTATCTTTTACCGTTTGCCAGAAATAACTACCGTTTTAAAGAGAAATTATCAGCAAGTTTGTAATTGAAACCCACTTCTGCATTGCGTGATTTCTCCGGTTTGATATTCGATGCAATTGAATAAACGGCTGTTTGACCTCGCGTTTCACCTGAAGATAACATCACTTCATGGAAACGAGGACTACGTGTTGCATAGTTTAAGCTCGCATTAAAGCTTAGATCATTATTCACTTCATAAATTAAACCGACGCTCGGATTTACGCTTCCCTTATGCGATTTTTGCCATTCATTGCTCGGAAATCAAAGTGATCATAACGTAATCCAGTTGTTAAGGTAAAAGCACCTAAGCCCCAAATACCTTCTGCATAAACACCGACATCACGTTTTCTTTTTGGGTTTTCATTTGAACACCGTTTTGTACGGTTAGCGAATTAGGTTTACCCTCTTGATCACGATAATTAACACCGTATTTAATAAGATGAGACTGTCCCACTGTGCTTTCTAAATTTAAATTTGCCCCATTAGCAATTAAACGTGTTTTTCGAATTCTCACTTGGCTCTTTACGATTAATCACAGAATGATACCATTGGCTTTTAGCATTCGTCACAAAGCCCATATTCTTACCATTCCATTCTAAGTTTGTCGTATCATTTTTGTGTAATACGATAACGAGGGGCGATTATTACTATTTATAATTTTGTTACCATTACGATTCATATACCAAGTATTCCTTCTTGGCTTAAAAGTATAGCCATTTAGCTCGCTGTTCCTTTGCTGGTGGATTACCATTTCTGCGCTGGGACCAATCTTGCGAAACAGCCAAATTTTTTTCGAAGTGCGAACGCTGGCTCTTGACGATGACTTAATTCAGATGCTGTTCTTCATGTCAATATCAAAAACCAACTTTGGCGAGTAAACCACGTTGATGCTAATGCACTGTTCTGAACTTTTATACCATTAACAGCTATATATAGATCACCCGTTGTAGTCATTTTCGTTAACCCAATTTGCAGAAATTAACGCATCTACCGGACCAGCTTTAGAATAAACGGTCGCACCTTTAGACCAGCCACTATTTGAACTTACACCAGCGTGAACTTTTGAAGTCAATATCTTGCCCTTCTTGAGCAAATCTTTTTGCACTCACTGTTTCTGCAACAATCGCACCGCTTGTTGCACCCAATCCTACGCTTGCTGACCCTCGTCCTTTTTGCACATCAACACGTTTTTAATAAAGACGGATCAAAACATAAAACGACCTTGGTGATGGAATAATTGTGCATCGGTATAAGCACCATCAATTTTCACATCAACTTGATCTTGTCCCATACCACGAATCGTAAACCATTGTGATGTACCACGACCACCACCAAAAATTAATTGCTGGTTCATCTTTTAATAAACCTTTTAATTCAGTCTCAGTGCTACGCTCCATTGTTTTGTCGTAATCACATTGAGTCTTTACTTTTTGCCCCGCTGTTCTCGGAAACAACATTAATCACATCTAATTTGTTCTTCAGCCTGGACATGACGCTGCAACAACATGGCAAGTGGCAATAAGGCAAAATTTGCTTTCTTCATTATGTATACCTTTCCATAGATTTAAAATGATAATAATTATTATTTATTTTTATGCATTAAGTCAAGATTTCTTTGCGTTTTTGTTGTCTAAGTTAATTACTATAAAAAGCCCTGTATAAACAGGGCTTGAATCATCTATATCTTACTTAGAAAGTATATTTTTACCGTTGCGTAATAGGCACGACCAGGTTCGTTATAAGTATGAGCATTGTAATTTGTACTGCTTTGATGAACGATAAATGCGTTTATCAAATAAGTTACTTACGCCAACACGAATGCTGATTGTATCTTTCAAATTATAACCCTGCACTTAATCCCCAAACTGCATAGCCACCAATATCTTCTGAGCCAGCAAGCTGATTAACGTATTTTATTGTTACCATTTTCCATACGATTTTCTGGATTTTTACGGGATTTTTGTTTACCGTATTGCGTATAAGTCAACATTGCATCCAAAGCTATCTGTAATTTGATAACTTAAAGCTTGAATTCAAAGGTATATTTTTTGGCACGATAGAAAGCGGGATTACCCGTATCTTTTATTTTTGGTTTTATGCATATAAGTGAAGTTATTCACCCAATTTAATTTATCTTGGATTAATGGTAATGTCAGATTACCTTCAAAACCTTCAATCACTGCGCGGTTTGCATTACTCCCATTTATATACATAGTTACCTAAAGTTGGTTAGAAACCGATAAATTCACCATCAGACACGATTTTTGTTACGATAGTCATTACGGAGTAAGCCACAGAAGCTAGAGTCCGTCTTTATCATATTCAATTCCGATTTCTTTTATTCCAGCTGGTTTCTGGTTTAATGTCGCTATTACCTTGGAAATAACAGGTTTTATTATTTGGTACATTCGTTGGACAGCCTTGACCTAAAGTAAACAACAAGTAATTCGGGTTAGTTTGATAAAGATTCGGTGCTTTATAAGCTCTTGCAATCCCACCTTTAATTTTCCAATCATCGTTGAGACTTTGTAAGAAGTTTAAACCACCACTTACATTAGAGCCTGAATAAGTGTTGTAATCATAACGTAAAGATGGCGTTAAGATCGTGGATTGTGTTGCTGAAAATATTATCTTCAACAAATACCGCCCATTCCGTTTGACTGCTATGACCACCTCGTACATTTGAGATACCACTTGGTAAACGTTCTTTCAAATCATAAACTACCTTACCTGTTTTTTTATCTCGTCGTCCACCAAGTAACTGTGTCATAGAAGAAGCATCATCTAAACTGCTGTGTACGCCTTCAAAACCAACTGTCAGCATATGCTCTACACCCAAGGTAAATGGGATATAGAATTCAGAACTAAAGCGCGTATTTTTAAGAATAGAATCGCTAAAGGCTGATGTACTCGAATAACTGCCTTCTGGACCACCTGCTAAATATTCTGGTAAACGGCTGTTTTTAGTTTTATCAAAAGTAATATAGGTTTTATTGTCGAAATGATCGAATTTACCTTCATAGGTTAAAGCATAGTTCTGACGATATAAACGAGAGGTTTCAGCTTTGCTTCCCGCCAAAGTTTTGGTTTCAGGATAGTTTTTATTATTATAAAGCCCTGCTGAGCTATTTTGTGTATCACCGTTATAAATATTACCTTGACGGCTGAAACCAGAATCCAAGGTTAATTTATTTTTCTCATTGATATTCCACACTAAACGGCCATTAATATCTTTATTACGTACGCCTTCACGACCAGCAATCGCAGGATCGCCATTAATACCGAGCTTCATCCGCTTGTGTTTTTGTTCCAGTTACCATATAAACGGAATTGCAATACATCTTTAATTAACGCACCACTTAGATTAAAACCGACACGGTTCGTTGCACCTTCATCGCTGTCTTCTGGTTGATTGGTGTAATAGCTTAAGCTACCGTGCAAATCATTGGTAACAGGTTTAGTGATAATATAACCACCCCACCCATTGCACCTGAGCCATGGCGTGCCGCTGAAGGACCACGCAATACTTCAATTTTTCAATCGCTTCAACTGGCACCCAGTTACTGTCGCACGAGAGTTACGTTCACCACGCACACCATAACGTTCTGCATTACGAGAGTGACTGGTTTTACCATCCACTAAAATCAATGTATTTTTCTGGTCCCATACCACGAATATCAATTTGACGTTTATTTCCGCGTTGTCCTGTAGATGAGTTACCCGTCAAATTCACACCTGGCATGGTACGTAATACTTCAGAAACATCATTTGTCGCTGGGCGTTTTTCTAAATCTTTTGCTGTCACAAGAGAAGAACCAAGTGATTGTTTTTACCTGATTTTCTGCTGTAACTTTAATTTCCTCTAGTTTCTTCGCCATAAGAATAGCTTGAAAAAGCGCGATGGTTAATGTGCTTAATGCGAAGAATGATGTTGTTTTTAAATGATTGCCTTTATACATTGAATGCTCTCCTGGCATATGTGAAAATAAATAATACCCGAGAATTCTAGTACAATATAATTTGAGTGTAAATAACAATTCTTATCATTATTATTCAAATTAAATGAACAAAATACCTAAATTTTTGACCGCACTTTCTTGCAATCCCAACAGATTCTAGTATCATTCACGGCTTGCTAATTTGGCGAGTTTATTTCTATTGTCGGGTTCCCTACCCCCGATTAACCAACTAAAAAGGTCTTAAAATGAAAATTAATACCCCAATCTTTAATGATCAACAAAAACGTTTTGCTTTAATTTTATTAAGCTTATTTCATATATTCATTATCACAGCCAGTAACTATTTCGTTCAAATCCCATTTGAAATCAATTTAAAATTGACCGCACTTGGTTTTGTTGATGATTTTTCATTCCATAGCACATAGGGCACACTCACCTTCCCATTCATTTTTCTTAGCCACTGATTTTAACAGTACGCGTATTCGGGGCGAAAAAGCCCGTGGATCATTTTTATTGTGATGATTCCAGCGCTTATTGTCAGTTACATTGTTTCGGTTGTTTTTCTAATGGACAATATCAAGGGCTAGGTGCATTGAGTGAATTCAATATGTTTGTTTTTCGTATTGCGTTCTCCAGTTTCTGTGCCTATGTTTTTTCGGACAATTATTAGATGTGTTAGTATTCAACCGCTTACGTCAATTAAAAACTTGGTGGATAGCACCAAGCAGTTCCATGACATTTTGGTTCTCTTGCCGATACCTTTATGTTCTTTTGGCGTAGCATTTTATAAAGTAGCGATCCATTTTATGGCCGAGACATTGGTTTAGCCTTGGATTCGTCGATTACTTATTTAAATTATTTGTCGGTATTGTCTTGTTTGTACCCTGCTTATGGTGTGGTACTGAGCATGATCTTACGTAAACTTCAATCACTCGCAGACTCTCGTCAGTTTGCTTTAGCATGGAAATAAAATGACGGAAACACTTTCTCTTAGAGCCAAAATAGAACAAAGCCCAATGGGGGCTTATCAATGGATGATTGTGGTGATGGCTGCCATCATGAATTTGCATGACGGCTTCGATCTGTGTGCCCTTGCCTTCACGGCAACAGCCATTCGTGGCAAATTTGGTCTCACGAGGATTGAGTTAGGTTATTTATTGGTGCCAGCTTATTTTGGTATGACCGCTAGGCTCACTTTTCCTCGCACCACTTGCAGATAAGAAATTGGTCGTCGCTCATTGTTATTAATGGCAGTATCACTCTCCGCTATCGGTATGTTAGGCTCCGCGTTTATTCCACAATATCAGTGGCTCGGTTTCTGGCGCGTTAGCCACGCGGTCTTGGTGTTGGCGGTATTTTAGTAGGGTACAAACGTGATCACCAGCGAATACTCTTCTCGCAAATCGGCGTAGCTTTGCAATCAGTGTCTATGCTGCTGGTTTTGGTATCGGTGCGGTATTAGGTGGATGTTCGCTGTGATGCTGCAAGGTGAATATGGCTGGCGTTCCCGCGTGTTTTTAGCGGGTGCTATCTTGGACCGGTTTTACTTTTAGTGGTTTTATTTATTTGGTTACCGGAATCATTGATTTCCTCACATCTAAACAACCTAAAAATGCGAAGTGCGGTTAAATTTAATTGCAAAAATTGGTTTAGCCGGTGATTGAAACTTCCAGAAAAAGCGGAAAAAGTTAAAACTAAATTGCCTATTAGCCAATGTATTCAGCAGAGAAATGACTTACATTCTACCCTGTTAATTTGGACGGCGTTCTTGTCGATCATGTTCAGCTTCTATTTTATTAGCTCATGGACACCAGCCTTATTAAAAAGTGAGCGGGCATGACGAAGAGCACAGTGAGTGTAGGGATGATGATTTCATTAGTGGTACCTGCGGCGCCTTAATCTATGGCTTACTGGCTAGCCGTTGGACAGCTCGTGGCGTGTTAATTTTATTCACCGTCTTATCTTCCGCAGCGATCATCACCTTTATCTTATCCTCATCTGTTTTATGGATTGCAATGGTATTCGGTATTTTAGTTGGTGCACTCATGAATGGCTGTATCAGCGGTCTTTATACCTTAAAACCCACTTACTTATGATGCCGATATTCGTAGCACAGGTGTGGGCTGGTCAATTGGTATTGGTCGTATTGGCGCAATTCTCGCCCCAACGATTGCCGGTCAATTATTAGATATGGGTTGGGATAAACAGAGTTTATATGTCGGTGTTGGCTGTTATGTTGATCTCAACAGTCGCACTTCTTTCTTAAAAGCCGCTCAGAAATTAAAGCGTAATCTTTTAAAAATATAACAAAGGCGTGAATAATCAATACGCCCTTTTCTT
>BNJV01001571.1_pt1 | contig 38109 bp, 65 predicted proteins | sample 8540591 | NCBI WGS metagenome assembly BNJV01 (sample SAMD00202457, study PRJDB9452) | human saliva metagenome | host: Homo sapiens
GGTTACGTATTGCCTTTAGGGCTTCCGCGAGTCGCCTCGCCGAGGCGAGCGCTGATCGGACAGGGCCAACGAGGCGTATGCCCGCGCTCGAACTTTTGTCGAATAATCCAGGTCACCACGAAGAAAACGTGGTCCGCGTTGATCGTTTCGGCGAGGCCGGGGTAACGGTCCTCCGGAGTTTCAATACCGCGACAGGCAGTGTCGCTGGTGGCACATCCCTGGGGGTGCGTAGACGACGTGACCGTGTGCGGCGCTGACGATTTCGTCCGTCGGCGTCTCGAGCCCACGAGCTATGAATCGACGATTGCTGTGCCGCGATCATGCCGATAGCGGTGCCCCGGGCACAACAAGAAGTCGCGGCGCGTCACGGATGGCATTCCAAACACAGCTAACCATGTTATCAACCCAGGATAAGTCAGAAACAGCAGGTGGAAGGGCCTCGTAGGCCGATCGCCAGTTTGGTTTGCCGAAACAGCGAACTAATGCCCTTTCTCGTGGTAATAACGTAGCTGAAAATTCAACGTTATGTGCCTGCGCAAACCGCAATGCGAGGTTACACGATAGGTACATGATGCCGTGCGGCCATCCCCGGCGAACCGCGGGCGATCGCGCCAGAAAGCGCCTTCGCCTCGTCGCGCTTACCGTCTTACGCCGCCAACCGCTTCCCGGATCAGTTCTGCCTGGAACCAGCGTCAGCGGACTCTCGCGGCGGGCATGACCCGCGACCGAATGTCTCATCGGAACCAGCGCGCCGGACGCACTAACGCACCGATTGCCGAAGGCAAGATCTCTGATCACTTCTGCCTTCAAGCCAACGCAGCGGTATTTCGGTCGACGACGAAACCGCTGACGCCGCGATGAAGGGGCTCCACGTCCTTCCCCGCTCGTGAGCGCCCTGTCGAGCGCGACATTGAGCTCGTCGTCACCGCCGGGCGACCGAGTCGACGGCGTTTTCCGCGGCGCAGGCAACTTGACCACCAGCCTGACGCCGGTTACCGCCCAGATGAAGCAATCTTTCACCGTCACCCCGCAGATGGGCACGGCGCGCAATTGCTGAGATCGGTCAGTTGCCGAAGCAGGCGGTGCCACCACCCGTCGACCAGGACGTGAAAGCGTGCACCAGATGGAGTCTCCATCACCACTCGCTGAGAACGTTTCAGTCGCCGCCGAGAAGCGGCCAACGCCCCCTCGAGACGAACATCGAGATTCTGATGGTGGTATCGATACCTTCAGCGCCGAGCGCCTTGGACAAGGTCCAGTGGTTGAATCACCAAGGATGACGGCAGCTCGATATCCTCGATCAGCACCGTCAAGGTCGCTGACTGGTGAAACGCGCTGGTTGCCACCACCGACGTCAAGTTGCAGAACCGGCGTCGACAATGTCAGATTCCTCCGGCAACGTTCTGACCAGCGTGCCCGCGAGGGCAAGAAGGGGTCTTAAGACCAACAAACACCGAGCAGGTCACCATCATCGCCGCCATGACCGACGGCAGGCTTTTACGAGGGTTCCACCACGACGATGTCGAGCCCTCGCCTGAGACCCGCTGTGGTCGCCGAAGCGCACCGAAAACCTGGCCCTACCAGGCAGCCAGCGTAGTGCGGTCGATTATTGTCTGCCGATCAACCCGGTGACCGCTCACATTGGCGGGTGGTGTCGCTTTCATGGCCCTACCACATGGTCCCTGCGACCTTGACACACCCTCGACCTTAATGGTTTCAGTAATCTTCCCAGACGGGTACCCTGGCACGACGTGGTGGAGACTATGGCGTTAGGAGAACGCTGACCGGAACCGGGCACGAGACCGAAGCGTGTCCGTGGTCACCGGCTTACCGGCTCACGCGATGTGGTCGGAGGCTCCTGGCGCTCCCGGCTGAGTACTACGGCTCCCACTTGGCTGTGAACAAGCTCTGTCGATCGCCGGCGAAGTTCATCTACGACTGGACGACATGGGCGGATACGGTGGCGTACTACCGACGCGCGCGTTGCAGGCGGATTGCCACCGCAGAGCGAGGCAGCCGAGCTGGTGGTGTTCCGCCCGCTTTTGCTGTGTTTCCAGTTTGCGGCCCCGCTGGCGTTCCGGCGCCGCCCGATCCTGCCAGGGCCAAGGCTGCTTGCGCCGGGCGGCGGCCCGCCGCCGTCCGCGCTGCGAGCTTCGCTTCGGCGCGTCGTCTCGAACCCCGGCTAGGTTCTCGCCACCGCCCATGGCGATCTTTCGCCGTATCCAAACGGAAACCGGTACTTTGGCGCCACTGCTGGTGTACGAGTTTGCGATGAAACCGACAGCACCTTGCTGCGCTTCTCAGAGTCGAAACCGCCATCACCAGCTTGTGGCGATGAAAGGCTATTTCGCCAGTTCCAACCCGTGCTGCGTTGGCGGTTTCAACAAGCGCAGCGTGGCGTGCAAAAGGTGCAAGGTCAGTTGGTCCGTCATCGCATCCTGCGCGATGTTCGCCCCATTCCTGCCCCAAGCGTGGTGCCCGAAATAGTTCGCCCTTGCAAGCCTTAAATCGGTGAAAAACGCTGCTTGTTAAGAGTGCTGGCGAGTTTTTCAGGAAGAACCGCCGTGCTTCTCATCGTGAACGTAGCCCATGTGTGCCCAGTAGTCCTTGGTGGTGGTCGCCTGTCATTGGGGAGAAAGGTCACATGCACTTGAATGTATTCCAAATCTGAACTCAGACTGTTGGAAGTTCTGCGGTTTGTGTGGTCATCGCGGCGTGAGCCCCTGTGGGACCGCATGCGGAAATTGTGGGGCATGTCGCTCAGGGGCAGCGGACCGATGCCGATAGTCGCGTCGATGAGCCGAATCGGTGGCAAAGCGCGGTGGCGGGTGGTCGTCCATGCTCGGTTAGTGCGTGAAGATACGGCCGCAGGCAGGCGGCGTGGTCGGCCGCGGCGGCAGTATGACAGGCGGTAGACGGCGGCAGCGGCCTGGTCAGGGCAGCAGACGGAAGGCCGCAGGCAGACCGTGGGCGACCTGGCGGGCCCGCCGGACGCAAAGCCAGCCGACGCGTCAGACCTGCTGCAGCAACACCAACGCCGGGCAGCCGGCTACGCTGCCTGGCCAGCGATGGCCCCGTAACGCATGACGCCATGACCACGAGACCAGGCCTGTTGAGCCACCGGAGGTGGAGCGGTTCCGGTGGTGGTTTTGCGCAGGGTCAGGATCTTCGCCGGATGTCTCCCGGACGGCATCGTCACCAGGGGATGCGAGAGCGACCCCCGCCGCCGATGATCACGAGCCCGGCGCGTCACGACGCCACTCAGGCCGGATGAGCCTGCTGAGGGCGCGCCCCTGACGCCGTGCCAGAATTGCCTCCGACCGCGGGTGCTTCAGAAGCGAGGGCGATGATTGCACACATCATCTGGAGGTCGGCCGACGGCGGCGGGCCGACGCGTCCCGGCAGATTGCGGGGTCGTCAGCATTGCTTCGGCGCAACCCCGGTGCCCTGGACAGATGGGCCCGAGGGGATCCAACGGCCAGTAAGTTCGACGAGGCCGATGCCTGGTCTCCGAGTTCTTCAGGCGCGCCCCTGTTCGCGACGTGCACCCGTAGCTCACGCCGCCCACGTGCTGACCGGTGATGACGGCGAAGTTGGAGTGGCCGGTGCCCGATCCATCCAGTGCTGGATCTGGTGTAGTGCGTTATTGCGTCGTTTGGTGACGAAGGCGGGCAGCGGCCGCTCGAGACGAGGGAAGCGAGCGGGGACGTCGTGCCACTTGAGAAGGTGCCGATCGACGGTGCTGTCGAAATTACGATGCCGCCGACAGCGATGCTGATCGCGTCGATGCGGTAGTGGCCGAGCGGGCACGGGGCCAGGTCCGGGCGATCGCTGGATGACGTGATGGGGCGTGAGGGAGTCGAGGGGATCGTGGTAGGAGTCGCGAGGGTCGCCTTCAGTCGATGACGGTGGCGTTGAGGCTATCCGTCAGCTTGATGCCCAGGAAGTAGTGCGAGGAGGGACGACGTCGAGGGGATGGTTTGCGACCGGAGGTGCGCTGGTCGCTTTCGGGAACCTCGGCGAGGAGGCCCGAGTAAGGATGAGCTCCGTCGCAGATGCGTGTGAGTTGCCGTAACAGGCCGAGGCGTCGCAACAGTCTGTTAGCGGCTGAGCGGGGCTGTGGATGAGGGACTTTGAGCGCGACCGGTAGCGAGCTCGTCTTGGGCCGCCAGGTCATGACCATTCCTTTCAGAAAGATTACACGAATCAAATTTGCTCTGAAGCGTATTGGACAACAAGACCACTTCCTGGCGGGAAGAAATTACCTGCGCGGGAAGAAGCAGTGGTCGTGCGGATCGTCGAGAAAGATCACAGCAATGAAGCAGAAGCGTCTCCTCACCGTCGGTGTCACTTCTTTTCGCCGTGCCTCGATGCTCGCAGCCTGTGGCGGTAACACTGCCGACCAGTCATCATCCTCCGACTCGGGATCCGGCCTCGACCGTCGAACTGACCCCAGGGGCACGTGTACGGTGTGGGCTCCAATGAGCACAGATGACGCGCTGGAGAAGGAAATCCCTCGCCTTTGGAGAAGGCAAACCCCGGACCACCATCGGCAATGACATGCTGCATGATGGCCTCAAGCAGAAAGCTCACGACTGGCGCTGCGGCGGAGAATTGCTCGACCCGATCCGTACCGACCTCGGTTGAACGCTCGCCGCGCTGGGCGTCCTCGCTGCGCCTCGACGGAAAACATGCCGAACTATGACGCGCTCGCGGGCTAAGGTGTATCCGCCTCATAAGCACTTGCACAACGGCCATCACTACGGCCTGCCCCCGATACGAACACGCGCGCTCATTCCAACCCCGATGCCCTGTCGAAGCTCGAAAATGCCGCGTCTCCCTGAGACCTTCGACGAGCGAAGCGACCATGCTGCCGCGCTGGGCGCGATGCGGGCGGTCGTCTGCGCAGTTCGCAGACGGCGACATCTCGCAGGAATATCATGCCTTGATCTGGAGCGGCGGCGACATTGCCGACCCGACCAGACCAAGTGGGTTCGCCACGGACTCGATAAGTCCGTGGCCGGCGTCCAGTTCTCGTCGACCTGTGGCTGGGCGAGGGACAGATCTCAACGCGATTATCGGCAACGAGGCGAATCTCAAGACGCAGGATCGCATGCCGAATGGCGAGTACGTCGATCCTCGATGGCCCATGGATGGATTCAGGATCCGCGGGCTCTCACCCGACCTCAAGCCCACCCACTGAACGTCCCCTGCCACGGTGAGGTGGCGTGATCGATCTCGGTCGTCGGCGGCGAGTCCATCGTCATCACGGAGCAGACGAAGGACCCGAGGCCTCGTGCAAGTTCCCGGAGTCTACCCAGTCGCGCGAGTTCCAGCTGCCGATGAGCAAGGCTGCTGATGACGGTCGTCGCCGAGCATGCGGCCGAGGAGGCCGAGGCGACGCCGCGTACCAAGATCTTCTCCGAGAAAGCCCACATCGCGAAGTCTCGCCTGTCCATCCCTGATTCCGAAGGTTGATGAGATCTTCAAGACTGAGCTGGCGCCTTCGATACAGGCAGTTGCGACCACAAGGAAGTGCCCCTGACGAAAGGCAGCGCGCAGCAGATCGCTCTGGTTCCTGAGCGCGTTGGCAACCCGGACGTCGCTCACGCACCGGGCCGCTCACGCGCGCGGGCTGGGGCCCGGAAAGCGACCACTGCGAGTGCTACAACTGCGGACGAGGCCGTGGCGCCTGCGCGCGTCGGCGTCTCCTCCCGGAGTGAAACCGTGGCTCTACCTCTTTCTTGGCGCCCGAACATGATCCCTGAAATTCGCTCTAAAAGGTCCTGCAACCCCCATGGTGCGGTCGGGGCAGATGAGCTACGACTGGAACATCGTAAGGGCCTCGAACTCGGACTTCGTAGGCCCGGACAACTACGTGAAGGCATTCCATGATCCGTCGTTTTGGACGGGGTCTGCAACTCTGGATCTACATGGCTTTGACGGTGCCCCCGCAGATCATCCTCGGCCTCGCCGTTGCGATGCTGCTGCGCTCGAAAGGCGCCGCTGCAGCCGCTGTTTCCGGGTGCTCTACTACCCTGCCCGTAGTCACGTCCTGGGTGGTCGTATCCCCGCTCTTCGAGCACCTGTTTCGCCGACCAGGGGCTCATCAACTACATGTTGGGCAGCGCCCACCTCGGCGCAGGGGACACCTCGTGGCTGTCGAACCGTTGGACCGCCATGATCGCGATCTGCGCGCTGGGCGTGTGGAAGGGCATCGGCTGGTCGATGATGATCTTCCTTGCCGCCCTCCAGGGGGTGCCGAAGGAGCTGGAGGAGGCCGCCCTCGTCGATGGGGCGAACTGGTGGCAGCGCTTCAAAGCCGTGACCGTTCCGGCGATCTGGCCGGCCACCGTCTTTCGTCATCGTCATGCTGGTGATCGGTGGCTCGAACGTCTTCACGTCGGTGCTGCTCATGACGAAGGGCGGCCCAACGGCCAGACCGGTGCTGCTGACCTGCATGTATCGCCTCGCGTTCTCCGACCTCAACTTCGGGTATGACCGGCGATCGCGCGTCGTCCTGACGATCCTCGTGTTCATCATTTCGATTGTTCAGCTCAAAGTACTGAACCGCGACGACGAAAGGGCGGGAGCATGAGCACGTCACGCAAAGACGATGCACGCCGCGGGAACGTCGCTGCGCTTCGTCGTCCTGACGGTGGGGCGATCGTTATGATCCTGCCCGTTCGCCTACATGGTGTCGACGTCCTTCGCCGCAGGCTTACGTCCTGGAGACGCGCAGTTCATCCCTCGACCCGGGCACGGTCGACAACTTCGATAGCAGGCGTGGACGACGCAGGATTTTTCCCGCTACGCCCGAACTCAGCGTTTCGTGTCCGTGACCTCGACGGTGCTGGCCGTGTGGCTCTCCTCGATGATGGCCTACGCGTTCGCGCGCTTCGACTTTCCCGGGCAAGGAGTGGCTCTTCCGCGCCCTCCTCCTCGGCCTCATGATCCCCTCGATGATGCTGATCATCCCGCAGTTCGTGCTCACCAAGCAGCTGCACCTCATCGACAACCTGTGGGCCCTCGTGCTGTTCTACGTCTCGGGAAACCTGGCGCTTAACACCTTCCTGCTGCCAGTTTCTTCGAGGGATCCCGCGTGAGCTCGACGAGGCCATGGAGGTCGACGGCGCGAACGTGTGGACCCGCTACTGGCGCCTCGCGATGCCGCTGGCCCGGCCCGCGCTGGCGACGACCGTCATCTTCACCTTCCTGGCGACCTGGGATGAGTTTGCCTGGGCCCTCACGGTCATTTCGACGGAAACGAAAGCGCACCCTCCCGATCGCCATTCAGCTGTTCCACGGGCAAAACTCACGCAGTGGGGGCTCGTGTTTGCCGCGTCCCTCATCGCGATCCTCCCCGTTATCGTTGTGTACCTGATCTTCCAGCGTCACTTCGTCGCGGGCCTGACCGCAGGAGCCGTGAAAGGATGACTCCCTTGCCCTCCCCACACAATCCGTCTACCTGCCCGGCCAGGCCGTCCTCGTCGAGGCCTCCCACCCGGGCGACCCTCGTCATCACACACCGCGAGACCGTGCGCGAGGTCCCGGTGCGAGCGCCCCGGCCCTCGTCGATCTGGGGAGGACTGAGCGTCGGCGGCTACGGCGTCGCCCAGCCGTCGACGGTGCGTCGAGCGCCGTGCAGGTGTGCGCGTGCGCGTCGGAGCGGCTGCGCTACGGTTTCGTCGCGTCATTCCGTCCGGGGAAAGGACGTCGAGGCCGTGGCCCGTTTCGCGCGTCGCCTGCACCTGACCGGCATCCAGTTCACGACTCGCGTATCGGCACGCTGATATGCTGGGCGGGGAGAGGAGTACCCGACGCCCTCGATCAGCCGATTTCCTGGCGACCGTGCGCGCCCTCATCGAGGCGTCTGCGCGCGGTGGCACGCGCTCGATCGGCTACGCGGCCGTGTACGGCGTCGGCAATGACGAGTGGGAACAGTGGGAGGATGCGGGCCCCTGCTGGATGCAGCGGGGAGCCGTACTCGCTCGCCGACTTTCCTGCGCATCGTCGATCCCGCGCATCCCGCGCTGGCTCGCCCACTTCGCGGCAGACGTTGCGGCTGCCGCGCGCGAGGTCGGCTTCGACGGCTTCCACCTCGACCAGTACGGCTGCCCGAAGGCGGCCGTCCGCCCCAATGGGCGAGGTCGTCGACGTGCGCCTCATCCTTCGACACCCTCATCCGAGGGGTGCGCAGGCGGTGCCCAGCGTCGACCTCGTGTTCAACAACGTCAACGACTTCCCGACCTGGTCCTCGCCCAGCGCCCCTGCAGGACGCGGTCTACATCGAGCCCTGGGAGCCCGTCACCACGTACGAGGCCCTGGCTCGCGTGGCGACGAGGCCCGCCTCGTCGGGGGTGGAAGCCCGGTCGTCCTGGCGGCTCTATCAGGCCATCTACGACAAGGTCGCCCGGGACGGGCTGACGCATCGACGCGGCTCACGATGGCGACGCTCTTCGCACGGTGCCACGCAGCTCCTCGCCGGAGAGACGGCCACTCCTCGTCGATCCGTACTACGTGCGCAACATGCCCGCCGAGGACGAGACCCTCGACATGCTCGCCAGCTGGTACGACTTCCTCGTCGCGAAACGACGAGATCCTCGTCGATCCCCGGGATTGTCGACGTGACGGCCTCGTACGTGGGCGCGTACAACGCGGATATCGACGTGTCCTTTCGACGAGGCCCTCGTGTGCTGGGAGGCGTCCCCGGATGCGTGTGGCGACGCGTCACCCGCGCAGGGGGACGCGCTCGTCGTCCACCTCATCAACCTCGTAGGCCAGTCCAACACGGTATGGGACGGGTCCCCACCGCTCGGCGATCGCGCTACGAGGCGGTACGCTGCGTCTGAAAGCTCCTGTTCGGCGCGCGTACCGCGTGGCGTGCGGCGGATCCCGATCGGGTTCGACGCTCATCCCCCTAGACGTGCGAATCGTCGACGGCCAGGCCGTTGTTTCCTCCCCGACCTCAACGTATGGCAGGTGCTCCATGTTCTTCTGTAACGATGCGCTGAACCCGCAGGCAACGGCCTGGGACCCCGACGAGTGGTGGAAGGGCGCCGTCGTCTACCAGATCTACCCGCGCTTCTTCAAAGACTCCAACGGTGACGGCATTGGCGACCTTGAGGGCATTCGTTCCAAGCTCGACTACCCGAAGTCCCTGGGCGTGGATGTCCTGTGGTCTCGCCGATCTACGCCTCCCCGCAGGCGGACAACGGCTATGACATCGCCGACTACTACGACATCGACCCGATGTTCGGCACCCTGTCGGATTTCGACCGCCTCGCTGGAGGGCGTCCACGAGCGGGGTATGCGCCTCGTCATGGACCTGGTCGTCAATCACTCCTCCGACGAGAACCCGTGGTTCGCCCGAGTCGCGCTCCTCGCGGGATGACCCGAAGCGCGACTGGGACATCTGGCGCGACCCCGTCCCCGTTCGTGGGCGGCGAGGCCGGGGCGGAGCCCAACAACTGGGGGTCCTTCTTCTCCGGCTCGGCCTGGGCTTGGGACGAGGCCACGGGCTAGTATACCTGCACCTGTTCCCACAGGAAGCAGCCCGACCTGAACTGGGAGAACCCTGCAGCGTGTCGCTCGGCCGTCTACGAGATGATGAACTGGTGGCTCGACCGCGGCGTCGACGGCTTCCGCATGGATGTCATCAACCTGATCTCGAAGGATCCGGGCATGCCCTGACGGCGTCGTCTCACCCCGGGCGCGTGGGGCGAGGGTTTCCCGCACTTCTCCGAAGGCCCGCACCCTGCACGAATACCTCGCCGAGATGCGCCGCGAGGTCTTCGACGGCCGACGCGGGCACTGACGGTCGGCGAGTGCCCGGCGTGCGCCGCGACAACGTCCTGCTGTTCACGGACCCGGCCCGGCGTAGAGCTCGACATGGTCTTCCAGTTCGGACCACGTCTGACCTCGGCCTCGAAGCGGGAAGTTTCACCCGCGCCCGCTGCGCCCCGGTGAGCTCGCCGACTGCCTCAGCGCCCATGGCAGGAGGCCCAGGTGAGGTCGGCTGGAACAGTCTCTACCTGGACAATCACGACCAGCCGCGGGCCGTTAGCCGCTTCGGCGACGAGTCGCAGCTGGCGCTACGCGTCTGGCCACCGCCCTGGCTACTGCTCCCTGCATGCTGCGCACGCCCTACGTGTACCAGGGCGAGAACTCGGCATGACCAACAGCCGTCTTCGGGGCATCGACGATCACCGAGACGTCGAGGCGCTGCGTACTACCGCGAGGCCGTGAGTCGGGCGAGAGCCCCGAGTCGGTCCTGAAGGGCTGGCGCTTCACCGGTCGCGACAACGCGCGTACCTCCCGTCCAGTGGGATACGAGCGAAAATGCGGGCTTTCACGGAGGGCACTCGTGGATCGGCGTCACCCCGAACCTATCGCGACATCAACGCCGGCCTCCCAGGTCGACGATCCCGTCCTCGTGTACGCGTACTACCGCGCGCTCGCGATATCCGCCACAGGCTTCCGGTCATCGCGGCCGGCTCATTTGAGCGCATCGAGACCCCTCGCCCGCGATCTTCGCCTCATCTGCCGCACCCTCAGCGAGGCCGTAGGCAACGGTCCCTCGTCAACCTCTCCTCCAGCCCGCCTCCCTCGGCGAGGCGCGCGCGTGATGAGCGGAGATCCCTCCTGGCCAACCACGACCTGCCCGAGGGGACCGGGGTCCCTGGAAACCCTCGGAGAGGGGAGGCGCGCGTCTACCTCGCGTGAGCGACGAAGGCCCGGGATCGGCGAGATCCCGGCCCGTGGTCGCTGAGTGTCAGTGAGGAAACCGGCCTCAGTAGTAGTAGGGTAATCCTCCCAGCGGGGGCGCGGTGCTCGAGGAAGGCGTCGCGCCCTCCTGCGCCTCGGCTCGTCGCAGGCTGCGCGTGGCCTCGCCCGCGAGACCTGCTGGCCGGCCAGGCCGTCGTCGCGGCCAGGTTGAAGGCGAACTGAAGCATGCGGATGGCCTCGCGGGGACTTTGTCGCGATGGTCGCGGCCCACTCCAGGGCGGTCTCCTCGAGTTCGGCGTGGGGGACGGCGCTGTTGATGACGCCCCAGCGTTCGGCGGTTTCGGCATCGTAGCGCTCGGCGAGGAAGAAAGATCTCGCGCCCGCTTATCCCCGGCCTGGCGGGCCAGGGAAAGCGCTGATCCGTAGCCGGCGTCGAAGGAGCCGACGTTCGCGTCCGTCTGCATGAAGGCCGCGTGCTCGATGCGAGGCGACCGACAGGGTCCGCGACCACGTTGAGGGAGTGACCGCCGCCGGCAGCCCATCCGGGGACGGCCGCGATGACGACCTTCGGCATCGTGCGGATGAGGCGCTGGACCTCAGGATGTGCAGGGCGTCCGCGCGCGCGGGGTCGATCTGCTCGCGGCGCTGGGCGGTGGCCGCCTCGTCGCGCGCCTCGACCTCGTAACGGTAGCCGTCGCGGCCTCGCACCCTCTGGTCGCCGCCGGAGCAGAAGGAGAGTATCCGCCGTCTCGCGCCGAGGGGGCTGCTGCCCGTCAGGATGACGGCCGCGACCGAGGACGTCTGGCGCGCGTGGTCGAGCGCGCGGTACAGCTCGTCGACGGTGCCGGGCGGAAGGCGTTGCGGATGTCGGGGCGATCAAAGGCGATGCGCACGACCGGCATGTCGGCGCCCTCGGGACGGCACGTCGGCCTCGGGGCCGCGCGAGATACCGCGGTGGTAGGTGATGTCGGCGAGTCGAACTCGACCCCGCGCCAGCGGGTCGGGTCGAAGGTGTTTGGACACGAAGGGAGAGCGCTCATGTGTCGGATTCTAATCGACGAGGCAGTGGCAGGCGTCGGGGGATGCCTGCTCGAGAGGGGTGGCGGCGTTGACGACCAGCCTGGGACGAAGGACATGCGTGGGGCTATGGATGCGCAACCCAGCAATCGGAACCAGCGTACTTGCTGCAACCGTCTTTTATATGGCGTCTAGACACTTGAGGTGTGTCCTGCGAGACGCGCCCTACTTGCCACGTGTTCAACAGTTCCAAAGAGTCTGTCACTTGTGGCGTACTTACTGCGCAATTGGTTACAAGTTGATGTGTGTAGGATTTGTCGATTATCTGAGGTTGCGCGATAATATTACCGGTAAGTAAGGAGGGTTCTAGTGAACGCAGCGCAGCAACCGACGCTCATGCGCATTCCAATGCGCACGCTCAGCCGTCAAACGCGTTACGCCCTCGAAGGCGTCGACGACATCCTTGTGCGCCAGCGTAGCGATGACGACGCGCTCCGCGGCGTGACTCGCCGCGAGGGGCTCCTCCCGCACGGACACGCCGGTTGGGGAGAGGCTGCGCCTTCTGGAACTATGACGATCTGGGTCCCCGCGCTGGCTGGCGCGCGGCCTCGAGTCTGCTCGCCGTTTCCCGCCGGTGCCCTCGATGCAAGTTCGTGCGCCGTCAACGTCACTGATCCCCGTCATATCGCCGGGAGAGGCCCTACGAGCGCGTGAAGGCCTCGGCGGGTGTGCGACCGCGAAGATCGAAGGTTGCGGAGCCCGGCGTCAGCGTTGGGCGCGACTGTGCGCGCATCGCCGCGGTCGCCGGACGCCCTGCGCGAGACCGTGGGCGGGCAGGGCGATGATCCGCCCGACGCCAACGGCGCGTGGGAGGTCGATGAGGCTCGCGAGGCTATCCCCGGCACTGGCGGCGGCCGCCGGCGTCGTTCCCATCGAATACGTTGAGCAGCCCTGCCTGACGGTGGACGAGCCGCCCAGGTGCGCCGATCCGTGGATGCGCTGATCGCCGCCGATGAGTCGATCCGTCGCGCTGAGGACCCGCTGGAGGTGGCCCGCAGGAGGCCGCCGACGTCGTCATCATCGCGTCGCGCCACTCGGAGGTGTGCGCGCGCCGCACTCAGGTTGCCCGCAAAGAGCGGCCTCGGCGGCGTCGTCGTCCTCCGCCCTCGAGACGTCCGTCGGCCTCGTCGGTCAGCGTCGCCGCTGCTGCCGCCGTGCCCGGTGTGCCCCGGGCCAGCCGGACCAGCCACCGCCTCGTTGCTGGTGGCGACGCTGAGCCCAGCCCCTGATTCCCGAGCGCGGCTGCCTGCCCGTGGGCGCCTCGAGCCGGACGGGAGCTCGATGACCCGCACCCCGGTCGACGGCGACCTCGTCTCCCGCTGGGGCATGCGCCTCGAAGGCATGGCGGCGAGCACCCGAGGTGGGCTCCGCAGGCTGGGCGTATGCCCTCCGTCGAGTACCGCCAGCGCTATCCTCTCGTCCCTGGATGCCCTGGGCGTCACGCACGTCCCTGTACTGCCCGGGTCCGCGCTCCGCGCCCTTCGCCTACGCCCTCGAGGCGGGCTTTTCGGAGGGATGCGCGGCCCTATCCTGGATGAGCGCGGCGCCGGTTTCGCCTGCCGTCGGCCTGGCGCGCACCGGGCGCTGCCCGCTATTGTCGTCACCTCCGGCACCGCCGTCGCCGGAGCTGGCCCCGCTGTCCCGGAGGCCTCGCACGCGCGCCTGCCCCTCCTGGTCCTGAGCGCCGACCGCCCCGGTGAACTGCGTGCGTTGAGCCTCCCAGGCGACCCACCAGTCCGGCTTCTTCGGCACGCACGTGCGCGCGAGCGTCGATCTGGAGCCGCAGGAGGCCTCGCCTCTCCTGGTCGGACACCTCGCCTCGCGCGGTCGCGCGCCGCCTGCGCGCACCGAGCGGCACGCCGGGCCCGTGCAGATCACACGTCGCTTTCCGCGACCCGCTGACCCCGTCCGTCCCGCCTCCGACTCAGGGATGAGGTCGTGGCGTCGTCCCGTCCTCGGCCCGACCCGGGTGATGGGTGCGCATGCCGTGCCCGCGCGCTGGGAGGACGTGGTTAGTCCTGCCGTCGCCGAGTCTGATTGTCGCGGGTGAGGGTGCCTCGCCCTGCGCCTGCGAGTGGTCGGAGGCCCTCGCTTCCCGCTGCTCGCCGAACCGGCGTCGCGGGCGCGTGGCGCGGCGGGGGTGACCCTTCGAGCAGGTCCCTCGTCAGCTCGCCGCTCGGGGCGTGAGGTCGACGCGGTCGTCGACCGGCGCCCGACGCTGTCCCGCCCGATCAGGCCCTACTCGCGCGCCCCGACGTGCGTAAGTCGTCGTTGTCGATGCGCACGCCCCGTGGGTGGACATCTCGGGCAACGCCTCGGTCGTCGTCGCCGACCTCGAGCCAGCGCGCGAGCCGATCCGCGCCAAGCCGAGTGGGCCTCTCGCGTGCGCCAAGCCGCCCGCGACGCCGGACGAGCGCATTGAACTCCTGCTCGCCTCCGGCTCTGGGCGCACGATGCTCGACCTCGCGCGAAGGGTCGCCCGCCTCGACGAGCGGGCCCCCGTGCTGGGCGCCTCAACCCCGTGCGCGCCTTGACCTCGCTGTCGTCCCACGCTGGAGGGGCGCGTCGTCCACTCCAACCGGGGACAGGCCGGCATCGACGGCACTATCGCGACCGCCGTCGGCATCTGCATGGGCTCCGGATATGCGGGCGAGGCCTCGGCCCCCGCGGGCGAGCGCGTCACCGCCGTCATCGGTGACCTCACGGCATGCCATGACGCCTCCTCCCTCGCCCTGGCGGCGAGCGTGGGCGCTCACCTCGACATTATCGTCGCGGACGACCAGGGCGGCGGTATCTTCGCCACCCTTGAGCACGGGCGTGCCGCCAGCGCCGAGGCCTACGACCGTTGGTTCGGCCTCGCTCAGTCGGTGGACTACGAGGCGCTCGCGGCCGCGTACGGCGTGGCCTTCTGCGCGAGCCGACGCGCCTCGGGAACTGGATTCGCTGCTCGCCCACCCACCAGCGGACCGCGGTTGATTCACGCGCCCGTCGAGCGCGCCGCGCACCTGTACACGGCCATCCGCGACGTGCTCTCCTGACGGGACGCGTGTTCGCTGTGAGGTTGAACGGTTTACAGGAAACTTCCAGGGACGCTTTCAGTGGCCCTTTGAGGAAACGGCCCATACTGGTGGGCAGATAACGAACTGACACCAGAGGAAACCATGACTCAGCCTTATATTCCGGCCCACGACGCCGACTCGGCGCGCGACGCTGAGACGGCCTCGGCCCCCAGCTACCCGCAGCGTTCGACGGTCCAGGACCACTCGGCCACCCAGGAACTTCCGGCCGCGCAGGACGCCACGCGCGAGATGCCCTCCGCACGACGATCCCCGCGCCGCCCGCGGGCACGGTTCCGCCCGTCTCCGCGCCGGGCGCCTCCTGCCGTGCCGGCCGCACCCTCCGTGCCTGCCCAGGACGCTCCCGCGTCCGGCGGCGCATACTCCGCCCCTCCGGCCAGCCCTACAGCGGATACGCGGCCCTGGCCTCGCCGGACGCCTTCGCGTCGCCCACCGTCATCGTGACGAAGAAGGGCTCGGGCTGGGTCGCCCTCCTCGGCGCGATGCTCCTGACGATCGGACTGACCCTCGGCGCCGTGTTCTACGCGCGCCCCGCGATGCTGCGCGCGTCCACGCCCACCAACCTCAACGGGGAACAGTGGCCACCGTGCCCGTCTCGAACAGCTCCGGAACGGACTGGACGGACGTCGCCGCCGCCGTGTCGCCCGCCGTCGGACTCATCCAGGCGCAGGGCGCGTCCTCGGCGGCACCGGCTCCGGCGTCGTCTACGACGCGCAGGGCGACATCGTCACCAACTACCACGTCATCGCCTCCGCCCTCGGCGGGGACGATCCAGGTGACCCTCGCCGACGGGCGCCTGTACAGCGCCGTGGTCGTCGGCCACGACAAGACCACAGACCTGGCCGTCATCCGCTTGGAGAACCCGCCTCGGACCTCACCGTCGCGCGCTTTGCTCCTCCGCGAACCTCGAGGTCGGTGCCCCGTCATGGCGATCGGCGCGCCCTGGGCCTGTCGAACACGGTGACGACCGGCATTGTCTCCGCCCTCAACCGCCCCGTCGAGGTCTCCGTGGACGAATCCGCGACCTCGGAGGACGGCACGCAGGCTTCCTCGGATCTCGTGGTGACGAACGCGATCCAGATCGACGCGTCGATCAACCCCGGTAACTCGGGCGGCCCGCTGTTCGACGCGAGTGGCGCGGTCATCGGCATTAACTCCTCGATCAGTCGCTCGCCACCTCGTCGGACGGGCAGGCGGGCTCGATCGGCCTGGGCTCGCGATCCCTCCGATCTGGTCGTGTCCATCGCGGACCAGCTCATCGCCTCCGGCAGCGCCTCGCACGGCTTGCTCGGCGTGACCGTCAAGGCGCGCGACGACGACCGTCGGCCCGACACCTACGTGGGCGCCGAGGTCCAGGACGTCTCCGCAGGTTCCGGCGCCTCCGCTGCAGGGCATCCGCGCCGGCGACGTCATCGTCAGGTCGAAGGTCAGGAAGCGACCAGCCCCAAGCAGCTGATCGGCTACGTGCGCCGCTACAAGGCCGGCGACACCGTCACCATGACGATCGTGCGCGACGGCGCCACGCAGGACGTGTCCGTGCGGATTCAGTGAGCTGCGCGCGCGACGAGGCCCGCCGTCCCTGTGAAGGGTGGCGGGCCTTGTGCGTGGTGGGCTTGCGAGGTGCATATGCGCAGTTTTCGGCCGCTGATGTGCCGCACGTTGATGCGACGCCCCCGCATCTGGCTTGTGTCGACCAGGATTCAACCTGATCGGGAAGATTCAACCCGTTCTGATCGGGTGGAATGTTCCCCGATGGGGTGGAATCTTCCTGATCGGGTGGAGCGCTGGCGCAATCAAGCCGTTGAGGCGCCTGAAGTGGGTTTCGCCGTGCGTGAGGACGGGCTCTTGAAGCTTGACTAAGGCGTGATGCAGGATGTGGATCGATAGCCTTCCTCGTGACCACGCTTTGGCTTGTTCCTAAGTGGTGTTACACCACTCAGCAGGTATTACACCAGCTGGGAACTGGTGTAATGCTCCCTAACCGGTGCAATGCTCCCTAACTGGTGTAATGCTCCGTCACCGGCGAATCCTTCGTGCGGTCAGACCCCATTCGGCTGTTGCGCAGACGCATGAAAATGCAGGGCGGCGGGCCTTTGTGCGTCAACGAGTCGCTCAGACCCCGAGGGCGTCCAGGAGCGGGCGCATCTTCGCTTCGGTCTCGGCCAGCTCGGCATCCGGGTCGGAATCCGGCATGATGCCGGCCCCCGCGAAAAGGCGCAGACGCGTGCCCGACGTGAGCCCGCAGCGCAGCGCGATCGCAAACTCGCCGTTCCCCGCCGTGTCGACCCATCCCACGGCCCGAGTAGCGGCCGCGCTCTGGCGTCTTCCAGCTCCTCGATGAGTCGCACCGCCGCGTCGCGCGGTGCGCGCACGGCGGCCGTCGGATGCAGGGCGGCCACCAGATCCAGGAGGTGGGCCTCGCCCCAGGCGCGCGTGCACGTCCGTCGCCAGGTGAACGACGTTGGGCAGCGACAGGAGGAACGGCCCCTGAGTCGTCACCGAGGAGCACAGCGGCGTCAGGATCGACGATACGGACTCGAGGCCAGGTCATGCTCGCGCAGGTCCTTCGTGCTCGACGCGAGCGCCTGCCCTCGCCGGGCTTGCACATGTGCCCGCCAGGGACGCGAGCTCGCCGTACCGTCCGAAGCCGCGATCAGCATCTCCGGGGACGCTCCCACCAGCGAATCCACACAGAAACGCCACGTCGACGGATACAGATCGCTGAGGCGTTCAAGCAGGAAACGTCTCGTCGAATCCGCGTGCGACCGCACCGTCATGTCGCGCGCCATGACGGCTGTCGTGCAGCGCCCATCGCGCAGGCGCTGCGCCATCGCCCGTGCCGAGTCGCGCCACTGGCCGCGCGACATCGACCCGTGTCCAAACGTCAGGGACTCCGGCACGCGCGGGCGGGCCTCGCCTCGGCCAGGGCCTCATCAACAGCCGCCAGCGGATCCGGGGCGTCCCCAATGCCGCCGTGATCGCCCAGCGGGCCCCGGCCTCGTCGATGAGGAGTCAGCGCGCGGCACGAAGGCGACCGAGCGGGCGGGGAACGGAACGCGAAGCGACGCGAAAACGACGGGAGGGCCTCGACGCAGGACGAGGGCGGGCGGCCTCCCACGCGCGGCGTACGTCGGCGATCGCACCGGGGTCGCGGATTCGAGCGTGAGCGCCCGTCCCAGTACCGATCATCTGGCGGCGCTCACCCAGCGCAGGCGGCGCCCCGGAGTCGGAAGCGGGGACGTCAGTGAGCAGTGGACCCCGGGTGCTGCGGGTAGGACCAACGCCCGAAAGACGAGGCGCGAGGCATCCGAAGTCGTTGTGCATGGGTTCCATGGTAGGGCAGTGGGCGGCGGCGCGCTGGAAGACGTGCGAGTATTGACGCACTGACTGAATCGCGCGGACCTGAACAAGGATCCCAAAGAGATCGCCTCGATGTTTGACTCCTCGCCTCGCGATACGACGTGATGGATGCGCTGATGACGGGCGGTTTTGGACAGGGTGTGGATGACCGCCCTGCGTAAGGCTGTCGCCCCCACCCGGCGAGCGCATCCTCGACCTGGCGGCCGGCACCGGCGCGTCGTCGGCCGCGCTGGCCAAGGGTGGCGCCGAGGTCGTCGCCTGCGACCCTGTCCGAAAGGCATGATCGAGGTCGGCCGTGAGCGCCACCCCGAGATCGAGTCGTGCACAGCAACGCCATGGACCTGGACTTTCGAGACGGCTCCTTCGACGCGGTCACCATCTCGTGGGGCCTGCGCAACATCCGGACCCCGGAGCTCGCGCTGCGCTGAGATGGCGCGCGTCGTGCGCCCGCGCGGCCGCCTCGTGGTCCTGAGTTTCTCCACCCCGCCTTCGCGTGTCTTCCGCGGCATGTACAACGCCTACCAGTCGACCGTGCGTGCCTGCGGTCGCGCGCCTGGTTTCCACGAACGACGGCGCCTACGACTACCTGGTCGAGTCGATTCGCGCGTGGCCGGCCCAGGAGGAACTCGGCCGCATGATCGCCGCCAACGGCTGGAGCGAGGTCGAGTACCGCAACCTCACCGGCGGCATCGCCTGCCTGCCGCGCGGTCAAGCCGCTGCCGTAATTTTTCGATAACGACGAGGCCGGGGTCCCTGTGGGGCCCCGGCCTCACTGCGTCTCGAGGTTTCTTCTACTTCGCGTGGTAGCGCGGGCTCGTACCGAGGTGTGTCGGGTACGGGTTCGTGGTTGCTCGAGGACGGATTCGTCCAGGCCGCGGTAGGTGTATGAGTTGTCGAAGAGGATCTCCGCCGGCGGGACGATGCCGTCGACGTACTGCGCGATCTCCTCCGGGGTCGGGCTGGACCCGCCTCCCTTGTCCGCGAGGGGTTGACATCGGGGTACTGACTGGGATCAGTGTTCATCATTGTTGCGGGGCTCGCTACGCCGTAGCCGGTGTACTGATTCCAGCCGCCGTCCGGGTTGACGGTCGTGTGTATCAGCAGTTGCAGCAGCTGATTCGACGTCGCATCGGGCCACTTCTGGCGAGCCATCGCGAGGAATCCTGCGACGATGGGGGTGGAAATGGAAGTCCCAACAGTCTGTGTAATCTGTGCAGTCCCGTAGTCATACGCCTTGATAGGACACCAACGGCTGCCGTGGTGACGGATGAGCCCCATGATGAGTAGTCCGCTCGCGCGCCATTGATGTCAACTGCGGAAACACCAACTACTCCAGACCAAAAAGACAGGCTTCCAGCATCGTTTGCGCTACCCGTACTACCGATACCAGCAACGATAATTGTCCCCGATGCGGCAGCACGAGCAAAAGCCCATTTCAGAGACGCTTGTCGCTCTAGGGACGTGATAGAATGCTGACGATGTCCGCACCGTCATTAATCGCATGATTGATCAGTGAGGGCGTACGGTAACGCTTACATCCTGGCAAGCCGGATCGGCTCAGGTCTCCGCTAACCGTCTGATAACTGTACAGGTAGCGAGAACAACCCCGTAGTCGTGCGGCGAAATTGAAGCGACCTCGGTCCCGTGACGCGACTATCGTCGTCTGTTTGATCTGGCAGGCTCTTATCACGGACCGTGCACCAGCGAGTTCTGGTCGCGATGTGTCAACTGGCCCATCAATCATCGCAATTGTGACACCTTGACCCGTGTAGCCTTTGGCTCTCGCTTGGTCGAGGGTGGTAGTACCTAGTAGGGCTGATCGGCCGCGGTAATGGTGTCTGCGGCGCGTGCCGGAACAGCCAAGCAGCAACGAGTCAGAGCGAAAAGCGGACGCAGAGCAGCTGGCAGGTGAGGACGCGTGATGACTGTGGAGGGGTCACCAGTGGCGGGGATCCATCCGTCGTCCTCACGTTTCGCAGGTGCCAGGTCCTTGTCGAGCCGTAGGTCTGAGACATGGGATTCACGTAGCCTTCAGGCGGCGCATCGGGATCATCATCCAGATACCTGTAGGCCTGGTACTTGCGGCGTTTTGCTTTCTTATCCTCCTTCGAGCCGCCCGCACCGGCTCCCATACCGCCACCATGAAAGCTCCTGCGGCACCAGACCGCCACTCTGAACAGCGAGAGCGCATGCTGCTCCAGGAGAAGCAGTTGTTCCGCTCACGCCATTTCCAGCTGCGCTTCCTCCTGCCGTGAAGGGGCAGATAGTTCGAGTCCTTTCCCGCTGTATGTTCAGCAGTCAGAGCAGAAGCTCCAGAACCCCCGAGAGACCCCGTCCCCATACGCGCAGCTCCGCGCAAGCCAAGGGCACCTGCTCCGAGCGCTCCAATTCCCGCGAGGCGTCCGGCAGAACCACTATCAGCAGCGGGCCCTCCATTGATTCGCCACAGTGGGTGATCGATGTCGGTGGGATTAGCAGGAACGATGACCTCCCACGACTCCGTTTTCGGTGGTGATTTGCATCAACCCTCGTATGCAGGAGATCCATGCCCATCAGATCCTGCGCGTTTGTAATGGGGCGATCGTAGGAACCATCGACATCGGGCGGCAGGTACCGCTTGGATACTTGCTGTGATGCCAGCGCACGGCGTCGAGCAAACTCGTCAGTTTCCGGATCTGCATACCCATCCGGATAGAGTGACTTATCGGATCGCAGGGCGGCACGCCCATAGTCATCCGCAGCGCTACGTCCATAGATTCCCGAATCATATGACGAATACTGCACGTACCCACGATTGAGATTTTCTTGTGTTTGCTCAGGAACTGGAAGATCAATGTTCTGATATCCAGCTCCAACCTTCACGCCTGTTTGCGTCAGCGTATTGACAGCGGCGCTGAGCTCATTCAAACCGCCATTCAAGCGCTCAAGAATCTCGGTTGCAGCCGTCTCACGCATGGCGTTCGCTTGCGCTTCCACAGCATCAACGCAGGCCGATCCCGCTGACGGAGACGGTGTTTGCAACCGACTCGGTCGCCGCGGTGCACAACACCAATAGCGGGTGTATAGGGCAGCGCAACCTTCGCAGCATCGCGCATTGCAGCCGTCTTCGAGTCGATGAGTGTCGGCGACAGACGACGCGCGTCTGCGGCGGCCTGCGCAATAGCCTGACGGGCAGCGACATAACGCGCAATCCCGCCCATGTAGTACGAACGCTTCGCTTCGCAGACGTGCAACAGTCGATCTGCGCGACCTGGCGCCTCTCCAGTCTTCCCTATAAATCCCTGGTGTTCCTGGAAATGGCGAACCCGCTCGATTGCCTGATCAAAGCCATCAATGACACGCTTATGAGTCACTATCCCAAGACTGCAATTCTGCGTTGAAGTCCGCTTGCGCAGCAAAAGTCATGAGCCGGTCATACATCGGTGAAGAAACCATGTGTCGTCCTTAAAATCTCAGAACTCGGGCATTGCGCCGGCAGCCGTAGGAGCATCATCTGGCTGCGCACTTGAGGCTGTAGAAGAAGTAGCAGTTGATCCAGCGGTTGAAGCGGCGGCTGCGACTGAGGGGTCTGAGTTAAGTGCACGATTGATTGCCTCAAGCACCGCTGCACTTGGCTTCCCTCGCTACTAACGGCCTCCCGAACAGCATCCGTGAGGTTCGTCTGGAATGTATCGAAGATTTTGCGCTCGTCCACAAGCATCTCATCAACAGACGAGAAGAATCGCACTGCGCTGTTACGAAAATCCTGCGCGCCTTGCTCGATTAGTCCATCAGGGTTTTACGGTTTGGGCACCATTGAGCGAGCTCGCAGCGTCATTAGTTGTTGAGAGCCGTCCCGCCCTCATCCATATCGCCGTTTGTCTGAGCGTGTTTTTCCTTATCGAAGCCATAATCGGCACTCATGCACTGTCTCCTGTCAGCAATCGAAGAACATCATCGGTCAGGATCCGTCTTCTGGCCCCAGTGTAGGGCCAGTGCCGACTAGCTCACAACCAGTCGAGGTAGCAAGCACCTAGAGCAATCGAGCAGCTTTGCCCGGCCTCGCGTTGGGTGCAGAAAGCGCAGCCGCGCCGCGCTGGGCGAGGCGGGGCGCGCACCACGTGCGCGTGATGCACGCGCCCCGCCCCGGCCTCGTCGTTGGTTGCTTGGTGCGCGGCCCCGGGTGAGCTTCCCCAGTTCGAGGTAGCCGGGCAGCGGCTTGTTCATGGCCTCGTTCGCGAAGGCGACGGGCGCGCCGTTCGGCAGCGGGTTGACGACGCGGATCGCGGCGGTCAGCTTCTGCGCGGAGTTGTTCGCGCGGTACTCCGCGGGCAGCGGCAGGGCGCGCGGTTGCCCTCCCGTCTGCCCGGAAGGATCGAGGGCAGGGGGCGACTCGATCGTCTGGTTGGCCCCGATCGTGCCCTTCGAGTCGACGAGGACGACCTCGAGCGGCCACGTCGCGTAGAACGGGGCCGACCCGTGTTCGTGAACTCCACGGCCACGGCAGCCTTCGCGCCGTGGTGGGTCGCCGACGTGCGGGTCGCCCGCAGCGTGTACCCCAGGAGGTGCTCGCGGCCTTGGCGCGCGTCAGCTCGGCTCCGGTGTAGCCGGTCGAGGAACGCGTGCTGGTTGATGAGCCACGTGGCGTGAGCCTTCTGGATCGACTCGAGGGGCCTTGTAATCGCGTCCCTGCTCCCTGCTCGGGCAAGCGCGCGGCTGGGAGAAAGCGCATTCCTGGAAGGAGGGGTAGAGCTCGCCGCCGATGGAGAGTGCTGCCAGGCGTCCCCTCGCCCTGGTCCTTGAGCGATGAAGTGCCAGTCGGTCCCCTCCAGGGTTGCGCGTAGCCGAGAGGAGTCGTCGAAGTAGCCCATGCCGTGAGCCTTCGTGGCGGCCGTCGGATAGCGGTTCTGGACGAAGGTGTCGTCGAGGCCTCGTCCCAGGCCTCGACGAGGCGGGCGCGGAACTCGTCCGACGGCATCCAGTTGATGGCCTTCGGGTTTTGGTTGTTGACGTAGCCGCTGTACGGGTAGGTGTGCTCCTCGCCCCAGAATCCGTACAGGCCCGCGGTGATGAAGCCAATGCGCGGATCCCCGTCGTACCTATCGCCCTAGGGGCTGCGACGAAGTGCAGGAGCATCTCCTGGACCTTCGGGTCGTTGTAGTTGGGGGAGAAGGAGATCTTCTTGTTGTCGTAGAAGTCGTAGGTGCGGCTCGTGTCCGTGCCTGCGTCGATCAGGTATTGGGGCATCCCGGTCTTTTTGCCGGGGGTGTCCAGGGCGAAACGAATGACGGCCTGGTGACCGCGGAGGCGATCGCGTCCAGGAGGGCGTCGACCTTCGTGAAGTCGTAGGTGTCGCGTCCGGTGACGACGTCGTTCACGGGGAAGGGGGCCCACTCGAGCGTGTAGGGCAGAGCGTTTGTGACCGTGCCGGGTGCGCCTCCGTCCTTGGGTGCCCACGGCATGAAGCCCTTCATCGGGTTCGAGACCGGAGCTGGCGCTTCCTTGAGCGTCGTCCACTGGGCGGTGGCGGCCGACGAGGCCGTGGCCGGGAGTGTTGCGCCCGCCAATCCTATGGTCGCCGCGAGAGCGATGGCGATGCGAGAAAATGTTCTCATCGCGAGGTCCTTTCAGTCATGAGTACTGCGGCTGGGGACGTGATGCGGCGTGGGCGCGTCGCGTGGAGTCTGCGTGTGCGACGGTGCAGTGACGTGCGAGCTAGGACTCCACAGCTGTCAAGTGAACCACGTTGTGTATAGCGCCCGCAACATTGCGGAAAACTCTGCCAGTAAGTGGTTGCCTGACAAACCTATTATGGGGCGTGTCGATTGAGTATGCGCGAGGCCGGGCTCCCTGGGTGGGGTTCCGGCCTCGTCAATGGAGTGCGTGCGCTGGCTTGTTTAGTACGGTCCGCTGTCGACGACCGCCCACGTTCCATCGTCCTGCAGTCGCAGGAAGACGACCTCGCGCCCCTTCACGGGCTCCAACGAGTCGTCGGAGTAGTTGCGCAAGTAGTAGACGTTTCCGTACCAGCGCGTCGGGTCAGTGTTCGGCTGCTGCCCATGGTTGTTGCTGCCCGTGATGGTGACGGTCGTGTAGGGCGCGGTTGGCCAGGAGTGGTAGGAATTCACCCCTGACCGTGCTCAGGTCAGGGCGTCTTCGTGTGGCTGCTCGCTCGTTCCGGTACTTCGTACACGCTCGCGCGGATGAATGCATAGGCGTTGGATTTATCGCGCGACGCGTCCCACGTGTTGCGCGTGATGGTGTATGCGATGGCGACCTGTTCGGGGTCGGTGCGGTCCACCTCGCGCGGGTCTGGCGGGAGGTCGGGGAGCCACTGGACCGACGCGGGGTGCAGGCATGTACCGAGCGGCGTGGGGGAACCGTCCTCGCACGCAGGCGTGGTCGGTGTTGCTTCGGTCGGTGTCAGGGGTGGCTGCGGAGGCTCCAGATTCTTGGGTTGGGGCCTGGTCCGAGGAGGACTGCGCGGGCGATTGTGCGGACTGTGCCTGGCTATCTGCGCTGGGCTGGCGCGAACCGCAGGCCTGTACCCGTGATCGTGAGGGTGAGGACCGCTGCTGAAGCGATGCCGATGAGGGTGCGTCGTGGATACCTGCGGGTATGAGTCTCGTTCTTCAGAGCCCATGCGTGCTCCCCTTCAGTGTGTATGTGTCGAGGTTCGTCGCGCGTGTCCTGTGTTGGATGCGTGAGTGCTCTCCACTGTTGCTGTTCGTCGCGGCGCTGGCCATCGTACCGGCTCGTATAGTGCTCGCCGCGCTCCGGAGTGGTGGTCGCGCCGGGTGGTGGTGCTGTGTTCTGCCTGGCATGAGGGGGTTTGTCGAGACTATTTGTTAAGGGTCTTGCATAAGTGGGGTGATTGAGCGCATAATGGTTGCGTCAAGGAAGACCTCCGCCCAAAAGGAGAACCCATGAACGCGCCATTACGCGTCGGTGTTGTCGGACTTGGGGCCCGATCATCAATCGCTCACCACCTCGCGTCGGTCACCCACCCCGCAGTCCTCGTCGGAGGCTGCGACCCCAACCCAGCCATGCGGGAGCGCGCCACGCGCACCCTCGGGGAGGGGCAGTGGGTGGCCACGCTCGAGGAACTCATCGGCCTATCGATCGACGCTGCCATCGTCACCAGCCCCGACGACACCCACGAGGACATCACCTGCTCGCTGCTCGAGGCCGGGGTCGCGGTCTTCCTCGAAAAGCCGATCGCCATCACGATCGAAGGGGCCGACCACGTCCTCGAGACCGCGTATCGGACGCGCACGCCCCTCTACGTCGGCCACAACATGCGCCACATGGACGTGGTGCGCACGCTGCGCCGCGTCATCCAGGAGGGCCGCATCGGCGAGGTGAAAGCGATCTGGTGCCGCCACTTCAGTCGGCAATGGGGGCGACTACTACTTCAAAAGACTGGCACGCGGACCGCAGCCGCACGACGGGCCTCCTCCTGCAAAAGGCAGCGCACGACATCGACGTCATGAACTGGCTGTCCGACTCGGTGCCCGCCCGCGTCGTCGCCATGGGAGACCTGATGGTCTACGGGAAGCTGACAGACCGCAGCGGCCAGAGCGACGGAGCGGTCATGGAGGACTGGTTCTCCTTCGACAACTGGCCGCCCGAAACGCAAACGGGATTGAACCCCGTCATCGACGTCGAAGACCTCTCGATGCTGCTCGCGCGCCAGGAAAACGGCGTCATGATCTCCTACGAACAGTGCCACTTCACCCCCGATTACTGGCGTAACTACACCGTCATCGGCACGCGCGGTCGAGCCGAAAACTTTGGCGACGGCGAAGGCGGGTGCGTTCGTGTGTGGGCCCACCGCAGCGGCTACGAGCCCGTCCCCGACCTTGAGATCCCCCTGCGCGGAGACGCGGGCGGCCATGGAGACGCCGACGTCAACACCATGGACGAATTCATCCGTTTCGTCGTCGATGGAGACGTCACGGATACGACCCCCCTCGGTGCGCGCGAGGCGGTTGCCGCCGGAGTGGCCGCCACGGCCTCGCTCAGGGGCGGAAACGCCCCCGTCGACGTGCCCCGCGTGCGCCCCGAGATCGCCGAGTACTTCAGCCGAAACCAGCTGCGATAGCACCCTCATTCCTCATTCATTCCAGACACCAGGAGAACAACAATGTCGTGTACTCACGATGAAATCGTCAGCCAGCCCGACCTGTGGCGCCGCGTCGCCGAGCTTTCCACGGACCCGCTGCCCGCCGACGGCGAGCACATCGCCGTCGTTGGATGCGGCACCTCGTGGTTCATCGCGCAGGCCTACACCGTGTACCGCGAGCGGGCGGGCAAGGGCGCGGGAGACGCCTACACCGCTACCGAATTCCCGTGGGGACGCACGTTCGATCGGGTCATCTGCCTGTCGCGCTCCGGCACGACGACGGAGATCATCCAGGTCATGAAGCGCCTGCACGAGGAGGGTCATCCCGCGCTCCTCATCACCGCCGTCGCAGGCGGCCCCGCCGCCGAGTACGCCAGCGAGGAGGTCGTCCTCGACTTCGCCGACGAGACCTCCGTCGTCCAGACACGATTCGCGACGAGCGCCCTGCAGTACTTCCTCGGCTCCCTCGGACACGACGTCGAGGCCTCGGCCGCCGATGCTGAGCGCGCGTGGCGATGGAGATTCCCTCGCGCTGGGTCGACGCGGACCAGATTTCCTTCCTCGGCACGGGATGGACGATCGGACTGGCCGCCGAAGCCGGCCTCAAGCTGCGCGAGGCCTCGCAGTCCTGGACCGAGGTCTACCCCGCGATGGAGTACCGCCACGGCCCCATCTCGATCGCCCAGCCCGGACGCCTCACCTGGGTCTTCGGCCCGGTCCCGGACGGCCTCGCCGAGCAGGTCCACGAGACGGGCGCGGAGCTCGTCACCTTCGATGGGTGCCCGATCGCTCACCTGGTCCTCGCCCAGCGCCTGGCGGTTGAGCGCGCACTCGCGCGTGGCCTCAACCCCGACACGCCCCGCAACCTCACGCGATCCGTCATCCTGCCGTGAACGCACTGGGAGTCGGAGTCGACGTCGGCGGAACCACCATCAAGGCGGTTCTCGCCGGTGATGACGGGGTTGTGCGCGAGCGCGTCGATCCGCTTCAACCCCGCACACCGGGGCCGAGGACGTCGCCCGGGTGGTTGCGTCCATGGCGAAGCCCCTCCTGGCCCTCGCCGGCCCGGGGGCTGCCCTGGGAGTGTGCGTGCCGGGGATCGTCGACGAGGAACGAGGCATGGGCGTCTTCTCCGCCAACCTCGGCTGGCGGCGCGCCCCTGCGCGACCTCATCGCGGACCTGTGCGGGTGTCCCGTCGCCTTTGGGCACGACGTGCGCTCAGGGGGCCCTCGCCGAGGCCCGCTGGGGCGTGGGCGTCCCCGACTGCCTCTACGTGGCCGTGGGGACGGGGATCGCCTCGGGCCTGGTCCTCGGCGGCCACCTGTCCCCGTCGCGCCCGTGGACCGGCGAGATCGAGCCAGGTCGGCGTCGCGCACCCCGCCACCGGAGTGATCGTTCCCCTCGAGTCGGTGTCCTCGGCCTCGGCGATCGCCAGACGGGCCGCGGACGCCGGGATTGTCACCGAGGGGTCGGGAGCACGCGACGTCGAAGACGCGGCCGCCATGGGTAACCCGGACGCGGTGCGGATCCTCGACGAGGCGATGGGCGCCCTCGGGCACGTCCTCTCCGTCGTCGCCCACCAGGTCGGCTCCATCCCCATCGTCCTCGGCGGTGGGCTCTCGCGCGGCGGCGAGCTCATCTACGGGCCGCTGCGCCGGGCGCTCGCGCTCGGCTCGATCGTCGCGCCCCCGCCCGTGCTGCTGCGCGCTCGCCTCGGTTCCGACTCGCAGGCCCTCGGAGCGGTCGCACTCTCGCTCGAGCTCGAGGAGGTGTACGCATGATCTACACCGTGACGCCCAACCCCGCGCTGGACATCACCTGGGGCGTGCCCGGGTGGGAACGAGGATCCACGACGCGCGTCACCGACATACAGGAGAGCCCCGGCGGGAAAGGCCTCAACGTCGCCCGAGTGGTGGACCAGTTGGGTGCCTCGGCGTGCGCCATGGGGCCCCTCGGTGGTGCGACCGGAGAACGGGTCCGTGACCTCTTCGCGAGCCTCGCGCCTCAGGTGCAGACCCGCTGGATGAGACTCCCCGGCCCCCACGCGCAGGGTCCGTGGCCCTCGTGGACGGAGAGGTGTCGATCTTCAACGAGGCCGGGCAGGCCTCCCGTGACGTGGTCTCGCAGCGCCGAGTTCCTTGCCTCCGTGCTCACGCCCGGCGATGTTTGCGCGATCTGCGGGTCGCTCCGGGAGATGCACGCGCCGGCGATATTGCACCCATTTTCGAGGCTGTGAAGGCCTCGGGCGCCCAGATCATCCTGGACACCTCCGGGACCGCCCTCGTTGACGCCGCCTCGTACGCGGATGTCCTCAAAGCCCAACGAGCACGAGCTACGAGCCGCCACCGGGTGCTCACGCCTCGACGAAGGAGCGCGCATGCTCCTCGATCGTGGGGCCGCTTGGGTGTTCGTCTCCCGAGGCGCCGACAGCATGGACCTGTATTCGAGCGAGGGCTCCTGGCACGCCTCGAGCGACCCGACCATCACCGGAAACCCGACGGGGGCCGGAGACGCCGGGGTAGCCGCGATCGCCACGCACCTCGACGGGCACGGATCGCTCAGCGAGATCAACGGCGTCATGGCGCTCGCCGACGCGGTCGCGACCTCGACGGCAGCAGTCGTGCGCCCAACGGCAGGAGAGATCGACATGAGCGTGCGCGCCAGCGTCCTTTCAGCCGCGTCGCCCGTCCGCCTCGCGTCTCGGCCCACCCACTAACCTCCACCATTTCAGACCAACGAAAGGGCGAACAATGCTCGCAGATACCGCAGAACTCGCCCGCGACGCAGCGCAGCGAGGGCAGGGTCTGGCCGCCTTCAACGTCGTTCTGCTGGACCACGCCGAGGCATTCATCGACGCGGCACAGGAGGCGCAGCTGCCCCTGGTCCTCCAGCTCTCGCAAAACGCTGTCGCGTACCACGGAGGCCGCCTCGCGCCCATCGGCCGCGCGCTCATCGAGCTCGCCTCCGAAGCCACCGTCCCCGTCTCCGTCCACCTGGACCACGCCGAATCGACCGACCTGTGCCGCGCCGCCGTCGACCTGGGATTCACGTCGATCATGTACGACGGCTCCGTCCTGCCCGACGACGTCAACCGCGCCACGACCGCGAAGATGGTCGAGATGGCCCACGCCTCGGGGTGAGCGTTGAGGCCGAACTCGGGGAGGTGGGCGGAAAGAACGGCGTCCACGACCCCAAGGCGCGCACGAAGCCCGAGGATGCCGCCCAATTCGTCGCCGACACGGGCGTCGACCTGCTCGCCGTCGCGGTCGGATCCTCCCACGCCATGGCCACGCGCGACGCGGTCCTGGACACCGGCCTCATTGCCGCCATCAAGAGCGCCGTCCCCGTTCCCCTCGTCCTGCACGGCTCCTCCGGGGTGCCCGACGAGGGGCATGGTCGCCGCGATCAACGCGGGAATGACGAAGATCAACGTCTCCACGCACCTCAACGTCGTGTTCACCAGCCGCATCCGCGACATCCTGCTGCACGATCCGGGCCTGGTTGACCCGCGCAAGTACGTCGGTCCCGCAACGGGAATCGTCCGCGATGAAGTGCGCCGCCTCATGGAGCTGTACGCCGGATGGTGCGCAGTCGCCTAAAGGACACACAAGGCGGGCGGGTGACCATCAGGCCACCCGCCCCCTTTGTGCTCTGTCAGGCCTCCTGAAAGAGAGCCTGGGGGAACGCAGCGTATCCCCGAGCGTGAGCGTCTCGACGTGGTCGAGGCCTCGACGAGCGGCGCCGACAACCACGGCCCGGAGCAGATCCGAAGTACGCACATCCGGCACGCGCAGGACCAGTTCCGTCAGGCGCTGCGTGAAGGCATCCATCCACACGTCGGCGGACGCTGAAATGCCGCCGCCCACGATGAGGGCCTCGGGGTCGACCGTCAGGACCAGCGCGGACGCGCCGACGGCGAGGTTGCGACCAAACGACCGCGCGATCTTGAGGGCTTCTCGATCCCCTCGCGCGCCTGATCGCACACCCACTGAGCGGCCCGATGCGTCGGAATGTCATCGGGCAGACGCGAGTGCGTGAGGAAGACAGCCGGGGTCGAACTCCACTTCAGCGTCTTGAGGGCGCCGACCTCGCCAGCCGCCCCACCCGCTCCCCGGCACACCGTCCCATCGATCATGAAAGATGCGCCAATGCGCGCGCCCGCCATGATGTAGGCGGCAGAGGAGAGGTCTTGCGCCTGGCCGGTCCAGGCCTCGGCCGCGAGGGCGCCTGAGTCGTTTTCCACGAGGACGGCGCATCCGTAGCGCTCGCGGAGCTCATCCGCGATGTTCACCGAATCCCACCCGGGCGGGGGAGTGCCGTACGGGGAACGCCCCTCGGCGTCGACGGGACCAGTCAGAGCAACGGAAATGACGGTCAGGCGCTCGCGGACGACGCCCTTCACGTTCAGTGCGTCCTCCAGGAGGCCAGGGCCGTACTCAGACGCTCCGACGCCGGTGCCTCCGGAGACACGTCGGCCCGCAACGACGCGAGGACGATCCCACGAGGTTCGTCGCCAGGACGTCAATGTGGTTCGCGCCAATGTCGAGACCGACGACGACGCCGGCCTCGGACTGGAAACGGTAGCGCTTGGCAGGACGCCCGGTGATCGATGGAGCAGGGGGCAGCGACGACACCCAGCCGAGTTCCTCGCAGTCCGCGATCGTCGCACCGACCGACGTGCGCGACAGCCCGGTCTCCTGAGCAATCTGGCTTACGGTGGCCTCGTCGACGGTGCGCAGGTAGGCAAGAATCGCGAGCGAATTCAGCTCGCGAATGCGGTCTGGGCCGTGGGTGGCGCTCATGGGTCCTCCTAACCTGTGGGTACCACCAGGATCTCATCCCCCAGGGTAGGCCCTTTTCAGCGTGAGTGGGGCCTACCCAGGGGGCATGTATGCAGGTCAGCGCCTGTGAGCGCGCCTGTAGAGCAGCGTTCCGGCTCCCGCCATCGCCGCGATGCAGACGAGAGAAGCCAGCGCGTTCGTGCCGGTGCGAGCCAGCGAGGAGGGCTGGGTCGCCTGCGGTGCGCCTCGCGGCCACGGGGGCGGTGCTTGGCGTGGGCGACGAGGCCGGATCGGACGGAGCGGCCGTGTCCTGCGGTGCCGGGCTGGGGGCGTTGGAGGCGTCGAGGCGCTGGACGGTCGTCAGCGTCAGGGCGCCGGGCAGCATCGTGTTCATGCCGCTGTTGGCGAAGACGACGGGGGCTCCGTTCGGCAGCGGGTTGACGACGCGGATCGTCGCGGTCAGATCATCGGCGACCGCGCGAGCACCGCCGCGGGCTGGCGGGACCGTGACGTGCGCCGTGACCGTGCCGGTGGTCCCGGGAGTGATCGAGGGCAGCGGGGATTCGACGATCTGGCTCGCGACCGTGGAGCCGACGCGCGTCAACCAGGGACACCTCGATCGGCCAGGACGCGTAGAAGGGTGCAACGCCGGTGTTCGCGATCTCGACGGAGACGGTGGCATCGTTGCCGGTGATGGACGCCGCGGCCTTCGTCGCCTGGAGGGTGTAACCCATCGCGGCGTTCGCTTCCTCGGCGCGCTCATGTCCTCGCCCTGGTATCCAACCGTGAATGCCTTCTCGTTAATGAGCCAGGTGGCGTGCGTGGCCTTGATCGATCCCATCATGTCGAAGTTGCGGCCCTGGGCTCGCTCTGCCTCGGCGCCCGCGCAGTTGAGGGGCTGGGAGAAGATGCACGTCTGCAGCGGCGGGTAGACCTCGCCGCCGATGGGGGCGTTCTTCCACGCGTCCGTCTCGTTCTGGTTCTTCATGTGGGACATGAAGTGCCAATCGACGTTATCCAGCGTGGAATACGCGAAGGAATCGTCGTGGTAGCCCATGTGGTGTTCCTTCGTCGCCGACGTGGGCAGGCGGTACTGCACGAAGGTCTTATCGAAGGCCTTGTCCCATTGCGCGACCAGCTTGGCGCGGAACTCGTCCGAGGGCATCCAGTTCTCGCCCTTGGGGTTATCGGCGCTCTTCTCGCCGTTCATCGGCCAGGTGTGGTCCTCTCCCCAGAAGCCGATGAGGCCCGCGGTGATGTAACCGATGCGGGGGTCGCCGTCGTACTTCTTGCCCAGGGCGTCCACGAAGTGCAGGGAGCATCTCCTGGACCGCTGGGTCGTTGTAGTCGGGGAGAAGGAGACGTTGTTGTTGTCGAAGACCGTGTAGGTGCGCGACGTGTCGGTGCCCGCGTCGATGAGGTACTGGGGGACGCCGGTTTTACGCGTGGGGTAGTCGAGGTAGAAGCGGATCGCCGACTGGTCGCCGCGCGACGCGATGGCGTCGAGGAGCGCATCGACCTTCGTGAAGTCGTAGGTGTCGCGCCCGGTCACGACCGCGTTGACGGGGAAGTATGCCCACTCCATCGTGAGGGTGCCCCCTCGACGGCCTTGGGGGCGGGCCATCCTCCGGTGCGAAGGGAAGAAGCCCTTGAGGGGTTCATGATCGGAGCGTCGGCCGCTTCGAGCGCCGTCCACTGGACGGTGTCATTCTCCGTCGCCGAGGCCGGCAGCGCTGCGCATGTCAGGCCTGCAGTGGCCGCCAGAGCCACGGCAATTCGGGAAAAACGTCTCATCGTTGAGACTCCTTTCGATACTGGGACGTGCAACACATTAAAGTGTTGCAGTACACACAGTGAAGCACGTGAGCAGCAACTTTGTCAACGGTCTTGACAAAGTTTGTTAGAGCTGTTTTATAATTACGTGTCGCATCACTGGAGGTGTTCTCGATGACGAGTACAACACTTACAAAAGGGGGCGGAGTTGCCCCCTACCTAGCAGGAACTACAAGCGGTTCCAAGGCCTCGGCCCGCAAGGGGACGGGTGCCGCCATCTCGCCTTCCGGCAAGAGTGCGGGAGCGGGAAAAAGCGCGTGCGTGACGACCGAGTCGCCGCCGCTATCTTCCTCATTCCCACCTTCGTCGGCTTCTTCGTCTTCTACGTCTACCCGGCCCTGCGCGGCCTGTGGTACTCCTTCACCGACTTCAACCTGATCGGAGACGCCCACTACGTCGGCCTCGATAACTACGCGAAAGCGATCGGGGACAAGGAAGTCTGGAATGCCTTCGCGGTGACCATCGCCTACGCCCTCTACAACATCATCGGGCAGACGTTCCTGGGCCTCCTTCTCGCCGCTCTCATGCAGCGATTCGCCCCGATCCACGTGGGTGCGCTCCCTCCTCCTGCTTCCCTGGCTGGTGCCCAACGTCGCCATCGCCCTCATCTGGGGCTGGCTCCTCGACTCAACATCGGCTACGTGACCCACCTGCTCAGCTACATCGGCATCGACGGGGTGACCTTCTACAACGCCCACGCCGCCATGCCGATCGTCGCAGGACATCAACATCTGGGCCTACACCGGGTACACCGCGCTGCTCCTGTATGCGGGCATGCTCCGAAATCCCCGGCGAGCTCTACGAAAGTGCAGCGCTGGACGGCGCGGGCGAGGGGCGCATGTTCTTCAGCATCACGCTTCCCCTGCTGCCCGGTCCTCGTCCTCGTCCTCGTCATGGGCTGATCAGAAGCTTCCAGATCTTCGACACCGTCCAAATCGGATACGCCGGGCACCCGATCCCCGCCGTCCGAGTCATCTACTACTACATCTACCAGCAGGGCTTCACCTTCCTGAAGATGGGCTACGCGTCCGCCGTCGCCATGCTGCTGGTGGTCGTACTGCCATCTTCACCGCGATCCAGCTGCGCCTCATGCGCGCCGGTTCCTCTGACCTGGCATAAGGAGCTCATCATGAATCGCACAGCGCTCCCGCAACGCATCGTCGCCTGGCTGATTCTCGGGGTCGCCATCCTGTGTACGGTCTTCCCCTTCTACTGGATGATTCGCACCGCGATGACCCCCAAGCGGACCTCATCGCAGAATCGACGCAGCTGTGGCCCTCGCACCCCACGCTCATCAACTTCAAGCGCATCCTCGGCCTCGTCTCCGTCGAAGAAGCGCAGGCAGCGGGTGGTAGCGGGGCGACGATCAACTTCGCGATCGCGACGACCAACTCCCTCATCTACGCCGGAGGTATCGCGATCATTCAGACCTTCTTCGCCGCGTGCGCGGCCTACGCTTTCGCTCGCCTGCGCTTCCCCGGTAAGAACCTGCTCTTTGGGTGCGTCATCGGCGCACTCATGGTGCCGGGCATCTTCTCCCTGCTGCCCAACTACGTGCTCATCAAGCAGCTCGGATGGCTCAACACCATGCAGGGCATGATGCTCCCCGCTCTCTTCATGGCTCCCTTCTCCATCTTCTTCCTGCGCCAGTTCTTCCTCTCCCTGCCGCGCGAAGTCGAAGAGGCCGCCATGATCGACGGTCTGGGACCCGTCTCCCGCTTCTTCAAGATCACCATCCCGATGTCGGCCGGCCCTGTCATGACGATGACCCTCATCACCATCATCGGCATGTGGAAAGACTTCCTCTGGCCGCTCCTGACGGGGCGCGAGGGAGCTCAGCTGCTCACCGTCGCGCTGGGGATCTTCCAGCAGCAGTCTCCCAACCGCGCCCCCGACTGGACGGGCCTGATGGCGGGATCCACCCTCTCCGTCATTCCCGTCCTCATCCTCCTCATCCTCATGGGACGCAAGCTCGTTGAGTCCCTGAACTTCTCCGGAATCAAGTAACGCACCCGCGGGTGCCCAACCGAAAGAAATACCCATGAAGACACGGAGTCGCCTTTGGCGTTTTTCCTCGCTGCAGCGATGGCGCTGCCCCTGGCCGCGTGCAATGCGAACACCACTGCAACCGGTGGTGGTGAATCCTCCGCAGACAGCGGCGTCACCATCAACTACTGGCTGTGGGATGACCGCCAGGCTCCGCTCTACCAGCAGTGTGCCGACGACTTCCATGCCGCCAACCCCAACATCACGGTGAAGATCACCCAGACCGCGTGGGGCCAGTACTGGGATACCCTCACCACCCAGCTCGCCGCCTCGAACGCGCCCGACACCTTCGTTGATCACTCCACCCGCATGCTGCAGTTTATCGACTCGGGCCAGATCATGGACATCACCGACGCGGCCAACAAGGCTGGAATCGATGACTCGATCTACCAGCCCGGACTGGCCGACCTGTCCAAGTACGAGGGCAAGCGCTACGGCCTGCCCAAGGACTGGGACACCATGAGGCCTGCTCTACGACACCGAGGTCGCAGCCGAGGCCGGCTACACCAAGGAGGACATGGCGGCCCTGACGTGGAACCCCACGGACGGTGGCACCTTCGAGCAGTTCATCGCGAAGACGACCCTGGACGCCAATGGCCACAACGGCCTCGACCCTGAGTTCGATAAGAACAACGTCGTGCGCTACGGCTACCACCCCGAGTGGTCCGACGGAGCGATCGGCCAGAACGGCTGGGGTGAGCTCGCGGCCGCGAACGGCTTCACCTACGGCGACCGTTCCGTCAACCCCACGAAGTTCAACTTCGGCGACAAGTCCCTCGTGGACACGGTCGCGTGGATCAAGGGACTGATTGATAAGGGCTACGCGCCCAAGTTCGATAAGACCTCGTCCCTGGGTACCGACGCCGTGATGAACAACGGTAACGCCGCCTCGACGATCGCCGGTTCCTTCACGACCTCCGTCTACCTCGGCCCGGACGCGAAGAAGAAGTTCGCCTACGCGCCGCTTCCCACCGGCCCGCCGGTCGCCGCTCCGCGATGAACGGCCTGCACGACGTCGTGTGGAGCGGAACCAAGCACCCCGAGGAGTCCTTCCAGTGGATCGCCTACATGGCCTCCGAGGCCTGCCAGATGAAGGTCGGCGAGTCCGGCGTCATCTTCCCCGCCGTCACCAAGGCGACCGAAGCCGCCCTCAAGGCTCGTGAAGCCCAGGGGCCAGGACAACAGCGCATTCACGACCGTCGTGGACAACAAGGAAACCTTCCCGGTGCCCGTCTTCGCTCACGGCGACGAGGTGAACGCCCTCATCCAGGACGCGATCCAGGCGATCGCCACCGGTGCGGACCCCGCCTCGACCCTGCAGGAAGCCAACGACAAGGCAAACGCCCTGCTCAAGTAATCGCGAGCGGCCCGGCGCGTGAAGGATGCGCGCCGGGCCTCCTCGCTCCCGCTGACATCATTGCCCCGCCCTGATCGGTGCTGGCGCCGCTGCAAGGAGCCTCCCATGGAACGACTCACCATCCCTTTGCCCACAGGAGTCGCGTGCGCATCCCCCGATGCCACGCTCGTCGAGCGAGGGAGGGTACGCGCTCATTCGTTCCTCGCGGCTCGCGATCCTGCACGGCTGCGCGAACGGCCAGTTCTACCGCAGCGGGCATAACTCCTGGTCTCCCTCCGGCTGGAATGATCTCGCGGGTGCGCCGCTGCGTATCCCCACCGACGAGCGTCGGGCCACGGCGGACGATCCGACGGCCGACGATACGGTCCGCCACCATGGGTCGTGGATGGGGGCCGTCGTTGACGGAACGGATGGGGACGGCGTCCTCGTCGGAGCCCTTGAGGGCGGCCACCCCGCGTGCGCGCCGACGAGGATCATCTGGCGGCGTTCGACGAGACTCGGCCCGCCCCGTGGCTCCCTCGCGTGGGGCAGTGAGGCGTCGATCTTCGCCGCGTACGTGCGGTGCCTGAGCGAACGCGAGCGCACCCAGGGCGCGCTCCCCGCGTGTGGTGCTCGTGGTATTCCTACTACGAAAAGGTCTCGTGGGATGTCCTGGAATCCCAGCTACCGGGACTCGCGCAGCTGGGGTTCGACACGCTCCAGATCGACGACGGCTGGCAGAAGGGCGTGGGAGACTGGCGGGCCAATGCGAAGTTCGGCGAGGACCTCGCCGCGCGCCCAGCTGACATCGCCGCGCTGGGGGTGACCCCGGGCGTGTGGGTGGCCCCTTCATCGCGAGGCCCGGCACGCCTTTCCTCAGCGAGCATCCCGAGGCATTCGTGCACACCCCTTCGGGGAGCTCGCCATCGCCGGATACAACTGGGAGGGCCGTACTACGCCCTTGACACCACGCATCCGCTCGCTCAGGAATACCTGCGTGACCTCGCACACTCGCTCGTCGATGCGGGCATCGGCTACGTCAAGGCCGATTTTGTCAACGCGGCCGCCATCGACGGCGTGCGCCACGACGATCAGGTCACTGGCGACGATGCCTACGTCATCGGTTCCCGGCTCTTGCGCCAGGGGCTGGGTGAGGATGTGTACCTGCTCGGCTCGGGCGCGCTCATCATCCCCTCCATCGGCATCTACGACGGCATTCGCGTCGGCTGTGATGTTGCTCCGATCTGGAAAAACTACGCGACGGAGGATCGCTCAGACGCCGAGGCGCGCAACGCCTTCATGACCTCGGTCGCCCGCCTGTGGCTGCGCCCCCTCATCGACTGCGATCCTGACGTCGTCTTCTTCCGGCACATGAAGAACCTGCTGGGAGATCGGGAAATCTCCTGGCTCCAAGACGTCGCCGCCGTCGCGGGCTTCAAATCCTCCTCCGATCCGCTTGAGTGGCTGACGGACCAGGAACGCTCCGAGGCGGCCCAGTGGCTCGCTCGGCGCGAGGCTGTCGAGGTCGTCGGGCGTACGCGTTTCCGCCTCGACGGTCGGGAGGTGGACTTCGCCCCCGGCCTCGAAGAACCCGAACACTGCTACCCGGTGTCGTAGCCGGGCAGTAGGAGTCTCACGCGTGCGGCGTCAGGGCTGGTTGGTCCTGGCGCCTTTCGCTGTGTGGTGTCGCCTCATCAACGAGGCCGGGGCCACTATTTACGACAACGCTTTGTTGCGCAAATGGGTGCTAGGAACAAAGCCTGGCC
>BNJV01001386.1_pt1 | contig 38105 bp, 38 predicted proteins | sample 8540591 | NCBI WGS metagenome assembly BNJV01 (sample SAMD00202457, study PRJDB9452) | human saliva metagenome | host: Homo sapiens
TATGATCATTTATCCTCCCAGAATTTGTCATATAATTTATATTTTAATATGATCTGCAATGAATCATTTTTTTGTCTAGTTGTACAAATTATCATAACCAACTAATTAAATCGGCTGTTGGGCAAGTTTATTTTTGAGAAAGTTTTCAAAGAATCTTTTTAAGAAAAGACATCCTTATTTATTTCTTTTATCTTCTATTATTACATGCTTTTTAATTAGTAAAACATTTACTAAAAGATAAATATTATATAAAGGAAATAGATTTGCATTATATTAGTTTAATATTCAGAAGTTAAAACCCAGAAATACTATAGGCCTTGTTCTTTTGTAATTCGTTTATTTATTGTCTTATATCAATAGGATGGTGAATGTCAAAGAAAATTAGCAAAGAGAATTTTAGACGATGTAGGTCTCTTTTAATTATATAATTGAAAAGAAGAATTTTGATATCACAGAATACTAATCAAAGAATCCAGGTCTGGGGCCAACTGTGACACCCAGCCAGAAGAAGAACCAAAGAGAGAAGGAGTGATTCATTATACCATGTTTGGATATGAATGTTGAGGATCAAAAGCTTTTAGATAGCTTGGTGTTTTACCCAGACACCCAGAATATGTTATTGCAGGAGTAGAATCTACCCCAGTGTAATGTCGAATCAGAAGATGTTTATGAGGGTATATGAGTTCTATCATTGCTAAAATTTTGAAATGATGCTTAATTGTCCGCGCGATTCGAAGATACAACCAGGCGCGATACAGACTCTCGGGTTTTTGCTAGGCGGCGGCGATTTGAGGCTTTCGGCTACCATGTACAAAGAAGGAGGATGGAAATGACCCAGATGCTTTAAATGTAGCAATGGCGCTAAGGCAGACAAGGAAAGCGCTATCATTGATAATATGCAAGACTCAGATTGCTATGGCTGTCCTGCTAAGGCTGGTGTTCATGTGGAGAGCCACATAATATAGAGCTTAGAAAATTTGTGATGGGAGCAGAGCAGCATTTCATGATTTTTGTTCTATGACCAGAAGGGAAGAAGGCGCCAAGAAGGAAGAGGCTTGGAAGTCTATGTTTGCTGAATACAAACAAAGTATCCGTAGAAGATGCGCCAGGAAGGAGTAATTTTTGCTAAGCCCGATGTTCAGAAGATAGTTAGATTCAGAAGAGCAGCATATGAAGATAAGGCTATGGCTACAGCTGTATCAGGTGATATAATCAACAAGCTTAAAGGATGTATATCCCAACCTAGTAGGTGGATTAATGACCTGCAACCATCCAATAAGACTGAAACAGATAACAGGGATACTTCTCAGCAACTGAGCAGAAGACGACATTTTGTGTAAGAGAAATGGCTATGACAGCTTATAACAAATAGTATCACTTACATAGGCTTAAACTACATTGTGCTACTCCCTGTATTCTGATTTCATGAAGCCAATGATTAGGTTATCATCTTTAATGGACCACCAGTTAATTGTGTTGACTCAAGGACCCTATTGGGGTTGGTGAAGAATATCATCGAACAGTTGGCTACAGCAAGATCCATAATTTAACCCAAACGTATTTAACCAGCTGACTATAGAACTGCGCATGGGCCAGTGCCAGGACTGAGGCAACCTGACCGCCATAGTACTTACTATTAGACAGAACCCAAGCAGCTGTATATCTTCAAGGCCTTGGCGGGTGGCACTAGCAGAGGCAGCAAATAAGACAAGATAACCTGATTATAATGGCATCTGATCAGAAGTGAGCTAGCTCTTGGGGCTGAAGATAGAAAGGAAGGCAAGTCAGTAAGAGTAGTATTCACCATGTATGGATATCTTGAAACTCAGTCTCCAGAATACATTGAGGAAGTGCCCATCCATAAAATAAGGTTGAAAGGGCAAACCAACAGCACATGAACTGATCACTGATAATAAAGACTGTTCAAGAAAATCCAAAAGAAACCATTAAAACCGTTATATCCGAGGAAGAAAGCGAAAGTTAAGAGAAAAGGAGATAATGGTCTGAACACAGCGCTTCCCGAAAATGGCATCAATGGGTCTGTCTGAGCCGGCTGATCAATGAGGCAGCGATATGCCAGGGAGATCAACAATGAACGTCACCATTTAACAAAGAATGGCCAGTAATGGCACTTAATTGGCAGCCCAAGTCAGTCTTGACGCTTGAAACGAGCATGGCGAGCGGTTCTGAAACCAGAAATGGAAAATGTGTCTAACCTCCACCATTAGCCAGAACTTAGCCAAAACAGTGAGGCCCGAACTCTGCAGCAGCGGTTCATCCCCACCTGACCACATTTTATAATAAGAAACTGCAAGAATTCAATATCCATCGACAACCAATAAACCATTTGATTTAAACCAGATATTTATCCATTTACGGCATGAAGAAGAACGACCGGTTAGCGCACCGGAATATTGACCGCACCGATACGATCAGATTAAACGAATGACGGACCAAGAACTGATTTGCACCTTCCGGTTTAGGATGTTGCTGGCAACCCAGCGATAACTGGCGCAAACCGTGGTTAACCACAACCGCAGCTGGATAACGTTACGCCCGCCACCGCGAGTTCAGTCGATTGATCAAACCGTTAAATAACTGCGTACCACCTTCGAGAATTCTGTCCAGCCAGACCAGCGGCAATTGACCTCATTCCACGACAATGATATTGATAGACCCGTAATCATCCACGAAACGAGAGACGTCAACCAGGTTGATGACGATAAGCATGCTTCTGGGAGGACTTTGATCCAGATTTGATGAACCTGAGAATATTCAACAGAACATATCCACAATAGTCTGAAACCTTTATGATCCGAGCACCACGGAAATATTAACGAGAAGGAGAAGAACTGAGATGAAGAACCAAACCACCGCATTAGACGATCTGAAACCAGCTTTAAACCAGCATTAATATCCAGATGTTGACAGAATAGCGGGACTGAAGACACCAAGAGCCAGGAGATGAGGAACTGATCCACCACCTGAGAGGGACACCAGATCAATTAATGATTTAGAACAAATGAAATATCAGTTTGAATTATCCTGACACCGCGAATCATCTGAACACTGTCCAGGCTGACGGGGCACTGAGATCCGTCTGAGCACCATTAAAGAGCGAGAAAGAGACCGGCGCAGATCACCACAGGCTGATACCATGATTTGAGGACTTCACCGCGAAGACACGCGACCATTATAATCCGTCTGCAGAGCACCTGTTCAAGAATAGTCACCCCACCCTGAGCCCAGACAAACATGAAAATAATTGCCATATTTAAATATAATGATATTTGAGGTCTAACTGTCAATCTAGAGTTTTTGAAACCATCTGATTGCAGTAAGAGTACTGATCGATTTACTGATCGCAGGAGGGCTCACCGCCCAGCACACATTATCCTGAACCCATGAGCTGAGGCACCAGAGGACCAGGACCAAGAAGAAGGACGAATTGAACTGAGAAAGAGACAGAACTTTAGGATAACTGCAAGAATTAAGAAATAAAAGTTGAATGAGGAATTTGAAAATAAAATGACACTGCAATAGCACTCCCACCTGGCAGCCTGGCTGAGAAGATAATTAATAAACCAACTATATATATATATAATCTATAAAATATTAGAATGTTTATATATAATAAATAATATTCAATTAGATACTGATAAAAAAGAAAATAATCAGACTGAATAGAAAGAAAAGGAGACCAATAAAGATGATAATTTTGAGATTGAAATGTGTTAAAAAAGAAAAACAGCAATTATTGAGAATAATATATAATAAATATTTGAATATTTAATTATATAATTATAAACACAATTGATATTTTAATATAATATATAAAAGATTTATAATATATAAAAGATTAATATATCTGAAGATAATCAAGATTAAGATAATTGACAGAGGGTTTTTAAAGACCTAGATATCAATAAATAACTGAGAACTTATACGGACCAAGACCTCACTATAATCTGAAGGATGAAGATCTGATCTAGAAACATTCAAAGAAGGAGCCCAAGATCTGAGACACCAGCATGGTCCCATCTGGTCCATTCCAACCCAAACATATAGATAACTATACTGAGCAAGATGACAATTGACCAAGATCTGAGCAGATAAAATATTTTATTTAGGATTATTCAAAGGAGAAGAAAACAGGTACTGTCTTAATATCAGCCCAGACAGAATGGAGACCTGAACTGATACACACACACACTATTAAGATTCTGTTAATAATGATCTGAGGACTATATTTGAGAGAGGATATAATGAGAAATACTTGACTACTAAGATATATATTGCATCCAAAGATGATTCATAAATCAAAGATAACCACAGAAACAAGATGTCATGGTAATCAGAAAGAGATTAATTAGGGGATTTGTATGGCATACTAATGAAAGGTAACGAAGATTCGGCAGGCATGGTTGCAGGATGTAAGTATTTTCGGTTTACCCAATAACCCACAGAGTGAGTTACCTGAATATTTATCAAGAGAACAAAATCATGAACATCTGTTCAGGGCTGAACTGTAGTTGCTGCTATAAATATGGTTTACGGTGCAGGCGGATGTGTGCGAGAGTACTTACTACCCATCTCTGGGCACCAGGCTGTATTGAAGTTATAAGGTATAACTTACTGTGCAGGTGCAGAAGTTCCATGTGTTATACCAAACGTAAGTGAGAGTGTGGCCCAGACTAGGATCAATCACAGCCGACTATCATGACAACCAGAGGCGGTGGCGACGGTACGAACACCAGTATATGCTCCAGCAAGTGTACAGGAAGCATGATATGACAATGGATGCATTTGATGTTGCAGAACTATATAGAACCCAGTTCTAGTATTACCAGACGGCATGATCGGTCAGATGATGGAACCAGTTGACTTTGATAAGCCAAGAAGCAGAGAGAACTCCTCTCTAAGGAAGGTTGGGCTACTACTGGTACTAAGGGAAAGACAACATCATAAACCTCTATACCTTCCGCAGAAATTTTTGAAGAAAGACAACCATCATCTGGCAGAAGCACGATGTAATTGAAGCCAACGAACTTCAAAAGAAAGCTGATAGAACTGAAGATGCTGGAATAGTTTTGCATACGGTACTATGGCGAGTTGTTAAGAACTGCGTAAAATGAGATGAGAGCAGGTTGTTATAAGGTAGGTCTAATCAGACCTAAGACTGTATGGCTCAACGCATATAAGGCATTTGACAGTCACCAGCTTGTAAGAACCTATTCAATCGAAATGAGTTTAGGACAGATGGTAGAAGATGTTGTTAGGTTCTAACGGTAGATATCCAGTTCACTTCTATGGTAGACCAGGTGGTGAAGGGTACCAGAAACCAAAAGAAAGCAACGTAAGAGCAAAGAAGAAATCATGGAGGTGTTAAGCAATGGCTGTTATATTCAAAAAGACATCAGGTTTAACTGACGCACAGACACACATTACTGTCCAGGATGTATCACGGTATAATCCACAGACTAGTTGCTGGAAGTATTGAAGAAATGGACGTTGGTGATCTGCAATAGGTGTAGCCCAGTTGGATGTCTAGTTCTAGCATATAATTATTTTAACTGCGACATGGCCGAAGCTGCTCATGGTAGAGCCCAGCATGTTACAGGTATAAAGAGAGTTAATCCAAATGCGTATTCACATACCAGTGATGGTGACCTTGCATCAATCGGTGCTGCAGAAATCGTCTGTCACAAAATAGAGGTGAAAAGATGAACGTTATATTCGTAAACAAAGACTACTTACGGTATGACAGGTGGACAGATGGCTCCTACTACACTAATCGGTGAAAGAGGAACAACTTGTCAGTCAGGTAGAGATCCAGAACTACACTACATCCAATCAGAATTTCAAATGCTTTCTACACTAACTGGTGCTAGATATCGAAAGAGTTAGAGTAGATACTCCAGCCGAAGCTAGAAAGGCCAAGAAGGCTAAGGTAAGAAAGGCTTTCGCTAGATGGCTGGTTTATTTCTATGTAGAAGTACTTTCTACATGTCCTTACCAACTGGGTAAAACCCTGTAGATGCTCTGAATGGTTAAGGAGAACATGGTTCTCGTCCAGGTACAGAACTCATGACATTGATATAGAAGCTGCATTAGCAGAAAAGCCATGAGGAAAAATAAATGAGGACATCTAGAGTTATTTGTGCAGGTTTCGGTGACAGGGTGTAATGTCTATGGGTCAGCTAATGACTTATGCTTAATGTTTGGGTAACAAAGAAGTTTCTTGGTTGCCATCTTATGGTCCAGAAATGTGTGTACAGCTAACTGCAGTTACAATTTCTGACCAGCCAGCAGGTTCTCCAATCATATTGATGATGACATTGTCAATATTAAAATGAACTCTCCATCTTTAACTAAGTTCGGCTGGTGACGTAGTTCCTGGTGGTGTTATACACAAACAGCGCCCACTTGTACATGAAAAGTGTAGTGAGATGATATAGCTTTTCACTATATAGATGCTAACGAATTATCAAATGAATTAGGTGGGACCTAAGTTTGCCAACATGGTAATGCTAGGTGCCTTGATGAGGTGTTAACATAGAATCAGTTCTGGAAGTTTCAAGAAGTGCAGAGAAAGAAAAGTCTATACCAGTTAATAGACAGGCCTTGGAAGCAGGTTACAACGCTGTTATGTCTCAAAAAATAATAAATTAGTTTATAATTAGGGATTGGCCTTAGTGACTAGTCCTGATTCGAGGAGGGCATACATTCTAAGCGATGAATATGTACCTAATTTGGTTTGTACAAAATGAGAAAACTGATAAAACTCAGATATCAAAACATGCAGCGACGTTTTGTGACAGTTGATGAGAATAAATACAGATGAGTAAGAGGAGAAAATACAGAGTTTTAATTCCTCTTTACTCAGATTAGGTAGGGGCAGGTGGCTTGTCTTAACGAAGGAACGTAAAAAGTGATGCAAGGGTTAAGGTGTAGTAGTTGGTAGAGACACTAGAATCTCGGTGATATATTAGAGGCGGTCGTAATTGCAGGCTTGATGTCAGTTGGTTGTGATAAACAACAGTAGGAGTAATAATTTACAATTAAAGGCTATTATTTGACTAGAAAAGATATAAATAACTGTGGTGTGGCGATCAGCATCATCTCATAATCCAGTTGAGTACAATGGTATAAAGTTTTTAATGATAAGGGCTTCAAGCTAGATGATGAACAGAGCTAGAAATAGAAAAGCATATAGATCGACGGAAAATCTACTTGGTACAAGGGCCAGTGGGTTCAGATGTTGCAGAAAGATATATGAAGCACAATGTCTGTTAGGAATCGTAGATTACCTGAAGTCACACATAGATGGAGACCAAAAGGGTCTAAAGCGCCTGTTTGAATGAAAGTTGGCAATGGTGGCCTATAAGGTGGGGCCCTATGGCATATAGGAGCCAGTTGAGGTACAGAAATACACTGCCAGCCAGACGGTAATAATATAAATGACAAGTGTGGATTCACATCCAGAACTACTACAGGCTAAGGTTGTAGAAGTAGGGCTCATATGGGTATGGCCTACGATGGTGATGCTGATAGATTGATTGCAGTAGATGAAAAGGGTAAGTAGTAGATGGTGATAAGATTATGGTAGTGAGTGCCAGATAAGGAAGTCGAAGGGCCAGCTAAAGAATGATACCCCAGTTGTCACAATGAGTAATACAGGATTAAGAATTGCTCATGAGGAAAATGGAACTGCTTGGCTACAATACTCAGGCTGGACATGGAGAGTAGGTAAGTGTACTTAAGAGATGATAAAGGTGATTACAGTCCGTGAGCAAATGTCTACTACCCCTGGATTATAATACTATGGGTGATGGTACTATGTCATCTTTAGTCCTAGCATCACAGGAAAGCCCAAGGAGAGGCCTTTTCTAGTATAGCGTGGGTGTAATGGACCAGTATCCTGTGGTCTTGGTAAATGTTAGGGCTCAGAATGAGTACAAGAACAGCTATACAAATTAAAGAGAGAAGCAGAGGAGACAAAGAAAAGAAATGGATGGCAAGGGTAGGGTTCTAATCAGACCATCTAAACAGAACCACTAGTAAGGGTTACAAGCGAGGGCAAAACGAAGACCATATTTACGGCTTAGCCAAGGGACTGCAGACCGCATAGATGAGAAGATAGGATTGAAATAGTCTGAAAATTCTCAGGGTTTTGGATTAAAAAAATTTAAAAGAATTTATGATTGGAAATTTCTGCCACTGATTTGATGATATAATAAGGAGATGGCGCACATCTCGGCAAACCAAACGTATGTACTATAATTTATATCATCATAAACCGAGTAGGGTTTCCTGTGGCAGATATATAAATTTTGTCATATGGAGTCGGATTGAAAATTTGTTTTGCAAATGACAAGGTGTTGGTGGAGGATCTTCCCAAGTAGGGATATATATAAGAGGGATGGCCTTTAGAACCATTGATGAGTATACGGGAAAGATTTAATAAGGATTTATTAGTGTGTTAGTTAAGAGGAGAAATTATGCCAAGAATTAGAGTAAAAGAGCGTCCTTTGAAGGGCAAATTGAAAATAGATGATGGAGCAAAAAAAATGCTGTACTACCTATTGCAGCTCTACGATACCAGCAAGGGTAAGTGTACTTTGCAAGAGCAAACAGAGACGCAATATCAGATCTTAGCCACCCAAAAAGATTAATCATAAGGATTATTCAGAAATAGATTACCAGGTATAAATTAGCTATATGAGGCTCCATAAGAGCTAGTAGCAAGTATTGAGATATCCTAGAAGTTATGGGTCCACTGTCAGTTAGTCTTTAACGTATGAAGATTTTGTGCCAGGAGGATGTGCAATTGGTACCAGACCGATATTCACATTAAAGATTAAGGCTCAAAGCTGAAATAATAATGGACCATGGCTTTATAGAAGAAGGATAAGCCAGTTGGAAATAAGTCAAAATTACCCCACTGCAAGTTAAATGAAATATAATGTCAACATGGCACCGTACTAGCTGATGGTGTAACAATTATTGAAAATGCGGCTGAAGAGCCCGGAAATAGTCGATTTGGCGAATTTTCTAAACGAAATGGCCAGGCTTCTGTTAGGGGGTGCTGGTACAAATACAACAGTATAAAGGAGGAAGTCTCCATGGGCTGAAGACACGATAACACCTGATAGGATAGAGGCTTCATAAGGCAGGCGGCAGCAGACAAAGGTGATATAGTCCTTGAAATGTAATTATTGGACCACCTAAAGCCAGTTATAGCAAAGCTTCTGAAGCAGGTGCCACAATTGAAGAGGGTGAAACATCAATCAGTATGAAAATGATAAGATAAAGCTCAGATATTAAGACCCCACCACATCCTGGATTCCCAGGCCCGCTTATGGCCAAGGCGCACAGTTGCTGAGGAACAGGTAAGAAGAGAGACGCATTAAAATAGGTTATGTATAAAACAACTTAATAAAATGGGAGCCAATAAAGATTGACAGGAGTGCAGTAGTTAATGGAGTAGATCTACTTGAAGGGAGCAGACGTAGTAGCTAATGATCTTAGATGATAGCCTCATCCTATGTGTGGCCTAATTGATGGTACTACTAATGTAGGTGAAAATTATATACAGAGGGGCCATGTAGACACAGATAAGAAGCCGAGAAGCATAGGCGAGACGTTGGAAGAAGAAGATTAATTAGTCGATACGGAGGTTTGCAGACAAGGAATGATATTGGAAATAGATTTGTGGCACTGCGAATGTATTAGTAGTAGTAGATGACAAGGGTGTTGTTTCGGAATGAACCAGCTGTAGTAGAAGCTGTTGGATAAGAGGGATGGACGAGATCATAGCCGTGGGCCGCGAGGCCTATGATTGGTAGACTCCAAGGATATAGAGGCTATCAAACCAATGATGAATGGTGTAACATCTGACCAGTGATAATGCAGAAAGCGTTACGTGGCTTTATCAATATGCCGGTGAAAGCAAGGGCATGGGCAAGATTAAATGCCTAGATCATGGTGTCAGTGCCTAGTAAGATAACTGATGTAGAGAGAGAAAGGCTGTCCAGGATGCTACTAAGCAAGTGTATAAAGTCCTATTAAGAACCTATATATGTAGCAGGTATAGAGAGTTATTGTACCAGGTGGTCACCCAGTAGATATATAGGTGGTGGTACTTCTGGATGCAGCTGCTGATCTCGACAACCGCACCAGTAAGTCCCATTAAGGTCGGTGGTAACAGGTTTGACCAGGATGCTATCAGGTACATCAAGAAGAATTACAATGTAACTATAGGTAGAGAACTGCTGAAAAGATAAAGAAGGATATAGGTTGTTTATGACGTCAGGAAGAAAGGTTTAAGATAACAGGTAGGGACTTGACTAAATACCTGTAAAAGTCTATAACTGTTAGCTCTTTGAGATAATGGATGCTATGAGCGATAAAGTGTCAGATTACTAACCTAGTAATCAAGGTCCCAGGATAACCAACTGAACTAGTATCTGACATAGCAGAAAGGGAATCGTCCTGACTGGAGGAGGCCCACTATATGGTACATGGACAAGAAGACTTTGGAGGTTACTGGTCTAAAGGTAAGGTTACAAGTGAGCCAATTAACTGTGTTGCTACCCAGGTACAGGTATAAGCTTAGGATCTGTGGTGTTTCTACTTGAAATAGCAGGAACTGTTTAAATTTAGAAATTAAATCTTGACTTTTAGGAGCCATGATGATAACATAGGTCACATAATTTTAATGAAATCTTGATTACCCTTTATCAAGAGTGGCTGAGGGACAGCCTATGACGCCTTGTTATTTATATGCTAAATCCTACAAGATTTATCTTGAAAGATGAGGTTTGTTATTTATTGTAGAATAATGGCCTCTTCTTTTAAGAGGTCAATTTTTTCGCGAGATGTCCCGCTGGAGCCTCGCAAAGTGAACAATAAACCACCCGCGCTATGTAAAGGCGACAGATATATAAAAAATCACCATTCCGTAGTATAAATTGAATTGTTCAAGCTCAATACGAATAGGAAGGTGATTTATGGCTAATAAAGGAACAGCTTATCTCACAAATGGATGCAACATCATATAGTGTTTACACCAAAACACAGGTTGTTAATATATAACTAGTATAAATAAAGTATAGGCCAAATTCTGGTACAATTATGTTCGTGTATAAAGGTGTAGAAATACTAGTCATCTTATGCCAGACCATGTACATATGCTAGTAAGTATACCACCCAAAATTAGTGTATCACAATTTATGGGTTATCTCAAAGGAAAAAAGCATTCAATGATATTTGACAAACACGCAAACTTAAAATATAATTCTGGAAATAGACATTTTCAGTCTGAAGGATACTATGTAAGTACGGTTGGATTGAACAAGCAACTATAAAGAAAGTATATTCAAGAACAGGAAAACATGATATAGCCATGGATAAATTAAGTGTCAAAGAAGGAAGATCCTTTAGGGATGGCAAGTAGTACAAATACACTTTTAAAGGGTGGCGCGCGATGAGTCAGCGCCGAGCTTGGACGAGGAAAGCCAAAGCCTGACGCTGGCTTATAACCCTGGGCTTATAGCTCCTTAGCAAACCACACCCGTTGGACGGGTACGTGATTTATAAGGCAAACGAGGAAGGGTTGTATTAAAGTATATATTTCCATGGTAAAGAAGAGAAGGGCATTTATTTACATCAGAATCAGTAACAGAAGGGCATCCAGACAAACTTTTGTGACCAGGTATCAGACGCGATACTTGACGCCTTGATTGAAAAGGATCCAGTCTAGGGTAGGTAGTATGTGAGACAACAGCTACAACAGGGCTAATATTAGAAAGAGAAATATCTAAAATGCCTATGATTCCAAAGATAGTAAGAGAAACAGTAGAAGGCATAGGATATATTAGGGTAAGTTTGGTTTGATGCCGAAAATTGTGCAGTAATTACAGCTATAGATGAGCAGTCAAATGATATCGCTAAGGGTGTTGATGAAGGTTTGAATCAAAGGAAGGCGAGAATATAGGAAGATGAGATAGAAAAGGTTATGCAGGTGACCAGGGTATAATGTCTGCTTTGCTTGCAACGACTCAGAATTAATGCCAATACTATCTTGCCCACAAGCCATCAAGAAAGCTTACTGGAGGTTAGGAAAGTCAGGAGAAATAGCCACCAGACCAGATGGTAAGACTCAGGTAACTGTTGAATATGAAGAGGATACACCAGTAAGAGTACATACAGTATTGATATCTGCCCAAAGACCCAGATAACAAACATCAGGATTAGAAAAGACCTTTATAGAAAAAGGTTATAAAGACTACACACCAGCAGACCTATTGACGATGAAACTCTATACTACATCAACCTAACGTGGGCAGGTTCATGGGTGGACCGCACGGAGATACACAGGATTAATAGGTAGAAAGATCATCATAGATACATACGGTGATATTCTAGATATGGTGGTGGCGCTTCTTCTCAGGAAAAGGACCCAACAGGTAGATAGGTCAGCTTGCTATGGCAAGATATGCTAAGAATATAGTGTGGCAGCAGGCCTTGCAGACAAGTGTGAAATAGGAGCTTGGTTTGCGATAGGTGGAAGCGAGACCACTACTGTCATTTGCTGGATACACGGCACAGGAAAGGTATCTGTACGAGAAGAAGGAAATCGTAAAGGAAAACTTCGATCCTAGACCAGGTGCTATCATCATAAAGAACCTAGACCTATTAAGGACCAACTACAAGCAGGTAGCTGGCAGTGGTCACTTTGGTAGAAACTGATGTAGACCCAACAAGGAATCCAGCTGAGACTTTAAAGGCTTATTTATAAAAATATAATAATGTTAGCGTTGGATGATGACGTATTTCTCCAGCGCTAATTTTTGGTGTCAAGGTATTTGAAAATTAGTTTTTAATTTTAGTAAAGTTTGTCTTTTATTATGTAATATGTTAAACTATAAGATGTAATACATGAATTTATAGTTTTTGACCGAGGAATAAAGCTGAAAGGATATAGAATAATGTTCAATTTATCAAACACAATCAAGAAATTATCATCAGCAGTAGCCATTACTATCCTGAGCTTAGGGGCCTGCAATGGTATAAAACAGCAGTCAAGGTTGAGTCTAGATGAAAAATTGCCAAATATACAAGCAGGTCTTGGACAGATAAGTATGACTAACAGGATGAATAGAAATGGTGGGAAGGAATATGCAATTATAAAGATGGATGTGAAAAGATACTCCCCAGCTATTACTATCTAAGAATTCTGAACTTAGATATGTGAGGGCTTTTTTCCTAAGAACAAAAAGCAGAAGCTTAATTGGAATTCAGTGAATCAATATTCATGCAGGAGCAGGAGGTTTTAGGGGAGATATAATGTCTAGAAGACCAGTATGTCTAGAATACATTGAAACATCTAGGTGGAAACAGGCATATATGTATAGAAAATATAAGAAATGGTCAATTAAAGCGTGAGACCAAATGGGAAGGCAGATATGACCAAATGCCAGAAGATGATAGGCACCCAAGAGATAGTATGGTCAAAAATAAATGATAAAAGTCAGCTTGAAAGCTTACTGGTAGTTAGGCTCATCTAGCTGGCGAAAGTACCAGCAAGGATAATAAAACAAGCAAAGAAAGAGAGATAAGGAGTCAAACACTGCAGGCTCAAACAGTAGGGTCCAGGTCATGATCAGGGAAGAGGAAAAGGCTGATTCTGAGCCTAGCATCAAAATTAAAAACACAGACCAGGTAGTAAGGGCAAAAATACAAATATGAGGGAAGATCATTCTAAGAATTTGCAATTTAAAACCCTAAGCTTTCAGGCACAGAGTCCATGTAATTATTGACACCATGTAGAAAGTCCCAAAGAATGGTGTAAGATAAGAGATGCAGGTGTTACAGGATGGATTTCTATAATACAGAATCAGCGAAGTATAGCAGTGAGTGAGGGAAGAAAGATAAACCTTCATAAGCTGCTACATGAGAAAATTCTAATGTGATATTTTGATGACGAACGTCGTCAAAATATATCCATATGTAAAACTCCAAAAAGCTCAGGTAAAAGCTTTTACGAAACATAAATTGACTCATAAGAAGTTAGGAGGCAGAAAAATGGACCAAGTCGAAGGCAGTGTTGTTTGACATTGTTTGATTCAGCCTGATGCCAATGGCTATGCGGCCGGGTAGCAAGATTAAAACGAAGACTATAAGGTGAAGTGATCACTGGTTGCGTGCGCTGGGCCCAACCGCTTAGCTGAGAATATCCTAGTCAAGCGAGTGACATGACCTTTGAGCTATGGTACAGCCATCGTAGATTCCTACGAAATCGTGGTTCCTCTACCATTAGTGGTATACTTTTCCTATCCATGTGACCGTCAGGGGTGAGTAGGTGAGAGATAGACAGCCGGGCAGGATAGAAGTTGAAGTGATTTGGTTTAGAAACCCGAATGTCATACAAAATGAGCCTGAAAGACCCCCTTTTGAAATATTGAGGGAATTGGCAAGAAAACCCAGCTCACGCACAGAGCGAGTTACCAGGAAAACATGTTAGCAAAATGGCGAGAGCATCTCCCTAGCGGATCAGCCTGGCGATGAGAAGGAAGATTTTCACAAGATCTACGGTGAAAAATCTCTAGATGTAATCGCGGACAAACTCCCTACCTTTTAGTGGATATAGGGCAGTGTCTAGGCTGGCAATTGCTGATGAGATAGCGCAAAAGTCAGGTGTAGAAAAGCACTCCAGAATGGCAGGATAGAAAAGGGAACACTCGACGTCCTGACCTCTATTGAATGGTGGACATACTCGCCATAGAGGACCTTGTGAGATCAGAGTGCAAAGTTGCTTGTGACCCTCGATGTGGGACCTAATCGAGACTTATGATATACTGAGATGGGCCCTAGAGAGGAAGATAGGGATTGAAAGGCTTTGGAGACTACAATATTATATACCTGGCATGGCGCACTGCTGGCAGAGGCAGGTGTATGCAATAGGGTTAATCAGATTGTGTCCCTATGAAAGACAGACCAGTGTCTGATATAGATAGAGATAGAGAGATTTCCAGAGGACCAGTCCCTTTTTCCGACTCTATAACTGCGCCGAAGGCTGAGCCGTGAGCCACTGAAAATGTCTGGTACTGGACAGGAGGACCAGGAAACAGGCAAGACTAAACTACACTAACACCGAGCACCAACCGACATTTAACTGGCCAGAGCATTACGTTGCCTTAGCAGCCCCAACAGGGCGTGCTAAGCAAAAGAATGACAGAGACAAGCAGGTAAGGAGGCCACGACCATACATAGGCTTTTAGAGAGATGGCCTCGACACAGATACGATAGGGTCTATATTTATGAAAAATGAAGAAGGAAACCCATAGAGGCCTGCTCACGTAATACTGTTGACGAGTCTTCGCTGATAGTATATTTCATATGGATGCCCTCATTAAAGCGCAGTCCGCACCAAAGACCAGACTAGTCCTGGTGAAAGCGCATGTAGCTGCCATCAGTAGGAGCTTCTAGTAGTGCCAGAGATGTTACCTCAGGTACTACTACCGGCAGGCTGACAGAAATATTTAGGCAGGCCCAGTGAAAGCGACATAATAGAAGTTAATGCTCCACAGGATTATTATAAGCAGGATATATGCTACAACAGGAGGGCAGACTTTTACTTTATAAACAAGCAGAGGATTCTGAGTCACTTTGAGGCAAACAAAGAGCCCAGTAAAGGGACGTTTACCACAAGTTTTATGGCAAGGTTGGATTCCGTCAAAGAGACCCAGGTCCCACTGCCACTGTGTAAGGGCTTAGCAAGATTATAGCCTAAATATAAACCTAAGCAGGAGACCTCAAACCCTTCTAGGGGTGAAAGGCAGGAGGCTGAGCTATGAAAAGGACCTTCAGGGTGGGGACAAGGTGATGATGCTGTGAACGTCCACTCAAAAAGTGGGAAAATGAAAACACAGACTATGGAGAAGGTATCCAGTACGATATAGGATGCATCTACCATCGAGGAGCAGATGTTAACAAGCATATATGTTCTTTTGATGAATATAAAATTTCAGACGAGCGGCATGACGAGCTTATCGGAGCTTTGATCACCGTTCTCGTACAACACGTCGCACAAAAGTCAGGCGAAAGTGAGTTCATGTTGTTACACCAATGACCTTGACCACCGTGGCGCGCTATTGAGTAGAAATCTCTCTGCATACAGCTGTAAGGAGGGCCAAGAAGCCGTCGTCATAGTTGGTGCCAAAAGTACCTAGATTATATGACATCCCAATAATATGCGATCCAGGATAGGCTCAAACCCGTCCCGGCTGCCGACTAGTTTTGACTAAACTACTACATCGCAGATTGAAGCAGGATTTTCTCTGGTAGTCGAGGTATAGCAGATAACGAAAGCTAGTATTACGTATAATATCACGTAATTAAGCCCGCAATCCTAACGGCGGGCTGTGTGTCGGAGTAATGGAAAACTCATTTTGATATGGTTTCATCCAGCCAGAATTTGACTGTGCATTCGCCACATGCCAATATCTGATCAAATAGCGTATCTGCAGAAGTGCATGCCTAGAGAAGATCATTTTTATACAGCCAATTTTGTGGAGGCTGTGGAAAAACCCACCAGGCATACGAGCCTGGAGCGATTAGACCAATAGAGGCTTGTCCCTATTGTCTAGCGAAGAGGTGGTTTGATAGAAATATTAGCTTTGAGTGAGCAGTGGCGGACCTATCAAACTCACGGTATTCAAGCCAAAATACAGTGCTAAAACCCATATGGCGAGCTGCAGAGTGTGGTAGAACGCACGAACACCCTTACTAGAATCACATCAAGACCTGCAGCCGGTGGATGGATATAATCACCTCGTCTGCCTCTGTCAGAAGGAGACTAGAGGCTAGTCTGTAATCAGGCTGGAGAAAAGTAGAGCTTACCTGGCAGATCTGCAGGGCTCAAACGCAATGGTAAAGCCTAGTAGAAACACAAAGTGGCGACAAGTTATACGGCGTCACACCATCGATCACCCGCTGGGTGAAAAGAAGGATGTGATGCTGAAAATTCCTCTTTGCTCAGCAGCAGCTCAGACCTAGTTTATGGTAAGACAGAGCACGTAGTAGATGATATATTTACAACTGGGGCCACTGTTGATGAAACATCTAAGGTCAAGATCTAGTGCGGAGCCTCAAGAGCTAGTATTCAGAACCTTTTAACAGGAAAACACGAGATATTGACAAGTAGTTAAATTATAAACCAAAGTGACGTATTTAGGTCTGTGGTTGAAAGTCCAAGCCAGTCGCGGGCAAAAGTGATCCACGTAAGCTACTCCTATTGAGAGGAGGCTATGCGCGGCTCAGAGGTAAGTCCCGCTGAGAAATCGAGAGGATCGTAGTGCGGCAAACCAGTCGAAAGTTCCAGCAGGCGTGTGGGGTCAAAGACCGGTCACAGAAAGCTTTCTACCAGCAGCCACTAGTAAAAGCTCTTTATAGGATATCGCTGATATCCCACGTAGACTGAATGCACAGGCAGCCCAAATTTTCAAATAACTTATGATCCAGCTACACTCACTCAGCGCATAGATAGCAGACCGCACCTTTATAGTAACATTACTAGTGAACCTGACTGATCAGGTCTAGTGTCAGCTTTGCAATCAAAAGCATATTTAAACCGAATAGGTGTAAGGATCAGGACAGTGATGATACTCACTCAGACATACAGAAGTTACACGCCGTACTGCAGGCCCCGGTTGCAGGCAAGAAGATACCGGAAAATAACTCCGAGATACGCTACTCAGGTAAAGCTCTGAAAATGGCCCACTCGGTCCCACCATATACCGGATTGGCGGTCCGAAATACCCAACAACTCCCGTGCGACCGCCGTAGCATACTCAGTCTAGGCTGGCACAGAAGCCAGGACATTCTGGCTCACATTTGAAAATACAATCCTAAAACAGTCATTACGTGCTGCTACGGCGTACCAGGCCGAACGCAGCAGGTTCTGCATATCCCTAAGACTCTCTAGATGGTGCTATAGCCGTTTGTCAGTACAGATCACCTCTCATTCGTTATAGTCATGGCGACCGATGTACATGGTAAATTACTGCAATATATTCATGGATATATTAGATTTAAACAAAATCAATACTAAAAATCTTAACTATTCAAAACTACGTATTTGTGGTAAAATAGCTATGTACGAAATAATTTCTGTAAGTAAATAAAAGAGGAGGACGTGAATGAGTAGGGAGCCTTTTTAATATGGCAGATAAAAAGATTTAAAGCAGTTTAGTAAGATTGCTGATCGATAGATGCGGCTGGGGGAAAAATATGCAGCCATGACAGATGCAGAGCAGGCCCTTGACACCTGAGTTCAAAGAAAAGACTAAAGAATGGACAGACACTTGACGATGTACTATAGATGCCTTGCTGGCAGCCTGAGCTTCAAAGCTACGAATATAGGATATATGGGGTCCAGCTAATAGGTGGTATGGTTTTGCACCAGGGACGTGGAGCCAGCGATGACAGACAGGTGAAGGTAAGACTCTTGCTGCCACGGTCCAGTATACCTAAAATGCCCCTAGAAGGCAAGGGGTGTCACGTTAGAAACAGCAATGACTATCTTGCAAAGCGTGACCGTGATCAGATGGCAAAAGATATATGAGTTCCTAGGCCTATCCGTGGTGTAATAGTTCATGGACAGTCACCCCAGGTAAGAAAGCAGCAGATATGTTGTGATATCACATATGGTACTAACAATGAGTATGGCTTGACTACTGAAAGGATAACATGGTTATACACGAAGAACAGATGGTTCAGAGGGGTCTTAATTTACGCTATTGTCGATGAGGTTGACTCAATCCTAGTCGATGTAGCAAGGACACCACTTATCATATCAGGACCTGAGACAAGTCCACCCATCTATATCGTTCAGCTGCTCAATGTATTTATACTTTGACGCTGAATGAGGATGATTATGAGAAGAAGGATAAGGCGGTTTCTACAGAAACTGGTATAAAAAGAGCAGAAGCATACTTCAATGTAGATAACATAACTACTACGGAACATACAGAGCTTTACCATCGAGATCAACCAGGCCCCAAAGGCCCATGTAATAATGAAGAAGGATGTTGACTACGTAGCCAAGGACGATGAAATTATAATCGTTGACGAAATTTACCTACGTTTGATGTTTGGTGAAGGGTATTCTGATGGTTTGCACCGGGCTATAGAAGCCAAGGAAAGGCGACGATTCAGAGAATCAAGACTCTAGCTACAGAAATTACATTCCAGAACTACTTTCAGAATGTATACGAAGCTATCTGGTATGACGGGTACAGCAAAGACAGAGGAAGAAGAATTTAAGTCAATATAGCTGCGATGGACGTATTCCAGGTTCCAACTAGCAAGCCATTGTTGAGAAAGGACCTAGGCAGATTCTGTATATGCCAACCAGTTGGCCAAGTTCAGAGCAGCGGTTCTAGGGATATAAAGGAAAGACATGAAAAGAAAGCAGCTATCCTAGTAGGTACTGTTTCAATAGAAAAAGTCTGAGTTACTTTCAAGCATATTGGCAGAAGAGGAATAGCCCATGAAGTATTGAATGCCAAGTTCCACGAAAAGGAAGCAGAGATTATAGCCCAGGCAGGTAGACTAGGTGCTGTTACGATTGCGACAAATATGGCAGGTAGAGGTGCTGACATACTACTAGGTGGTAAACCCATCATTCGGTGGCTCTAAAAGGAAATGAAGAGGTTAAACTTCACTGACGAGATGATCAACAGGGTCAAATTCAGCCAATGGCGTAGCTAGTGCTGAAGCCAATGAAGAATATGATGCAGCAAGAAAGACATATAAGAAGTTGTATGAAGAGTATAAGTTGCAGACTGATGCTGAACAGCTAGAGGTTATAGCAGTAGGTGGTCTATGTATATTGGGTACAGAGAGACATGAGTCTCGTAGAATAGACAACCAGTTAAGAGGTCGTGCTGATCGTCAGGGTGACCCAGGTGAGTCTAGGTTCTACGTAGGACTTGATGATGATTTAATGAGACTATTTGAGTAGAAAGAGTCCAGGGGTCTGCTTGAAAAGCTTGGTCTTGATGATGAAACTCAATTGAGCATAGATGCTTACTAAGTCAATCGAAAAATGCACAGAAGAAGGTCGAAGGAAAGAACTTCGGTATCAGAAAGCATGTCCTTGAGTATGACGATGTAATGAACAAGCAGAGAGAAATAATCTATGCTGAAAGAAGAAGAGTCTTATCTGGAGAGAACCTACAAGACCAGATTCAGATGATGATGAGGGATGTAATTACAGAATCTGTAGCCCTTTATACTGATGAAAAGGAAGAATTTGATCACGCTGGTTACAGTACTCATATGTATAGAGAAAGTACCTGCCAGGTGGGGTGAGATGACCTTAACTTTGCTGAGATGACATCATCTGAAGCTCTTGAAGCTACATATGAAAGGCTATTAGCTCTTTTATACAGAAAAGGAAGAGTTTATAGGATCCAGAGAATGAGGGAAGTAGAAAGAGTAATACTACTTCAGTCAGTAGACAACTACTGAGTAGCCATATGGATGCCATGGATCAGCTGCAGTCAGGGTATAGGTCTTAGGGCTATTGTCAGATAGACCCAGTTATAGCCTGCAAGATGGAAGGCTTTTGATATGTTTGATGAAATGAACAAGCTGATAAGGGAAGATACGGTTTCTTACCTATTCAATATACAGATAGAAGTTCCAGTAGAGAAAGGCGGTAGTTGATGTAGACAGCCCTAGAATCTCCTGATATGGACGGTGTAGATAGAAAAGCCAGAGTAATCACACAGAACAGTGAGAAAAGATTGGTAGAAATGATCCTTGCCCATGTGGAAGTGGAAAAGAAGTATAAGAACTGTTGTGTAAGCAGTTTCTAGCATAAGCCAGCAGGGAAATAGTATTTAATCACAATTACAAGATGAATAGGCCTAGAAGTGGTAACAGTGAAATGCAATGGTATTGTAAGAAATCAAATATTCAGCACATTTATAGGTATTTTGCTAGAAGACCTAGTTTAGATGTATCTATATACGAGGGCCTCTAAGGCTTAGAAGGGAGAAATATATGGAAAAATCTCTTTGATTAGTATTACGATGAATATTGATTTACCATCCTAGTTTCTTTGTGAGGATGGGACTATCCTCTCGTCCAAAATAAGCAAATAGGGTCTGTTTGTGATTTTTGGGTTTAAGAAAACCCAGATAATACCAGGCAGCTAGATATAGAAGAGCTATTGAAAAAGACATCGGGTCCCATGTCCTTTTAGGATAAGGAACACCTCTCTAATTGGTAAAAATATGAGGTTTATATAGATGGAAAGCGATGTTTGCTACTGGTATATCTTCAATAATGACCAACTATAGATGCAGGCATAAAGAATGTAATCGAGCATGTAGATGAGATAATCATCTTAATGAAATGGGTATATTGCAGAAGATGAATAGCATCCCGTGACCAGATCACCCTTTTAAGAGAAAGGATGTTTTGATGCAGATGAGTTAGTTAAAAGATGGCAAAGTTTCAAATCCTGTGCATTACTGAGATGATAGAGAAGAAGGTCATAGGGAGATTGTATACCCAAATGGCAAGGTTATATCCTATACTGCGATTCCCCACTATGATGTAAATGGCAACTTCAAGGGTGGAGTTTTGACAGGCCGTGATGTATCCAGGTTGATAAAACCCTAGCCAAGATATCTAATGAAAATAATGAAAATGTAGTTGAATATATCAGTGCTAGTGGAAGAGATGAAGCTAGGTAAAGGCCATAGTAGAGAGGTTGCACCTTCAGATGCCTCTATCTTTATAATGGGAGAATCTGGTGTTGGTAAGGAAAATAATAGCTAGGAGCCTCTGGTCTAAGAGTAAAGAGGTGTAATGGTCCTTTTGTAAGCATTAACTGTGCCTCTATACCTGAGGAACTGATAGAGTCAGAGCCTTTTGGTTAGTGAAAAGGAGCCTTCTACGCCAATAAGGAAGGTAAGATAGGGCCTATGGAGGCTGCTGATGGCGGCACCCTATTCTTGGATGAGATAGGAGAGATGCCACTTAAGACCCAGAAAAAGTTCCTGCGTGCCATCCAGGAAAATGCTATAATGAGGATTGGCAGCACCAGGGTCCAAGCATATAGATGTAAGGTATGTGCTGTAAAACAAGACCCTTGATGAACTGAGGGACGAAAGAATCTTTAGGCAGGATCTTTACTATAGACTAAATGTAATACCAGTAGTTGTGCCACCTCTAAGAGACAGGAGGGATGATATCCTGCCTATTACAGACTATTATAAACTACTTCAATGAAAGGTATAATAGGAATGTAAGCTTGTCAACTGAGGCCAGGGCTAGGATGGTAGAAAACGACTGGAAGGGTAATATAAGAGAGCTTAAAAACGTGGTAGAGAGACTGGTTATCCTATCACCACAGGAAAATATCTACCTGGAAATAGGTTGAAAAGGATTCTTTACTCTTGGAAAGTAATGAGGATATAATAGAAAGTAAAAAGCTTGAAGATAAGCCTTCTACTATAAGAGGTGATAGGGGGGATACTAGCCTGGTGATAAAGGATATTATGAATATAGATGATGCCCATAGGCTGGTTGAACAAGAAACTTTAAGAATGCAGTTAAAAATATGGAAATATAACTCAGGCTGCCAAGGCAGTGGGTATAAATCCGTCCACTGTGTATAGAAAAATAAAAAGTGGATATATAAAGCTATAAATATCTGAAATATATTTGTGATATATATCGAAATCGTTGAAAAATTCTGGAATATAAATAATAAATCGACTTGATAGCTATAAATCCATCTACCCTATATAAAAATAATAAAAATTCCCTTTTTTAGGGATTTTTATTTATATAAGTGATTTGCAAGGTATAAAAGAGGAATAGAATATATATATTTTATTTTAATATATTAAAACGGAGAGATGGAGGATTAAATGAAGGAGATGAAAAGAAAAGCAAATGGAGACAAGACATCGCGTCACTCCATAAAAGACACCAGCTTGGTGTAGTAGGTGTTGCTGTTACTGCAATGGTATTTTTCGCAAAATAGTGAAGTAAAATACATGCCTTGGAAACAGGAGAAACTGCTACAGTTATAGCTAGCGAAACAAATAACACAGCTATTATTAGTAATAATGGAACTAGGCTAGTGAGTTCTGATAGAGGTTCAGCAGAATCAACAAGAGCTAGCCAGACAAGTAATATACAATACAGAAACTCTGCTTCAAACAGCAGTGACAAGGTGGCTGAAGGCTCTAGTGAAAGTCCGGCTACATCAACAGAGACTAAAGAAGCTAGTGGCCTAGCAGGCTCTTCAGAAACGACTACAGCTAGTGGTCAGGCTAATGATAGCCTGGAGTCCGCAAGTCCCACAAGATCCAGGAGGGCTGCTAGAAGTACTCCAGCAAGTACCCCAGCAAGTACCCGACGAGCGCCCCAGCAAGTATCTCAGCAAGTACTCCAGCAAGTACTCCGACGAGCGCCTAGCAAGTACTTCAACAGCCAATTATAATGGGTCTGTAAGCCTTATCGGTCAGTGGACAAATGAATCTAGGGTTAAAAATGATACAGTAGGTAATTATACTACAGGAACAGATAAGCTAGGTAGCCCACTCACTAATCCAGGCCTATTCCGTGGTATTGCAAAGACCTTCCTTGGTTGGTCTGATAAGCCACCGGTAGATGGAAAGATAGCTGAAGGAGCTAGACTGTTTTCTCCAGAAGATACTGTTGCAACAGCCTTTCCTAATGGTATAGGAGGGGATTCAAAGCTATATGGAGGTACTCTAGTTTAAAATGACCAGGATACACCATTACCGACAATAAACTTTTTATGGATTTCTGTTTTATGGCTGGTATGAATAAGTTTGCAATCGAGGATAACAAGGTAAAGATTGATGCTGGTGTGAAGGCAGAAGATGTTTTACCAAACACCAACCTAAAGAAAGAAACTATTACTGGTGACACTCGTAAAATTCTTGATGTATATAAGCCAGAAAAATAATGATACTACAAAGGTAAATGAAGTTGTTTTAACTTGAATTTGAAATGATAAGACTACTGCTATGCTAGTGTATCGTAACCCTGATGTCAGGTTATGAGGTCCAGTTTTTATCAAATACTTACAAGGGTAATGACTTTAGTATTGATAAAAATGACAATCCTTATACTTATGTGGACTTTAAATGTAAACCTAGATAAGGATATGGTTGTACCAGATAAGTTCTTTGCAGAGTTTAATGGCTACCATGGAGACCAGTATATGCCCCTAGGCGTAAATGGGTGAAAATAAAGAAGCCTTGAATGTGTTTTCTCCAAGTGATTTGGCCTTAGGAAATACAAAGGACAGCTTTAATAGTTTAATAAGCAATAAGGACCCTAAGGTTACTTTTGGTATAGAAACTCAGGGGTATAAGAATATAACAATTCGAATGATTCTTAGATCGTCAGGGGCTCAGGATAGCGATAGTGAAGCCAATGAACGTATTGCTGAGAGTGATGTAGTAGCAGATGAGGGCAAGTCTATTGCAGAAACATTGTGCGTAATATGACACTTCGTTCAGCATATCAGCTGATCTTAAGAAGTTGTTCCCAACAAAGAGCGATGAAGAAATCAATAAGATGGTAATCCGTATTGCCCAAGATAAGGCAAAAGAGTTGGCAGAAACTAATGGTCAAACAGTTTTAACAGTAAAGGGATCCGTGGAAGGGAATGTTCATGCCAATGCAGGTAGAATTAGTATCCTACCATTGTCTAGTGCACTACCAATTAAAAAGGTTGAATCTAATGTTTTGGGAACTTGATATGTAAAAACCAGATCCTCAACCAAACCCACAGCCAAAACCCACAACTGCATGTTAAACCAAATCCACAACTGGACGTAAAGCCAGACCCACAGCCAGATGTAAACCAGATCCACAACCGATGTAAAACCAGATCCACAGCGACGTAAAACCAGATCCACAGCCTCAGCCAAGGACTCAGGTGGAAAAGAAAAAGGTTGATTACGACTATAGTAAGAGGTTAGCAAAGACTGGTACTAGTAAAAATGATAGTCTACTTGCCATAGGAGGACTTTCTATACTAGGTGGTATAGGCTCATTGTCTAAGAGGAGAAAAGAACAGGATTAATATAATTAATACTTCTTTTTAGTATCTTTAGAAAAATAAAAAGAAATACAAAATTACAATATTTTTGGTTAGAGTATATTTAGCGTTGGTGAGAGAAAATTTCTCCCAACGCTAAATTTTTTGTAAAATAGGAAACACACATCAAATCTCGTGTATAATTTAAATCGCAAAAATAAAAACAAGGAGAAATGATATGTGTTCTAATGCTAGTATAACAGAAATCTTAGGAATTAACGATAACAATTTAGTAATTTTTAGGGAACAAAAAGAAAATATTAAGGGATAGAATATACAGTACTAAGGGGAAAGCTCTATATAGGCCGACTTGCTGCCCTAAATGTGGTATAGTCAATGAAAAATTATGACATAATTAGAAATGGAGTCAGACTGTAAAAATACTTTTTTAATAGGGTTAATACAAACCCTTTGATATTGATGGTTAAAAAGCAGAGGTTTTTCTGTAAGCACTGTGAGTCAACATTTATGGCCAAAACACCTATCGTAGATAAGGGGTGCTTCATATCGAATGATGTTAAGAGGTCTATAGTTTTAAACCTATGTGAGACTAAGTCAATGGACTTAATTGCAAGAGAACACTGTGTATCTCCTACTAGTGTTGCCAGAATACTCCGTTTAACTGAAGATAGGAAAAGAAAAAATTATCTTCCTAGGATTCTATCAATAGACGAATTCAAGTCAGTAAATACAGTTGACGCGTCTATGAGTGTGAATTTAACCGATTTAGAAGGTGGTCATATTTTTGATATCCTGGCAGATAGGAGACAAAGATACCTCTTTGAGTATTTTAACTCCTATCCACTAAAGGCAAGAAAGATGGTTGAATATGTAACTACAGACATGTATAGGCCATATATTGATCTTGCCAAGAAGGTCTTTTCCAAAATGCCAATATCGTAGTTGATAAATTCACATAGTACAACTCTTGACGAGAGAGTTAAACAAGCTAAGAATAAACGAGATGAAGAAGCTTAATACCAGGTCTAAAGAGTATAAAATACTGAAGAGATACTGGAAAATACCACTTACAAAGAACTGGGAGTTAAACAGGATATATTTTACAAGAATATACACTTTAAAAATATGACTAGTTCAGTTGACATATTAGACTACATGTTAGGAAAAATTCCCCTAACTTAAAAAGAAGCTCTATGATTTTTATCAAAACTTCCTATTAAGTATATCTAATAATGATGTAGCTATGCTTGAAGATATTCTAAATACTAGGACTTATAAAATACCGATGTGTTTTTAGGAAGAGTATAAAAACCCTTAAAAAGCTTAAAAAGTATGTGGTTAACTCATTAAAATATGACTATACGAATGCTATGGTGGAGGGTAAGAATAATAAGATAAAGGTAATTAAAAGAGTATCCTACGGATATAGGAGCTTTTAGAAATTTTAAGGCAAGGATAATGCTAATGGAAAGGTATAAGATATAAAAGGCAACATCCATAGCTATAAGTTTGCTATGGATGCTGCCGTATAATTTAATAGATTTTATTGATTTAAATTATCACCAACGTTATTTGACATAGAGCCAATATTTTTAAATATTCGCCTTAGCTAGCATAAATTTGATTAATAAACTAGCTAAGGCGATTTTTATGGCACAAAATTTGCTTTAAATAATTACGAGAGGTATTAAATATGCTTTTCAATAATTAAAGGAGGAATTTTTGACATGAAAAAGCTAAAACGATTGGATCATTTGGCGCTATATTTGGTGTAGCGGCCGTATTATTTGGTTCGCACGCAGGCGGAGGTTTTGCTACAGGAAACCAGGAGACACAGTATTATGTTCAGTTTGGTTGGACAGCACCAATTACTGCGATCTTAGCCATGGTATTGTTGACAGTTACTCTAAGAGAAGCGATTGTAATGTACAATACTACGACTGTAAGAATTATAAGGAATTATTTAAGCATCTTTGGGACCCATATCCAAAGCTAGAAATACTATGGGAAATCTATTATTACTTAATGGTTATAATTGCTGTAGGCGCGGTAATCGCGGGTGCAGCAGCAGTATTCCAGACAATGGGTGTTCCTTACATCGTATCTATTATAATAGTAGGTCTTGTATTGTTAATCCTTACTGTATACGGTGCAGTGGTTGTATCTAGTGCAGCAGGTGTAATGTCAATTATAATCATGATATGTTGTTTGGCCATATTCCTAACAGGTATTAGCATGAGAACTGGTGAAATTGGACGTATCATATCAGCTAGAGAGGTTTGGGGAGGTTCTTCTATTAAACCATTTATCCTAATCTTTACATATGCCGGATTCCAGTCAGTTGTAATACCATCACTGGCTGCGGCTTCTAGAGAACTATTAAAGAATGAAAAGCAGGCTACAGCAGCGATGGCACTTTCTTTCCTAATGAATGCAGTTGCCTTGTGTCTAGCAGTTACAATGCTACTAGGTTGGTTCAAGGAGTTTAGTGCGGCAGGTCAGATGACTCTTCCAACTTTATTCGTTGCTAAGCATACAGGTAGCCCTGCTATAGCAGTTGCCTACCAGATATCCCTATTCCTATGCTTGATATCAACAGGTGTAACTTGCATATTCGGTTTGGTTAATAGGTTTGAAGAACACGAAAAGCTAACTTTCTTAAAGACTAGACAGAAGAGAAGGGTATTTACAGCAGCGATGATCATAATAGTTGCAGTGTTTATCTCATCTACAGGTCTTACAAACATAGTTAAATTTGGATATGGTTACTGTGGTTACCTAGGTATATTCGTTATAGTAATACCATTCTTGACAATTGGGGCTTACAAAAATAGAAAAGTTCAAGAGAGAAACATCCAGACCATAAGTGGTATGGACAGAGAGTTCTAGATGGTGAGGAAGTAGAGTAATCTCCAGCAAATTTTAAAAATAAGTGTAGAATATTAAACAAAAAAATTAGTATTTTTTTAGGGTATTTGCAAAATGCAAATATCCTCTTTTATAGAAAAAAAGGCTTTTCAAGAAATAAAACATGGCTTTTTTACTAAAAAAACATCATTAAGTTAATAAAAGATAGAAAAATGTTATTTTATTAACCTGTATAAAATAATATTTCAGTTTTAAAAAGTTTATTTGCAAAATGCAAAAACAAACCTCATATATTTGCAAAATGCCATATAATAATAATTAATTTCAATAAAAATAAGCTTAAAAGGGTGTTTTTTTCTTTGTGAAAAAGGCTTTTTTTATATTTGGCAAAAGCTTTGCCTACCCTCATACTAGCCTATTAGATTCAGTAGCTTTTAGTAAAAATATATGCAGCCATATATTTATAAAAATATGAAAAATTATTTGTAAAAGATATAAGTTGAAAAGTTGGCACGGTATTTGCTCATATAAGAGGTAGAAAGTCAGGGACTTCAAATTATATTAAATTATCAATTTTTTGGGAGGTAGAGAAAATGACAAAAATAGGATTACCTTTGGAAGGTGTAAGAGTAATTGAGTACGCAAACTTCAGTTGCAGCGCCAATATGTGGTAGATTGCTAGCTGACTGGGGTGCGGAAGTTATAAAGATTGAACCTACATTCGGAGACACAATGAGATTTGTTGGTATACAGTGGTGTTTCCCAACTGATGAAAAGAAAAATCCAATGTTTGAAATCGAAAACTCAGGTAAGAAGGGTATAGTAATTGACACTGGTACTAAGGAAGGTGTTGAAGTTATCTACAAGTTACTTGATGATGCAGATATTTTTCTTGACAAATACAAGACAGAAGGCTCTTGACAGAAGTGGTCTTAACTATGAAGAAGTTAAGAAGAGAGCCCACACATTATATATGCTCACTTACTAGGATACGGTGAAAATGGACCAGCCAAGGACAACCCAGCATTCGACTATACAGCTTACTTCGCAAGAGGTGGTGTAGCAATGAGTTTGATGGAAAAAGGCGGTTCTCCATGTAACCCAGTAGCAGGTCTAGGTGACCACTATGCAGGTATGAGTTTGGCAGCAGGTGTACTAGCAGCCCTACGTAAAAAAGAACAGACTGGTAAGGGAGAAAGAGTAACAGTTTCTCTATTCCATACAGCTGTATTTGGTATGGGTATTATGGTTTCTGCAGCTCACTATGGATACAGAATGCCAATTACTAGAAAGAACCCACCTAACCCAATCAACACTACATTCAAGTGTGCAGATGATAGATGGTTACAGATCGCCTTCATGCAGTATGACAAGTGGTTTGCTAACTTCTGTAATACAGTAATCGAAAGACCTGACTTAATCGGCGGAAAGTATAGTACACTTAAGAGTGCGGTAAACTATGTAGAAGAATTTGTTGAAATATTAGAAAAAGAATTTATAAAGAGACCCTATAGATGAATGGTGTGCAAGACTTCAGGCAGCTGGTATCCCTTATGAAAAGCTAGCTACAACTGACGAAATACTTAATGACGAACAGTGCTGGGCTAATGATGTCTTAATCAAACATACATTTGAAAGTGGTAATGAAGGTGTTGTATTCAACACACCAGTTATGTTCACAGAAAACAAGAGAGGCGAATACATAAGAGCTCCTAAGTTTGGTGAACATACTAAGGAAGTACTTGAAGGTGCTGGTGTTAGTGGTGCTGAATTCGATGAATTGAAGGAAAAAGGTATCATTAAGTAAAGAATTTTGGAGGTGTTGATGATGGAAGCAAATGTAAAGAAAGATGCAAAGACAGCCATAGCTGACTTATTGCAGGCACAGTACGATAATGCATCTGAAAGAAAAAGGAAGCTGGTAGACCAGTTGGTTGGTCAACATCAGTTTTCCTCAGGAATTAGCTGAAATATTTGACCTTCAGTTACTATATCCTGAAAACCACGCAGCAGGTGTTGCAGCAAAGAGAGAATCACTAGAGCTTTGCGAGCTATCTGAAGGCGAAGGTTACTCAAATGACTTATGTGCATACGCTAGAACAAACTTTGGTGTTCTTTTAAAGGGACACCCAGATGCTCTACCAATGCCAAAGCCAGATTTCCTATGTTGTTGTAACAACATTTGTAACGAAGTTATAAAGTGGTATGAAAATATCTCTAGAGAATTAAATATACCTCTTATAATGATAGACACAGCTTACAATCTAGAAACTGAGGTTACTGAAAAATAGAATCAAGTACCTAAGAGGACAGTTTGAAGAAGCTATAAGACAGTTTGAAGAAATTTCAGGCAAGAAATTGATCCAAAGAGATTAGAAGAAGTTATGAAGATATCTTCTGAAAAATGGTAAGTTATGGAAGTACTCAATGAGTCTACCAGAAGGTAACTTCCCATCTCCAATGAATGGTTTCGACCTATTCAACTACATGGCAGCTATAGTTGCAGCTAGAGGTAAAAAGGAAACTACTGAAGCATTTAAGCTACTTATAGAAGAGCTTGAGGAAAATGCTAAGACTGGACAGACTTCATTTAGAGGTGAAGAAAAGTTCAGAATCATGATGGAAGGTATTCCATGTTGGCCACATATCGGTTACAAGATGAAGTCTCTATTCTAAGCAGGGTGTAAACATGACTGGTTCAGTTTATCCACATGCTTGGGCATTGATTTACGATGTGAACGACCTAGATGGAATGGCTAGAGCTTATAGTACAATGTTCAACAATGTCAATATAGAAACTATGGTAGAGTACAGAGTTAACGCTCTTAAGGGTGGAAACTGTGATGGTGCTTTTCACCATATGAACAGAAGCTGTAAGTTGATGTCTTTCGTACAGTACGAAATGCAGAGAAGAATAGCTGAGCAGACTGGATTACCATATGCAGGATTTGATGGTGACCAGGCCGACCCAAGAAACTTCGCTAAGGCACAGTTTGAAACAAGACTAGAAGGACTAGTAGAAGTTATGGAAGAAAGAAAGAACAATGGAGGTGCTCAGTAATGACTGTTAATGAATTGATTGCAAAATTCGAATATGCTGCAAATAACCCAAATGCATTATTAGATGAATATCTTAAAGAAGGTAAGAAAGTTATAGGATGTTTCCCAGTATACACTCCAAGAGAAATAGTTCACGCAGGTGGAATGATACCAATGGGAACATGGGGTGGTAACACTTCAATAGAAAGAGCTAAGGAATACTTCCCAGCATTCTGTTGTTCTATAATTCAGGCTATCATGGAATATGGTCTAAAGGGAAGCTTTAAGGGCTTGTCAGGTGCTATAATACCATGTCACTGTGATACACTTATAACACTTACTCAGAACTGGAAGTCTGGTGTTAAGGACATACCTATGATAGGTTTTGCCTTCCCTCAGAACAGAAAGATCCAGGCTGGTAAAGACTACTTAGTTGGTGAATACACTACAGTGAAGACTAAGTTAGAAGAGATCTGTGGACACGAAATAACTGATGAAAGCATCCAGGCTAGTATAGCAGTTTACAATGAACACAGAAAAGCAATGAATGAGTTTGTTAAGTTGGTTCCTGACTATCTAAATACAATCACTCCTATAGTAAGAAATTACGTATTAAAGAGTGCTCACTTTATGAAGGTTGAAGAACATACAGCTTTAGTTAAAGATTTAGTTGCTGGCCTAAAGGCTATGCCTAAGGAAGACTTTAAGGGCAAGAAGATAATCACTTCTGGTATAGTACTAGATGATAAGGGCTTGTTAGAAGTATTCGAGGCAAAACAACATGGCTATAGTGGCTGATGATGTTGCTCAGGAAACTAGACAGTTCAGAACTCTAGTTCCAGAAGGTGGAAGTGCATTAGAAAAGAATGGCACAGTGGTGGGCTGACGTTGAAGGATGTCTCACTAGCATACGACCCCTGCTAAGCTAAGGGGAAGAATGGTAGCAGAAGATGCTAAGAAGCTAGGCGCTGATGGCGTTGTTTTACGCACTAATGAAATTCTGTGACCCAGAAGAGTATGACTATCCAATCTTCAAGAAGGATATGGAAGAGGCAGGAGTACCTCACCTATTTATTGAGATTGAACAGGAACAACTAGCATAGAACAAATTAGAACAAGAATACAAACATTCGCTGAAATATTAGCGTAATTGTAATCAAATTTTTGGAGGTTAAAAATGATACTAAAAAGAGCATGAATTAGTAAAAATCAGTTAGTGATTTTTGCCAGCGTGAATTGTGTATGATACTGATTTAGCTGAAAAATGGACAGAGAAGGCCTTGATATGCCACAGGAATTTATTGACAAGCTAGCTAGATATAAATTCTCTTGCCCAATCGTACCAAAGGAATATGGTGGTGCGGGAGCTGATTATGTTTCATACGCGCTAATTATGGAAGAAATATCAAGAGCAGATGCTTCTTGTGGTACTTACGTAACTGCAGGTGCATCATTGGTTGCACTTCCACTAATTAACTTTTGGTACTGAAGAACAGAAGCAGAAGTACCTAAGCCACTTGCAGAAGGTAAGCTTGTAGGTGCATTCGGTCTTACAGAGCCAGGAGCTGGTTCAGATGCTTATGCTACTCAGACAACTGCAGTACTTGAAGGCGACTACTATATACTAAATGGTAGAAAATGCTGGATAACTAATGGTCCTTTCTGTGATTTCGCTATAGTTACTGCTGTAACAGAAAAAGGGTAAAGGAACTAGAGGAATATCTACTTTCATAGTAGAAGCTAAGTGGGAAGGATTCTCTCATAGGGCATACGAAGATAAGATGGGTATCAGAGGTACTAGAACATCAGACCTTATATTTGAAAAATGTTAAGGTTCCAAAGGAAAAACTTACTTGGTAAGCTAGGTGGAGGTTTCAAGGTAATGATGAATACACTTGAAGCTGGTAGAATAGGTGTTGCTGCTCAGGCAGTTGGTGTTGCTCAGTCTGCTCTAGATGAAGCAATAAAGTACACTAAGGAAAGAGTTCAGTTTGGTAAGACACTTTCTAAGTTCCAGAACACTCAGTTTACAATAGCTGATATGGCTACTAAGGTTGAAGCTGCTAGACTTTTAGTACATCAGGCAGCTCAGTTAAAGGATAACGCCAGGGTTCTGCTCTTCTATCATCTATGGCTAAGTACTATGCTGCAGAAGTAGCTAATGAAGTTGCTTACAAGGCATTACAGCTACATGGTGGATACGGATTTGTTATGACTACAGAATAGAAAGAATCTACAGAGATGCTAGAATCCTTTCTATCTATGAAGGAACTTCTCAGGTTCAGCAGATAGTAATCGCAGGAAATGTATTAAAATAAGAGGGTGGTGTGAATTTTGAAGATCATAGTATGCGTAAAGCAAGTACCAGATACAACAGAAGTTAGAATTGATAAAGAAACAAACACATTAATAAGAGAAGGTGTACCAAGTATATTAAACCCAGACGATGCAAACGCGTTGGAACAGGCTCTAGTATTCAAGGATGCTAATGAAGATGTTCATATCACAGTAGTGTCACTGGGACCTCCACAGGCAGATGTAATGCTTAGAGAGTGTTTAGCTATGGGAGCTGACGAAGCAGTTCTACTATCAGATAGAGCTTTCGGTGGTTCAGATACATGGGCTACTTCAAATGCAATAGCAGCAGGAATCAGAGCTATTGGAGATTATGATTTAATATTGGCTGGTAGACAGGCGATAGACGGAGATACAGCCTCAGGTTGGTCCTCAGATATCTGAAAAGCTTGGAATACCACAGGTTACATATGTAGAAGGTCTAGAAGTTGACGGTAAGAAGCTTACAGTTAAGAGACAGTTAGAAGATGGATATGAAATGATCGAATTACAGATGCCAGCTCTACTAACAGCTGTTAAGGAACTTAATGAACCAAGACATATGTACATAGATAAAATATTCGAAGCCTATGAAAAGGAAAATTAAGGTTCTTTCAATAGATGATGTTGATATAGAAAAGACTGAAGTTGGTCTTAAGGCATCACCTACAAGAGTATTTTAGATCATTTACACCAGAAGTAAAGGGTCAGGGAGTTATACTAGAAGGAACTGAAAAGGAAGTTGCAGCTAAGGTTGTAAACGAATTAAAGGCTGTACTATATTATATAATTTAATTGTTTATAGGAGAAGAGTATTATGGATAGAAATGAATTGAATCAGTACAAGAACATTTGGGTCTATGCTGAACAGAGACAGGGAAAAACTTACTCCAGTTGTAATTGAATTACTAGGAGAAGGTAGAAAATTAGCTGACGTTAGAGGAGTTAGTTAAATGCTATACTTCTTGGTCAGGATATGGACGAACTAGCAAAAGAATTAATTAGCTACGGTGCTGAAACTGTATATGTAGCTGATGATGCTCTTTTAAAGAACTACACAACTGATGCCTACACTAAGGTTATAGTTGATGCTGTTCACGAAATCAAGCCAGAAATAGTTTTAGTTGGTGCTACTCATAGGTAGAGACCTTGCTCCAAGAATAGCTTCCAGACTAAACACTGGTCTTACAGCTGACTGTACTAAGTTAGAAATAGATCCAGAAGATGGTAAGATTAAGCAGACAAGACCAGCATTTGGTGGTAACATAATGGCTACTATCATATGCCCAGACAACAGACCTCAGATGTCTACAGTTAGACCTGGTGTTATGGACAAGGCTGCAAAGGACGACTCTAGAACTGGTGAAGTTGTTAAGCTAAACATAGATCTTAAGGAATCTGATATCAGAACTAAGGTGTTAGAAATCGTTAAGTCTGCTAACGAAAAAGGTATCTTTAACAGATGCTAACATAATCGTATCTGGAGGTAAGGGACCAGGAACTCCAGATGGATTCTGCTTATAGCTGAATTAGCAGAAGCTTTAGGCGGTGTAGTTGGTTCTTCAAGAGCAGCTGTTGACGCTGGTTGGATAGACAGATCTCACCAGGTAGGACAGACAGGTGTTACTGTTAAGCCTCAACTCTATATGTAGCTTGTGGTATATCTGAGCTATACAGCACTTAGCTGGTATGAAGGAATCTGACCTTATAATAGCTATAAACAAGGATCCAGATGCTCCAATATTCGGTGTTGCTGATTATGGTATCGTTGGTGACCTTTACAAGGTAATACCAGAAATACTTGAAGCTTTTAAAGGCTGTTAAGTAATTTAAGTAGAATTTTTAATCTCACAAACTATATAGTGGTAGTTGTGTCGCCGTATCTAGTATATGGCGACCTATTGCCATAGTTTTTAACTGAAATATTAATTCAGCTGTGTTTTTAATATTGATAGTTAAAAATTTATTATTATCATAAAAGTGATATAAAATTTGTGTTTTTAATGTTTATGTGTTTATAAAATTGTGTTATTAAGTAAGAAGTCAAGAAAAACGTTTTAATCAATAGAAAAATATTTAAAAAAAGAACAATCAAAAATTATTAGTTAATGTTTTTTTATTAGTTTAAAGTAAATTTATGTGTATTAGGAGGCAGCATTATGAAAATTTTTAGCATATCATGTACAGGGTTACGAAGAAAAAGCATTTTAAAAATGGTCAGAAGAAAATGGAGTTCAGGTAGACTTAGAGTATGGTCTAATCACACCAGAATCAATCGAAAAGGCTAAGGACTATGATGGAATAACTACTCAGCAGGTTATACCAGTTAAGGATGAAGAAATCTTCAAGAAGATGAAGGAATTTGGACTAACTCAGATAGCATCTAGAACTGCCGGTGTTGACATGTTTGACCTTAAGACTGCAAGAGAATACGGAATCTCTATAACAAATGTACCAAGATATTCTCCAAATGCTATAGCTGAATTAGCTGTTACACATGCTATGACACTACTTAGAAATATAGGACATATTAGATCAGCTCAGTTTAAGGGTGATTTCACTTGGAATAAGGACCTTATCTCTAAGGAAATCAGAAGCTGTACAGTAGGTATCATAGGTACTGGTAGAATAGGTCTTACAGCTGCAACTCTATTCAAGGGATTAGGCGCTAAGGTAATAGGTTTTGATGAATTCAGAAACCCAGGTGCAGAAGGAATCCTAGAATATAGAGATACAATAGAAGCTTTACTAGAAGAAGCTGACGTTGTTTCACTTCACTTACCACTAACTGATGGAACTCACCATATCATAAACAAGGATAGAATAAAAGCACATGAAGGATCATGCAATCCTAGTTAACACTGGTAGAGGTGGTCTAGTAAACATAGACGATGTAGTAGAAGCTCTAGAAACTGGAAAGCTAAAGGGAGCAGCTCTAGACGTTCTAGAATGCGAAACTCTATACGTAAACCAGAAGATAGACCCTAAGAAGATAGAAGGAACAGTAGTTGAAACGCTAATGTCAATGGACAATGTTGTGTTGACAGGACATTTCGCATTCTTTACTGAAACTGCAGTAGATAATATGGTTTCAACTGCCCCTTGACAACCTTAAGGTAGAAATCGAAACTGGTAAAGTTCAGAACTGTGTGAATGCTTAATTAGGGCAAGAGCCTTTCTAAAATTTTATTTTTATCAGGCTCTATGTCAAATAACGTTGGTGATAATTTAAATCAATAAAAATCTATTAAATTATAGTGGCAGCATCCATAGCAAACTTATAGCTATGGATGTTGCCCTTTGTATCTTATACCTTTCCATAAGCATTATCCTTGCCTTAAAAATTTCTAAACTCCTATATCCGTAGGATACTTTAATTACCTTTATCTTATTATTCTTACCCTCCACCATAGCATCTGTATAGTCATATTTGAGTGAATTTACCACATATTTTCTAAGCTTTTTAAGGGTTTTTATACTCTTTCTAAAACACATCGGTACTTTATCAGTCCTAGTATTTAGAATGTCTTCAAGCATAGCCACATCATTATTAGATATACTAATAGGAAGTTTTGATAAAAATCATAGGCTTTTTTTGTTGGGAAATTTTCCTAACATGTAGTCTAATATGTCAACTGAACTAGTCATATTTTTAAAGTGTATGTTCTTGTAAAAATATATACTGTTTAATTCCCAGTTCTTTGTAAGTGGTATTTTCCAGTATCTCTTCAGTATTTTTATACTCTCTAGACCTGGTATTAAGCTTCTTCATCTCGTTTATTCTTAGCTTGTTTAACTCCCTTGTCAAGAGCTGTACTATGTGGAATTTATCAACTACGATATTGGCATTTGAAAGACCTTCTTGGCAAGATCAATATATGGCCTATACATGTCTGTAGTCACATATTCTACCCTTTTTTCACCTTCAAGGGATATGAATTAAAAATACTCAAAGAGGTATCTTTGTCTCTCATCTGCCAGGATATCAAAAAATATGACCGCCTTCTAAATCGGTTAAATTCACACTCATAGACGCATCAACTGTATTTACTGACTTGAATTCGTCTATTGATAGAATCCTAGGAAGATAATCTTCTCCTATCTTCAGTTAAACGAAGTATTCTGGCAACACTAGTAGGAGATACACAGTGTTCTCTTGCAATTAAGTCCATTGACTTAGTCTCACATAGGTTTAAAACTATAGACCCTTAACATCATTCGATATGAAGCACCCTCTATCTGCGATAGGTGTTTTGGCCATAAATGTTGATTCGCAATGCTTACAGAAAAACCTCTGCTTTTTAACCATCAATATCAAAGGGTTTGTATTGACCCTATTAAAAGTATTTTTTTACGGTCTGACTTCCATTTTTTTATTATGTTATAATTTTCATTGACTATGCCACATTTAGGGCAGCAAGCTGGCCCTATATGAAAGCTTTCCCTTAAGACTGTATATTCTATACCCTTAATATTTTTCTTTTTCGTTACCTAAAATTACTAAATTTTTATCGTTAATTCCTAAGATTTCTGTTATACTAGCATTAGAACACATATCATTTCTCCTTGTTTTTATTTTGTGCGATTTAAAATTATACACGAGATTTGATGTGTGTTCCTATGATTTAGCGTTGAGAGAATTTTTCTCTCACCAACGCTAAATATTATACAACCTTTATCAATGCACGCCATATTTTATGGCGTGCATTGTATATATATGAAATGAAGAAAGTGT